>Ga0209589_1009803_pt1 | contig 14263 bp, 4 predicted proteins | sample CowpeawhiteBW_FD_187525 | JGI IMG/M metagenome (GOLD analysis project Ga0209589, IMG submission 187525) | Root nodule microbial communities of legume samples collected from California USA - Cow pea white BW (SPAdes) (version 2) | ecosystem: Host-associated > Plants > Roots > Nodule | place: USA... | reverse complement strand
AAAAAAAAATTATATATATATATATATATATATATATATATATATATATTAATTTTACAATAAATATTCATTGTTTTAATAATAATAATAAATATGTTCATCGTTTAATATTAAAATAACACATAATTAATGATTCTCTTACTAAAAAGTTTTTTTTTGAGAAATATTGTTTCGATATAAAAATTAAATAATAGCATGGTTAATGCAAGAGTCATATTAACCTTGAATATACGAGTCTTACAACAAAATCCGGTGTGATATAAAATTTAAATTTTAAAAGTTTAAAATATGAATAAAAAGTTATTAAAGTATTAGTCTTTACATTTTTTACATTGTAACAACATTAAAAGAATTAATTAAAATAATGGAACACATAAGAACCATGGAAATTAAATTAATAACTATATCATGACTCTATTATTTGATATGATATAAACAATTATAAAATCCATGAATGGCCTTATTAACTCATTATATTTACATATAAGTTTATATAAGTGTAAATATAAATAAAATAAAAGGTATAAGTTTTATTTTAGATGGGCATTTATGTAAAATTAAGGGGCATCAATTAATATTATTTAAAAAGTTTTCAGGCAAGTTAAGTAGAATTTTTCTAAAATTGTAATATATATATATATATATATATATATATATATATATATATATAAATATTTTAAATGTCTATTCTCACATCATGAAAAAAAAAAAAAAGAATATTTTGTTTTAAACATAGCAAATACATTCCACAAAATCATTGTTATTATGAGAAGTAGTTGAATTGAGCTTAGAGTGAAAGTGCAGAAAAAGAAGAAGGGGAAGAAGATGATGCAGAGGAAAAGGGTAGGGTGGTGGTTCTTCACAAAGGCAAAGCTTAGCCTTAACAAATACCGAAACTTTTCTTCTCAACACGTCATTCTCGACAACCCCAATCATAGTCAGGTCACCTTATTTCCTTGTCTTTTGCTGTACTATGTTATTGAATCTCTGTTTTTCACAAATCACAATGTCGCAGGTTTTGGTCGAAGGAAATGGATGCTCCAGAATGGCCATTCTCAATAGACCCTCTGCTCTCAATGCTCTCAACACCAACATGGTATCTTTCCTTTTCTTCTCATTGCTTCTGGTTAATTTTTAGTATATTTTCCTTTTTGTGAAGAACTAAAGAGGTTCGCTAAAAGCCCATAAATTTGGCTCCCAATTTGATGATTCCGACGTTTGCTTGTGACCCTTTTGCTTTTAGACTTCCAATCACTATTATGTATGATTTTGTTGTGATTGCACACTGCCTAAGTGGTAACATGCTTTGGGGTTATGGTTGTGGTTTTCTCAGCTGGCCACGCTGCATAAATTTTATAGGAGCTGGGAAGATAACCCTGATATTGGTTTTGTGATGATGAAGGTAATCTCTATTTTTTCTATGGATTTAATTTTAATTTTGATGTATTATTTGTCTATTGTTTTTTACATGGTTAACCAGCTACAAGGTGGCAAATTCAATCCCAGTTGAAAGAGGTTGCTAGAGGTCTCATATCCACTAAAAACATGGTCAAATTGTAATATATATAACTAGGTGTAAACCTTACCTTACAAGTCAATACTTGTAGGGTTAAGTTAGACTTAAATATGCTTTTTAAGATGGTATCAAAGTCTATCCTTACGTTGGACCATCTATAAATATTTATTTCCACATTTTAGATGATTCAGGGAGTGTATTGGGGATCTTATTGACTAAAGATATGACTAAATTGTAGTTTATAAATAGGTGCAAATATCACCTTAAAAGTTGATTTTGTAGGGTTGAGTCAGATTTAAATCCTCTTTTTAGGAGAGGTGTCCACATTCTGTAATAATGCTTAACAATGTCTTGAAGAGGATGGTATCTTTATGGGGATGCATGTGAGAAATAAATAAAAAAAATACTAATTACCTTAGATATAAATTTTAAGTTTATTATTACTAAAATTATTAATCAATTATACGACAGCATTTGATTGGATAACAATGTAAAAGACTTTACTGTATTCCAATTAAATTCTTTTTCCATTATATTTTGCCCTTTTATCCACATTGCACTTTCAATGCTTGCAATGATCTTGTCCTCATGCATGTCTAATGATGTGATACTTACATAATTTTTTCAATTTTCTTAAGGGCAGTGGCCGAGCTTTTGCAGCTGGTGGAGATATTGTTGCGCTTTACCATTTGATAAACAAAGGTTAATATCAAGATTTCTTTTTATCTAGACCTGGACAGGAAATGTCTTCTCAGAATCTTAGTAAGTTGTCCTAGTTTTGAGGTTGTAAAAGGTTTGTTTATTTGCTGACTGGTATGAAATAAGAGTATTTTCGGTTAGTTAGCTATAAGTAGCAAGTTAATCAATTGATCCCCATTCAATTCATCTCTTGTAATAAACATTTCTGTAAATTCCTGAGAAATCTCAATAAATCATTCAGGACTTTTCTTCCATAAGATTTCGTCTTCTTTTTATGTTCTTTGAGTTCATGCTTAATTCCTAGAACTAGAAATTTTCAAAACACTGACCATTTTGAGGGTTTTCATATATAATGACTTTGTGAAGTATCAATGTTCAATACTAACTTGGACATGATACTACTTGAATTGTCTGTTTAATGTTTTTAATTTTACATTTTTTGACAAACAACATCCTACTCCTAAGCGTTTTGGTATTTGATTTTTTTGCTGCTTAAGAAAGTATAAGAGAAAGTGTAGGTTGCATGGTCCATGGATACTTAGTTTCAGTGTTTCCATACAATTGGTTCTAGGTATTTAAACATATTCTTTTTATTCTAATGCATTTTAGCTATTTACCTTTTTTTTTATACAGCTATTTTGATTTTCTTTTCTTACAATTTATGCAGGAAACATGGAAGCGTGTAAAGAATTTTTCAGAACAGCCTATAGTTTTATGTACCTGATAGGTACATATTTGAAGCCACATGTGAGTACGGTATTTGGAGGCTGATATGTTATTCATGTTGTCTTTGTTTGACATATGTGTAATTTGCTAATATGTGCTGTTTTGTATGAATAGGAAGTCATACTCATGATACAATTGTTGTGCAGGTTCTGATTTGTAACCATTGAAATACTGATGTTTTTAAACAGTTGAATACGATCTTATTTCCATGAAATATATGACCCCATACCTATAAAAATTCGTAGAACTGCAGTTAGTGATGCTGTGCACTTTTTTGTAACACCCCCGGATCCTCTTGGGCTTACCAGGCATCCCACCTGCCACCCTCAAACCGGTTGTGTTAGGTCTGCAGCCCAATACACCCCAACCCATCACCCTTCTCCGTCCATTCATACTGGGTGAGTTGTTGCCAGTGGGAATCAAACCCCCAACCTGACCTTTAACACCTCTGGCCAGAGGTGTTAAAGGTCAGGTTGGGGGTTCGATTCCCACTGACAACAACCCACCCAGTATGAATGGACGGAGAAGGGTGAGGGGTTGGGGTGCATCGGGCTGTAGTAACCTGACATGCTCTGGGCGTGGTACGCCAGGGATGTTACACAATACTTCAATCAATGTGTAAGAAACCAAGGTGAGCAAGCTATAAATTTCCATGTAGGAAGGCTTCGTGTGGAGGAAAGGTTGCTAGCCATGGTGGTGACCAAAATCATCATGCCTAGGAGGAGCAACCATGCTACCTTGAATGAAGATGATTTAGTGGTGATGTACTGCATTCAAAATGGGGTGATGGTGGACTGGACATACACAATCCGTGACCATATGATGAAAGCAAAAAGGCTCAAAGATTTCAAGCTTCCATATGTGGTGCTTATCTCCAAGTTCATTGAGCATTTTGGTGTGGATGTGGAAGGAGAGCTTGAGGAGTCTACTGGCCTTCTCAATCATGTTTCAACATTGAATATGCACAAGATGGGATTCACCAAGGTAGGCAACACTTGGCTAGTTGAAGGAGATCAAGGTGCAAACATTGAAGTTGGAGCAAATGATCATGAAACGGAAACTAGTGGAGGAAACCAAGAGGAAGATGAACCTCAGCCAATGATAATTGAGTTTTATAACCCTCCTGAGAATACTGGACTTGCATACTCCCAATTCGAGAGAATGGTTCTCAACCAGCTTCAAGACCTCAACATGGCTCAAAATGCACATCATGCATATTGCACAACAAGGTTCCAAGACTTGGGTGACCAACTTCATAACGTTCATGACCTCTTCTCCAATGTCTACAACAGAGACAACCCTAGGAATGAGTGAAGGGTGTGGCTCATAGGTCATGCATTTCATTTTCGGCTGCATTTTGTGTGTCTGTTGTCTGTTCCAGTATTTTAGTTGGTTATTTTCTCATTTCAGTCGACTGATCATATTAGTTTTTAGCTTCATGATGTATCTGCATTTCTGTTTCTGGTTTGGTGTGTTTGTATTCGTGCCAGGTGCCCTGGTACACCTCTATGTTAATGCTTTAATGAAAATTTTCATCTTTCCAAATTGATCTATGCATTTACTTTCATTTGATGAATCCAAAGGGGGAGAAAAATGAGTTAAAATGAGTAAAAGTGTGTTAGATTTGGAAAACTTGAAATAAATCTATTGGAATCATATAATACTGCAAACTTAATCTAAATATTGAAGTTAAATCATATTATTAGTGATAGGGGGAGCATATGCACATGTGATATGTATGTGTGCTTGTGTGCTTTTGCTTGATTGTATATTTGGAATCTTTGTATTTTGTTTGCAAAAGCTTTTTCAAGTTTCTCTATGGATCTTAGCTCATCAATTCAACTTGAGGGTGTTGGCTTCATCAATTTAGGGGGAGATTGTTGGCACAAGCAAGCTTGAAGCAAAGAATTGATAAAGCCATGTGCATGAAGATCTTAAGTGCTTGATGAAGATTGATGAAGATCCTTTTGAAGATTAAGTTTTAGTGTGTTAAATCTGTATATAACATGTTAAATGTAATGTGTTAGTGTTATACATTGTTGATAGGCTATATGGCATATGTTAGATGTCTTGTGTGCCTTAATGTGTCTCTTTTAATCTGTTAAAATGGGTTTTAACAGGTTAAAAGGCTTGTTGTATATAGTTTCTGGTATGAATGCATTCAGTCGGTTAAATTATTTTTCAATCGATTGATTTCACTTAAGTCAATCAACTGTTTTCACTTAAACCAGACTATATAAGCTGTGTTTTCGCGAGCAGAGGTGCAAATCTGAGTTTTTCTGAATGAAATCGTGTCATTCATCTCTGGGAAGCGTTCTCTCTCTGTAATACACAGCTGCAACTCGTGTTTGAAGATCTTGGTTGATCTTGTAGGCATTTTGGCTTGTGAGTAGCTTGAAGAACACATGTATGGTGTGCTAGGGACAACCACCATCAGGTTTGGATGTTCTTGTGCCTCTGGATGGTTTGCCTGATGTGATTTCAAGTCTGTAAGTGTGATTCTTGTAGGTCGAGGTTCTAGATTTGTGTGGGAGTCAAAAGTCTTGTGTGCTTTGTGTTCAAAAGTTTAATCTTGGTGTTTGATTTGTAAAACTTTTGAACTGGAAAACTGGATATAGCTTTGCGATTGAGTGAACCAGTATAAAAACAATTGTGCATTCTTCTTTCCCTCATCTCCCTCTCTTTAAAACTCTTAAAAAACTCAAGAAAACCAAGCAATTTGATCTTTGGTGTGATTCAATGTGTTCTTGTGTAATCTGAGGCTTTGTACTTGTTATAAATACTGATCGGAACATGTCTTGTATGTAAAAGATTGTTATTTGAGTTGAATTCGCGAATTCTGCATTCTGCATAATTCTCCAGTATTTTAGCCGACTGATTTGTCTTTTTAATCGATTGTTTCATAGCATCTTGTCGTTTACGGTGTACAAGGGGTTTCCTTCGTACAGAGTAAGCAGCTTGCTAGTTGTTGGTAGGGATGTCAACGGGCGAGTAGGGTACGTGTAGTAGCTCTCTTGTACCCTACCCGTTGGATAAATATCTGTCTCGTACCCATACCTATATCCGTGCAGATATCCGTTATGCGGGTACCCGCATATTTTTTTAATATCCACGGGTACCCATGGGTATTTACATAAAGAAATATTTAATATTTAATAGCAAATTTTAACTATAAATTCAAATAAAAATACAATGCATAACATTTATAAATTTCAAACAAAGTGCAAATAACTCATTTAAATAGTTTTGAATGATAGTTTACAAATAAATGAAGATTGTTTAAAACCAATTGATAAAAAATAACTCATTCAAAATCAATGTGTTAATATTTTAATCATTTTTTAATTTTTTTAATTTAAATTAGAGTATAATAGGTACGAATATCCACGATTACAAATACTACGATACTCGTACTCGTCCCATTAACATGCGGGTATAAAAAATACCCGTACTCGTTACCCGCGAGTATCTATTTTCAATATCCATTTCCTATCCATTACGGGTTTTATCCACGAATACCTGCGAGTACGGATTTTATTGACATCCCTAGTTGTTGGTAGCCGCTTACTACTATGTAATGAAGGATTCCTTAATATAGAATAAGCAACTAGTGAGTTTATATGGGCGTTTACAATGTATTATTATACTTGGTTTGTGATATGGTTGGGACAATAAGTGATAATATTGTATCATTATGAATCAAGATAATCAATTTATTAAATATATCTATCATCATGACAGAAAATTCATTAATAAATAGCTAATAATTATTATAAATGACATCATTTATCAATAAAATCATATTAATTATCATAATTGATCATTTCAAGTTAATAATAAACTATTGTGTGTTTTTTATCAGCTTAAAATTTTAAAAATAAACAGAGTTGTGAAATAAGATTTCAACAATAATAAGCTTACCTCAATAACTAAAAAAATCCATTTAAGTTAAAGTATGATTCACACTGATTCATGAAAACAATATTACATAAAAATACGTATATCTATCTATCAGCAAAACAATGTTGTATATATATTGAGGATCAACATCATTTACTTCAAGTTATTAGTTTTTTACAATATTATGTTTTTGACATAATTTCAAAATAAATTAATTTTAATTAGTCTCATGTCATATAAGAGTTAAGTTTATAACGGTTGAAATATATAATTTTTTCTCTATTTTTTTTAAATATGTTCTAAAAACAAAATCGTAAATCATGAAGGAATTCCAAATTCTGAAAGATAGAATACTTAGTAATTGACTTATCTCAATAAACTTAAACCCTTTTCAGATAAAAAACATTTTAAATATTGCTTCTTGAATTCCAAACTTCAAAAGAAATAATACAGACCGCATCAAACAAATTAACATAAAAAAAAAATCAATCGAGAGAATTCACTTATTAATGATGATAAAGTAATAACTCCTTTATAATTCATTAAAATTTGATGGGACTAATTATAAAATCTAAAAGGGTGTTTATAAAATCCAAGTGTTCGACTAATATAATGTTATGTTATTTTTGGTGTATATGAAAAATAATTTCTTTTAATTTTGAATCGAATTTTTTTGTACTATTAATACTATTTATGGTGATGACATGAAAATGTAAACTCAAAATCAAATTTATTATAGTATAGAGATGAACCAACAGAAAGAAGGCAAGTGTCCCATTACATTTTTGGTATGAAACATCGAAAAAGAATCATTAACACACAAACACACAACAGACACATTAATACGAATTTCTACAAAAATAATAAATAAAAATGTAAACAGAAGCCGAAACCAGGCTAGGCTCACCCTTACCCTCTCCTCTATGCTCCATATAAGCCCATCACATTCACATACTCCAACCCACTCTCTCTCTCTTTCTCTCTCTAAGCTCTGACCCCAATTTCTGTGGCGGCTCTCTCTCTACTTATTCTCTTCTCAGATTGAGATTTGGATCCATCTTCTTCTCCTTTCTGTCTCTGATTTGATCTTTTCCTTCCTCTTCGTCTTTTTTTTCATCCGGTTGGGTTGGGGTCTTTAACTTCAACTTCAACGACAGCTATGGTTACCCCACAGCCACAGCTTCAGGTTCAGCCTCAACAGCCCGCACCCTCTTCGCAAGATGAGGCCTTGAAGAGGAACACCGATTGTGTCTACTTCCTTGCATCTCCTTTGACATGCAAAAAGGTTCTTTCTACCACTTTCTTTTTGATTTTTTTTTATAGGAAAGAGGGAGGAAAATCCCCTTTTTTCCGCTTTCGGAATTCTGTGCTTTAGGGTTTTCAGATTCGTCTGTTTCTGCAAATACTTTTGGTGCTTGTTTATTTTCAATGGGAAAATCGAATTTTGTGGAGAAGGGGTTGTGGAAGTCTGTGTATGAATTACCGAATTTTCAAAATTGGGGATAGCGATAGGGAATTTGATGGATAGGGAGGGTTTTGTTTTACTTTTTTTTTCGGATTGCGTTTTTTGATGTATATTTTTGTGAAACTGTTATTATTGATCGTTGTTTACTAATTTGATCTTTTTTGGCTTTATTTTATTGTGTTTTTTTACCCCTTTCTCTGTTATTTGTTAAGGTGAGGGAAATGAGGGAGAACAGGGTTCTTGAACCCTATTACGATTGGATATGATATTATTTTTTTTTAATTTTATTTAATTAGGTCAATCGTGTGGATCCCGCTGAAAAAACACAAGGTTGGATCAATCAAGTTTAGGCTTTTTTTGGATGGTTTAAAGTGTTATTCAATGTCTTCTGGTTGTTTCTGAAAGAAAAGCAAGAAATTTGCATAATGAATGAACTTCCATTAAAATCAAATGTTTAACAAACTGCTACTACGTGGTGGCAAGAGCGTATACGAGTCATGTTGGTCGATTAGGCTCAATAGTGTTCTGTTAGCAAGATCTGGGATGTCTACTACTGTTGCTGGCACTGTTTTTGCATAATCCTTGAAGATGTTACTGTTATCATCAAACAAACTTCAACATTTTACTTGAAATTTGATATTTGTTTCCATAGTTTTTCTGTCAAATGCGAGTACGTGTTTGCTTAGTTCTTCTAAATGTGTCATGCCATCTCTTCTTGGTAAACAAATCAAGTATTTTACTGTGATCCTGTTCTTTTGTGCCGTACTATTCAAGTATTTTGCTACCTCGCAGCTTTTAGTTTTTAGCTCAGTGCATATAAAGTATTGTAATGTGATGCTGCTTGTTTTTTTTTTTTGGTCGTGAGTATACTACTGTATGTAGCATTGCAACTGTCCGATTTATGCTTTTTGCAAATCCGAAAGAGCAAGTATTGGTTATGAAGAACGTGAGGCTGTCTTCTCATCTAAACATTTGAACTCTGGATTTTGTTGCTGGCATCATTTTGATTTGTTTTCCTTTTGTTGGAACAGGGAAATGAATGCGAGTACCGCCATAGTGAGTATGCACGCGTTAATCCTAGGGATTGTCGTTATTGGTTGAGTGGCAATTGTTTGAATCCCAAATGTTCATTTCGTCATCCGGTGAGAGTCTCTATTTATGAAAACCAAATTTTGTATTTTCATGTCAATTTTTGGCCTACTTATCTATTTTCCTCTGTTATTGTCTTATAGTGTGGACTTTGCTAACTGCATTTTGTTTTTGCATTCAGCCTCTTGATGGCTTGTTAGGAACTCAGGCAGCAACAGCTGGTGGACCATCGGTATCTGCACCCCCATCACAGATTCCAACAGCATCTGCAACACATTCACCTTATAATTCCACTAAACAAGCTGTCCCTTGCTTTTTCTTCCAAAAGGGGCTTTGCTTAAAAGGTGACAGGTGTGCCTTTATGCATGGACCTCCTGCTCCTAGCACTGGTAATAAAGTAGCTGCTCAGGTTCCAGTTACCAGCCAAGGAGCCGAGAATCCAGGTTTTAAGAAGCCTTTTGGAACCAATGAAAAGTATACTCAGGAAAGGAAAACTTCCCAAGGAAATGTTGCAAAGTCAGGTGGTGGACCTGAACCTAAACCTGCCCCAAAAATTGAATCTGCTCCTAAAAGAAATATGTTTGAATTGGAGAAGGAAATGGTACCACCCTCTGTAGGATTTGATAGTGAGGCTTCTAGATTTAAGACCAGTTCTCCACCAGTAACCAATGGCCCTACTGTAGTCCGGTCAAACCGTCTGCATCAAGCTCGCGTGCCAGATGATCACAATTTCCACAGTGGTAAGGACAGTGACGAATTTCTCAGAGAATCGTCTCCTGGGTTTGATGTCCTCGTAGCTGATGAACTTAGGAATTCTGATTACTACCATGGGGAAGACGAATTTGGTAAAGCAAGAGGTCCAGATGAAAGGAACTTAGACTCTTTGAATGAATATGATTTAGGGCATTCTGGTGAATATGGTTTAGCAGCTGATATTGATCGGGAAAGATTTCGTGTGTCCCAAGGTTATGAGTCATATGATCACATGCAGGAACCATATGTTTGGGAGCAGCACAGGAAGGCTTCAGCCCATTTAGACAGAAGGACTCGCCGCAGATCTGGCAGTCCTGAAAATGCTGAGGTCTCAGATCTCCGACATCAATTATCCAAGCGCAGAAAGGGCAATGGTTTGAAATCTGTTGTCAGTCATGATTATGCCCTTGAGGGTCATGGTGAAGAACAAAGTCATCGATCTTTCTCTAGGAAGGACTCACTCCAGTTACCTCTGAATGAGAGCTCCCTCGGTAATCGCTTCCGTGGCAGAATAAAACTTCCAACAAATGGTGGTGCTGATCAGCTAGAGAGGGATGACAGAGGGAGAGTTAGAGGCAGGTTGTTGTCTGGAAGGTTGCAAGCCACTCAGCAGGGAAGGGTCCATGATAGAATGCGAGGAAGGTTGCAAGATGATGAGAGGAGAAACTCGAAGGAACGAATAATGGGGAGAGAAGTGATAGGTGGTGGTAGGAGTGATTTTGCTGGGCCAAAAAGTCTGGCAGAGCTTAAAAATGGGAGGAACCCTGAAAATAGGGAGCCACAACCCCTGCGAAGGAGAGGAACTTTAAGAGATGATCACCCACAATCTGAAGATGATCTTCAGTTTGATGGTCCAAAGCCTCTCAGTGAAATTTTGAAGGAGAAGAAAAGAGGAGGAGCTGGAGGCAGAGGTGATGCAGACTCGGGCAATGGCAAGTCATCTGGTATTAAAAATGAAAAAGTTATCAATGGCTCAGATCCTACCCCAGTCACTAACACACAAAACGGTGTGCTGTCTGAGACCAAGGAATACGTCAACAATCAAAATAACGAAGAGTCCAAGGTTGAGATCACTGATGCAGTTGGAGGAGAGACTGATGCAACTGATGGTCAATACGAGGAGGGAATGTACGATGAAGCTGGTGAAGATCAGTATTACGAAGGTGATGATCAGAGAGAAGGAGATTATGAGTATGAACAAGGTGATGAGGGTTACTACGAGTATGAACAAGGTGAAGAGGGTGAAAATCAGGAGGAAGAGTACATTGAAGAAGAAGATGGAGATGATTTTGCTAAGAAGATTGGTGTCATTCATTCATAATTATGGAAAATCTGTGAAACAAGGGAACGTGTCCTACTCTCTGACTGGGCAGCATTTCTGCTTAAAATTTGGTTGTAGAACTCAGAACAGCTATCACTATCAGTTTGTTTTCTTGTATTAATTAGTCCTTTTTTCTTTTACTGTATTTTCATCAAATTTAATGGATATTTTTATGTGATCAGTGGGGCATTTTGCTGTGCTCTCCGCATATAAATCTCATGCAGAGTGGTGCAGGCCTTTAACCTTAGAAAGTTAATAACATTTGCATTCACGTGCTACTTTTATCTTATACTTTAATTCATCTGCTCCATTAGCGCGGTAGAAATCATTGCTTACTTCTTTATACTCTTCAATTAAATTTCTTAGCCCATCTCCAATGTAAGAGTAGTATATCACAATGTCTTAATTGTAGATTTTCGTAAATTATATTATTTGTTTTCTTTTTTAAACTTTGTTTCATATATATCTATATATATATATATATATATATATATATATATATATATATATATATATACATATATATATCTATATATATATATATATATATATATATATATATATATATATATATATATATATATACATATATATATATATATATATATATATATATATTATGATCCAGAATCTTGAGATACAATGTTTTAAATTGTCATAATATTATGTTTCAATAAGACTTTTTTTATAAACCTCGGATATAGGCTATCTTGAAACAACTTTTTTGAGTTAAGGTGGATCCAATGGGTGCTTGGTGGCTTTATTGTTAAGTTCACAAAACCAAAGTTTAAGATCATTTTTATTAAATTTGATGGGCAAAATAAATAACCGATTAACTAGACAACTGGGTATAATGTTGTTTTCATTGAAGTGAACAATTTAGCGTTTGGTAAACATCCTGCATATTAGTATTGTTTCTACAAACATGTAAAAAATATATATTAATTGTTAGATTTGTTCTTTGATTTCATTTTCAACCGCGAAAATATTCTCAAGATTAAGAAGATTATTTCTATTAAAAAGTAAATTCTTTGTTGATTTTTTTTCAAATTAACATTATAACATAATTAAGGTATAATCATATTTAATTACTTATTATAGATAAATCAGATCATTATAGGAAAGTGATAATCAATTATTTGAAATGATGTGATTTTTATTATGTTGTTTTTCTTTGTGTTTAAATGTTTCTATCATTTTCTTATAATATTTTTTTTATTATCCGGTTTTATTATTATTGTTACATTATTCTTAACGCTTCCATAACATAACATAATCTTCATAAATAATCTTGATCGTAATTGCTATTGTCACATTATCAACATCGAGTTCAGATTCTTTATTGAGTTTTTTCTTTTGTATCGTCTTCTGTTGAGTACTAAAAATATACTATGTTGGTACTTTAAATACCATTTTAATATATTTTAAATTTTTAAAATCAGTGGCCATCAAGATATTTTGAAGACACAATAGAGGGACAACACAAAAACACCTAGTAGAGAATCCAAATTCACTAGAGATGTCAATGTGAGCCAGAACCCGTGAGCCAACCCGGCTCACCACGGGTTCGAGCCGGGACGGGTTGGAAATTTTTTTTTTTTTTGCGATAATGGGTCAAAACGGGTTGAGCTCACTTAACCCGTGGGCTATGTGGGTTCGAGCCGGGTTATGGTGAGCTGACCCACCAACCCACCTTTATTTAAAAAATGTAATTTAATAAAATTAATATTTCATTCAGAATCAGAAAAATGCAACACAATCCCTAACTTCTTTCTCATTTTCATTTTTGACCCACGCAGACGCAGTTCCCTTCCCTCTCACTGGTGTCCGTCACGGTGGTGCCATAGGTGGTGGTCGTCGATCGTTCTTTGGCGGCGGTGGTCGACGTTGGTGTCGGCCGTTCCGTGGTGGTTGAGCCGCAATCCCCAACCTAGTTCTCTTCTCATTTTAATATTTGACCCATACAGACTCAATTCCCTTCCCTCTCACTGGTGTCCGTCGCGGTGGTGCATAGAGGTGGTGGTCGTCGGTCGTTCTTTGGCGGCGGTGGTCGACGTTGGCGCCGGCCGTTCGGTGGTGGTCGAGTCGAGAAAAAACGCAATCCCTAACCTAATCCTCTTCTTATTCTCAATTTCGACCCACTCGCAGTTCCCTTCCCTCTAACTCCTGTCCGTCACGGTGGTGCATGAAGGTGGTGGTCATCGGTTGTTCTTTGGCGGTGGTGGTCGACGTTGGTGCCGGTCGTTCGGTGGTGGTCGAGCCGACGCTTCTTCTGCTCCCACTGCTCCTCTGCTTAGCCACTCTCACTCGGTACTGCGACGTCATTTTCATGTTTCTTTCTTTCTCTGTTTACATTTCAAATGAAACTTTTCATCTGTGCATTTGTTTTCTTGACTTAGGTGAAGTTGCGATTGAACACCCATCAATGTGGAGTTCGTCCTTGCTCTGTATAAAGATATAACTGTTCTGTTAAGGTATGCTCTATAAACTCTCTCTTGTATGTGCGCACATGCTTTGGGCATATTTGTTTATGTGTTGATTATTCTTTTTAGTAAGTTTTTCACTTTTATTTTTTACACAAATTAATGTGCAGCATGGAATCTGAAACTATTCATCGGAGTGTTAATGTGAATCTTAACGTTGATGGTTATATAAATAATGAAAAACCTAATGAGCAAGAGCCACCTTCTGTTAATAATGAAGATAATGAGGTTCAAAAAGAAAGTAAGAAGGCTAAGACATCTACCTCTGAAGTTTGGAAATATTTTACTAAAGTTGGAGTGAAAGATGGTAA
>Ga0209589_1009799_pt1 | contig 14269 bp, 6 predicted proteins | sample CowpeawhiteBW_FD_187525 | JGI IMG/M metagenome (GOLD analysis project Ga0209589, IMG submission 187525) | Root nodule microbial communities of legume samples collected from California USA - Cow pea white BW (SPAdes) (version 2) | ecosystem: Host-associated > Plants > Roots > Nodule | place: USA... | reverse complement strand
TTTTTTTTTTTTTTTATATATATATATATATATATATATATATATATATATATATATATATATATTTCTTACAAGTTTTTTTTAGAAATAAAATAAGTATTTTTTAAATTTAATTAATTTTTTCTTCTATTTGATATTTTTTCCTAAAATTTAAATACTTTTTAAAATTAAAATAAATATTCATAATAAAAAAATTATCTAAGAAAGACTAAAAATTACTTACAATAAAATTGTAAAGATTATTTAAATATTTTTTCATAATTATCTATATTATTTATATTATTCTATACTATTATATAAAGGAGATTCCTTACACATATTTTGTTTCCAATTATATCTTTTAAATATTTTTTTAAATTTTCTTTTAAAATTATAATAATAATTTATTATTATTAAAAAAATTATACACAATTTTTTTTCAATTTACTTTTATAATTATAATAATAATAATTTTATTATTACTCTTTCTATCTATTATTAAGTGAACACATAACATATATTTTTACTAAAATAATTAATATAAATTTAGATATTAGAAAAAGTACCTTACTTCTTTTGTCACTTTTTGTTTTTTTAATATATACTCTCTTTCTTTACTTTTATATGACAATACTACAGTTTTTTTTTTTCAAATTAGTTGTCGCAATTAAAAGAAATCAATAATGCATTAAATACATTTTTTCCATGACCTGTTCTTAATTAATGCTCCAGACGTTAAAATGAGTAATTAATTAGAGAGATAAAGTGGTATACTTTTTTCCACTCTCTAAGAACGTTTAAAGCTCTTTATAGTTACAAGTTAAGAACAGTAATAAAAAATATAACTTTTTAAGGCAATTTAAGTAAAGCAGTCTCATTTTCTCAACACATGTATTTTTATATTTATCCATATAGAGTAATTAATTTGAAGATAAATTAGAAATAAAAATATTAACATTTCATTTAAAAATTGAGAATATTAATTCAAACTTCACTCATTTTGGAATAGAGGGGTATTATAAAAATTTATATAGTAAAAAATATTAATTTATATTCTTCACTGCTTTGTGATAAAATCTTAAATATAGTCCAAACAACTTTTCAACTATTTCCTTTTTCTTTTCAATTTAAGAAAAAAATTGTTCTTTTTTTATCTATTTCTCTAGATTTTCAATAACATATATATTTATTCTTTTTTTCCTATTATACACTCAGCCTTTCATATGAGAATGGAGAGAAAAATGGACAAAATAAGAAATTGTATACTGCTTTATTGAAGTATTAATTTAGATTTTACTTCCAATTACGCTTTCTTAAATACAACTGAAAAAGTATTTTTTTTTTAAATATGCTTAGTAAAATTATATAGAATTAACCGATGTTTTTTTTTTTATCAGACAATTTTTTGTATTATATTTAAGTTCAGATAAAAATCATTCTAAAATAAAAGCTAACAAATCATTATTTTGAAACAATGGAAATGTTAATTAATAAAAAAAGGTCGGAAAGAACAAACTACCAGACACCCCAAGATCCTAAGCAGACAAACAAGTCAACCACAAATGATGAAGGCGTTGACTTTATTAAAAAGTAAAAGACAAAAGAGAAAGACAACAATGGAGGTCTCTAAACTCCGTTAATTCATCTGTTACACTCAAAACCCTACAACAGCCTAAGCCTCAGCTTCAGATCCAGAGGCTTTGTTTTCCCATTTCCAAGTTGAAGCGAGGAAGCCCATTCCGAAAGCGTTTCGTTACTCGGAGGGTTTTCCCTCCGAACTTGAATCGGTATCATGCAGCGTGCCTCCATCTGAGACAGGAAATTCACGGTTCTCCGTGGCTGCTGCATCAGATCGTAGGGACGGTAGCGTTGTGGTGGTGCCGAAGGAACCACCATTGCAGAGGACTTGTTATATTTAGATGGTGAAGTAACCACAGTTTCAAAAGTTTTTTTAGGTTTTACTTGTGGTGGAGTATTAGGGTTCTTAGGATTTCCCTTATGGGATGTGTTCGTGTGTTTTCCGGGGGATTTGATTATTGGGTGAGTTGCAGAGACAACCTTTGTGCATTCGGTGACAGCTTTGTCGCTGTTTTGGACAATCTCTTCATTAGTCATTTTGGTTTTGCAGAATGAAAAAGGAAACTGCAGAATTTCAATGAAAAGCTGCGCCTGTGGGTGTGAAGATGAGAGTGGAAGAGATGGTTATATATAGTGAGGGTTTGGCCTCAGAGTGAAAGGGTTGCAGTGATGATTTTGGACGTATGTGTTGAGATGAGAGTGAAGCTTAATGGCGTGTACGTGTCGGTATTTTACAGTACTTAGGGTTTGGTTTGGCTTTTAACAAAAACATGGTTAAAATTACACAAAAATTTAATAAACTCAATATATATAGTTTTTCTTTTAATGTTCTTTCTATTATTATAGTTAAGAAAACTTTAAAAATATTAATTTGGAGTCTTTTTTATGTAATAAATTTCCCCGTGATGTTATTTTCTTTTATTAATAATAAATATGTATTGAAAACAATGTATAAAAATGTAATGTATTAATGATAGTGTTATTAATATTTACATAAAATAGTGTTGTTGATGTGTGTAAGGATTCTAGAAGCTAGTCAAATAAGTTCAAGATGAGTCTCCTCGGAAAGACTGAATACTAGTGTAGTTTAGTTCTACGGTTCTGGAGAAGAAAAATGTATCTTTTCCTTCTTTCTCTTTCACGTTTGACGTTATATCCAATTAATATATATTTTTACAGATTAATCATTAATGTTTATTTCCATCAAATGTCATGCCTCAATGAAAAAGAAAAAAAAAAAAAAAAAAAAAACTGGTCTCTAATGCTGCAAACACATAATACGGTTATCGTGTATGATAATGGTACAATTCTTTCCTTCTAATAAAAATGGAGATTTAATTTTTATATAATATTTTTATTTATATTATAAAAATAATTACTAAATTAAAACTAACATTAGAAATTAATATAATTAATTATTATATTGACCGAGTTAGATGTTATTTTATAAACTAAAAATTATTTTTATTTAAAATAGTTTTTATCCTTAATGTAAAAAGATGATTTAATTTCGTCTTATAAGCTTTTGTTTGAAGAAAAATCAAAATGCGGTGACATTGGTGCCAAAGTATAGGCTTTAGTAAGTTAAATCGAAGTCTATACCTTGATTGTATGAGTATAGGCCTCATTTATTTGAAAGAACAAAGACATATATTTATTTGCATAGGATAAATTTGTAAAAGGTCGTTGTATTCTTCTATTTTGTCATTGTAATTTTCTGTTTTCCTCCATTATAACATTCCTTGAGTTTTGGTTTTGTCTTCTTTATTGTTTATCTTCCTTCTCGTTTCTCGTTTATCTCTTCTTATCATTCTTGATTTTTTCTTCCTTCTCCTAACATTGTTTTTCTTCTGGTTTGGGTGTTGCCACTTTATTTTGGTGGCTTTGTCATCTTTTCGCGTTGAGGTGTTGCAACATTGCAGGTTCGTGATGGTCTTGATCTGTTGCGGTTGGGACGCTACAACATTGTTGTTGTCTGTTTGTTGGTTCGAGTTTGAATGATTGGTTTTGATCTCTCTCATTTTTGCTCTTGTTCTCATTCTTGCTTGTGTTTCGCCGAAACCTATTATTGCTTTTTTTTTAATTGTTTGATGTTTTGGTTGTCTTACCAAACAAAGCATATTCCTAAAGCACAGACTTTAGTTAGAAATCGAAGCCTCAACACCTCATTTTTTACTTCGCCTTGATATGCTTTTGGTTGTAAAATCGAAGTATAATGACAAAAAAAATTGGTGTTAAAGTCCTTCACTGTACTAGTGTATTATGAATAAAATTATATAATTGGTTTGCAATTAGAGTCTAAATTGATTTTTAACATTTTCTACTCACTATTATTGATTTTAAATTAGTCTTTAATAATTTTAAATTAAATAATTGTTTGATACCTAAGATTTTAGTAACTAATAATAGAAACTAATTTAGACTCTAATTCTTAAATCAATTATAATTTTTATTTCATAATAAAAACTATTTTATATACTAATGATTTTTTTCACACCAACAACACCACCAATTAAAAATGAATCCAATTAAAGTTCACTTTTCACTTTTCTTTTCTGCTTGCAATTGTAGCAGTTGTCCACTTTCTAAGTGAATAGAATTTCAATTAAAACAAAATTCAAACCCAATTAAAAATTAAAGGTAAATTCTAGTATACTTTTCATCTTTCTGTTTAATTATATATATATATATATATATATATATATATATATATATATATATATATATATATATATGTAAAAGTAAAATTAATGATCCGTAGTATGATTCTACAATTTACGATCTTGTAAGACATTCACAATTTTAATCATAATCTCAATTTTAACGGTGATAAACACTTCACTTATTAGTTTTTGGTTTTTAGAAATATCCTTCGAGTTATTCAATTTGTATATAACTGCTTATAAAAATATAGTACAAATAACAATGTAAAGTTTTTTTTTTTTTTTCACACTATCATTAATTTTAAATCAGTATATGTATGATAAAGTTATTGAATTTTTGAAAGTTGTTTTAAAGCATTATAATACTTATTTATAATTAGCATGACATTGTTTGTTTGCGTGTATTTTTAACCCAGACAAAATAACAATTTAATTTAGTGTAATACTGATTTCATTAATAACAAATGTACTCATTCGATAGTGGTTATCTTAATAATCAGAACTTCTGTACTCTTAAATGAAAAAATTCACTTCATAAAATACAATAAGTAATCTATTTATTGATAAGAAAATAAATAGTTGATGCATGCATAACAAAACATATATCTTGAGGATATCAATTATTGCTCTCAGCACTATAATGCAGCATTTCGCATTTCCCACATCCTCTGCAACGCCAAAATACTATCGTTTTGGAGCTTCGTATGGAAGTTGATGAATACATATGGGTGGATTTGATATTTTTTTTTATAGAAAAAAATAATAATGTCGTAAGGATCTGAAACTTGATTAGGACCTAAAGCCATTTAGGGTTTTCAATGGTTAGAATTTAGTTCTGAAGATCATCAAAGTTGTTAAAGTTGGAGAATATTGAAGTAAAAGACAACTTGTGCTGAAGGAAAAAATGGAAATTCTAAAGAGGGAATTAAGAAGTATGTTTTGTGGGACATAAAAAAAGAGTAAGAGGTAGTAAGAAAAATAGAAGAATATTGGAAGGATGAAGGGAGAAAGAAGAATAACCCCAAAAGTTAAGAAAAGAATGGCGTTGCTTGGCTAATTTTGGAAGGTATCTATTTGTGTTTTCTTAATGCACTAAAAATCCAGGAAAAATAATGAATCAAGAAAAGGGAAATTAATACAAAATTCTCCATTTAGCTGTTAACTATCATATTTCAGTTTAAAATTGAATGATATTGAAATTGTCTAACTTTGCTGTATCTAAATTGATGTAATTAGATTGTATAATCATAATCGTAAATTGTCTATTTTAATAGACTTTCTTTTTTTGTGTCAGACACATGTGAAAGAGGGTAAGGAAGTTTCATGTCTGTTTCAATTATTGAAATATTACTTATATATCTTATAGATTAATTTGGAAGGATATTACTTGGTTTTCTACTACATTTTATTCGATGATAACTACTTAAAGAACACAAAAAGTTTTACATGGAGGATAACTCTTTAATAAACAAATAGAATGAAATTGTATCATTATACTAAATAAGATCTTAGTTAGACTCACACCTTAGTTAATATTTATCATTTCTAGAACGTACATATGGATGTTCCTACAAAAGTCATAAACAATGAATAAAGAGTTTCCATCATTCAAGTTCACTTTAATTCATTTTAGTATAAATATGTTACCAAGTTTCCTTTATGTTAAGAAGTATTAATAGAGTCAATTATATAAAGTGAAACTCTAAATTCGCTCCAAATTCAGTTGTTTGATTTCTTTTTTAGTTTCAATTTTGTTCATTCTCAATTTTGGCATAAGGTATCCCATACATTTACAAGCCAATTTGTCTTCTTCTTTGTAATTTGAGCCGTATTTAGATTGTTATTTAATATGATCAAGTGGACAAATAGTATACTTTCTATATATACCAAATAAAACAAGTTAAAGCTACAAAAAAAAAAAAGTTACATAATAACAACTAGTTTAAAATTAGTAACTCATATAATACATACAAGGAACTAATTGAATCACATGTCATTATTAATTTTAGGTACATTCTTTTATAAGATGGTTGTGCTTCAGCGTAATAGTTTCTGAATATATCATCAACGAAAAATTGAAAAATATGAAAGTGATGAGAATCTACAAGAAACATACAATTTATGTACAAATTATATATAAAAATTGAATAGAACTTAGCGTGATTAAATTGAAGCGATTTACACAAATCCATCAAGTCAAGTGTTACAATTGCTTTGTCAGTAGTTCTTTGGAAATCTAATCCATGTGTTAATCGTAATAACAAATAGTTGTTTCATGTGTTGGAGGGTTTGATGCTTGAAGAATTTGTAAAGATAAAACAATTGTTCGATGTAGTAAACTGTCCTTAATGTCTATAATTAGTAGTAAGATTTGATGTTACAAAGTGGTGGAGTAGAACTATCATATCCTCGTTTGTGGAATAGAACCAACATGTGATATGCAATAGTAGAGCCAAAACTTGCTTTAAGAGAAGGAATGGAACTAACATGTGCTCCAAGAGAAGAAGGACCCAACAAGTGATCCAATTGGAGGAGTAAGAGAAAAATTTGCCATAAGAGGTGTGGGATTAAAAGTTGCTCCAAGTCTTGGAAGCGGCTTAACCAAAATGATCAACTAGTAAAAGAGTAAAATCAGCATGACCTCATTGATAACGCCACATGTAACACCGATAATATTAGGTCCAACATCAAATACAAAGAGAAAACACAAATAAAGAATTTAAAAGATACCTGCCACAAATTCAAAAAGCAAATGTATTTAATTTTGTCCTGATATCAAATGTAAAAATTAATGAGGAAAAAAATAAGGACTAACCTCCAATCATTGTCGCTGTCACAAAAATCCTTTAATGTGTTTTTTTAGTTTCAAATCCTCACCCTCTAAACTTTGATGATATATTATAATGTAGAAGAGAACATGTTTGATGACCCAAAGTCCAAAGCAACTCTGAAGTTTATAGTCTCTTCCCTTCAGAGAGTAATTGTTATAATAAATTGTTGTCAATTATATGATATTCTAATATCAAAATTTATACAACAATTATAAAATTGATTGACAAATGGACTACACCATGAAAATAATTGACCATGTGAATATTTCATTATCTCACATATCACATATTTGTGGAATTTCCAACATTTTCCCAATTGGTCCATTTATCCCATTATTAATCAATACAAGAGACTAAACTAAATACAAGACTTATAGTGACAGGTCCTCCAAAAATGAGTATTATCTCTCATGTATCACAATATATAAAGCCTCTCATCAAAGACTTTTAACTATAATGAATAAACTGTATGTTTATTTTAGGTCAAACAAAATTTCTAAGGATAAGCAAATATGTACATAACAAAATGAGAAAAAAACTAAATAAGATTAAAGTAAAATTAATAATTGTCACAACATGTAACCAATTTCCATTTACGCTAAATGATCCTTAAAATTCTTTAATATCATGCCTTTAGTCAAAGGATCTACAATCATATTAAGAATATATATCCAAAATAGATTCATAGTGGAAGTAGCCATCAAGGTCGCTTTTTGTTGCTCCAAAATATAGATCTACTAGTTAACATAAAAATAGAACTAGATGTTGATTTTCTGGTATTAATGTAACCAACAAAATCTAAATAGAAGTAGTTTATCATTTCCAAACTATCAATTTGTTTGTATATGAGCATGAAATCCTTTTATCCTTGAAAATATATGATTACTTTCTTTGCAGCTTTCTAGTGGTCAATATCTGGATTACTCTAATATCTTTCTGAAACTCCAACTGTGGAACTTGTGTCTTGTGTGAAGAGCACGAGAAAATTATAAGTCGCACATTCTTCAAGTGTAAAATGACTACCAAAATGTGGAACATATGTAAGTAGTAACATCATTTAACATGTAAAAAAATTAACATTTTTTAGTTAAAATAATTATATATTGATTTATTTTTAAAGTTTGAGAACTAAAATATATTAAAATTTGAGACAATAAAAAAATTTTATTTCACGTTAAGAGACTAAAAATAAATTTAACCCAAGATATTAAGAATACAAAAACTATATTATACAACATATTAACATGAATAAATAATTCAGATAATACAAAATATAATGATATCAAAATTTTAAAGCCAAATAGGTGATGATGAGAGGAATAGAACCTGAGAGCGTGTTGCAGCAATGAGAGGACCGAAACAAATGGTTTGAATGGCTGGTCAGAGCATGTTGCAGCAATGGGAGGAGGTAAACAAATGGTTGCTCGCGATTTGAATGGATGGTCTGCAACGTTCACAACAACGAAGTATTTCATGCCAGAAATGAAAATAATGGGAACAAAATGAAAAGAAGCATGCTCGAATCTCTCTTTCCCAATGCTTCCGAAGCAAAAATGAAGTTTTGCAGCGGAAGGAGGTGCTAAACAACACCTTCTACAACGGCGGATGAGGAAAATAACGCGTTCTGTAAGGGTAGGAGGCAACAATTAATGTCTCTCGTGGTAAAGTGAAAAATGAACATTTTAACCCTGTTTAAGGAGGTATAGGCTATAGTATAAAACTATAACCTATACTAATCAGTTTTAGAAGAGACTATGATTGAGATATACTGAATATCTGTAGCCTATATTGAAATGATTATTCAAATAACTAAACTATATTGAAGAAGTATAGGTTACGATTCTTTCTCAACCGGTATCGTAATTTATAATAATGTAGTAGTAATTTCAAAAATATCATCGTATTTTTAAACATCCATCGAGATTGTTTAGTATAGGCTATGAGTCACTCAAGCAAGTATAACTTATATTGTGATTGTTCAATATACGCTACGGCTTCATTTCAACCGAAATCTATATTGTGCCAATAATTTAAAAAATGTTACTACATTTTTATTGATTATGTGTTTTTAGAACGATAATTTATCTTTTTAGTTAATTCATATACTTGCACCAGTATGTCATAGATTATTTTCATTAAAAATTTCTTATATATCTTTCTTTTCTTATAATCTATATTCTTTCTTGTTGGTAAAAAATTTCACAAAATAATAAATAGATCAAATACATACATTTTTCCTTCGCATATTTTTCCTGTTATGAACTACAGTAAATGACAATGACAGAGAGAGTCAAACCAGAGAAAACATACCATCCAACCAGAACCATAAAGACGACCAAATTCAACAACTGTACAAAATTTTAAATCAATGAAAAGAGAAACTTCAGACCATTCAACTTTATTATGTCCCACTTATTTGTCTATCTCGTTTGGACTATTTTTTTTTTCAAGTCAGTCACCTAGTCTAAACAATAAAGATCGATTTTTGTAACTTACAATCAAATTCAGCTATATAAGAGTTACATTCACTGAATAATAAAAAAAAAGATTGATTAGTAAACTTTTAAAACTGATATGTAAAATAATATGCAGCTCCCCCACTTATTTGTTTATTATGTCATATTGATTTGTCTATCTCGTTTGGACTATTTTTTTTTCAAGCCAGCCACGTAGTGCAAGCAATAAGGATTGATTTTTGTAATTTATAATAAAATTCGGTGTACATAAGAAGTACATCTCATTCGATGATAAAAATTGATTTATTAGTAAATTTTAAAAAATAATGGTACGTTGCTCCTCACTTAATTTTTTATTATGCCCCACTTATTTACCTATTTGGACTATTCTTTTTTTTTTTTCAAGTCAGCCACCACTTAGTGCAAGTAATAAAGGTTGATTTTTGTAACTTATCAAATTCGGGGTACATAAGATATACATACATCCATTGGATGATAAAAAAAATAATATTGATTAGCAAATGTTAAAAAATTGTACGCTCCCCACTTATTTGTTCTTTGTGACTCACTTGTTTGTCTATCTGGTTTGACCTATTTTTTCTTCAAACTAGCCACCTATTGAAAGTAATAAGGCTTGATATTTGTAACTTATAATAAAATTCGAAGTACATAAGGGGTAAATCCCATTGGATGATAATAAAACATTGATTGTAAATTTGTGGTACATAAGTGCATACCTTTGGATGATAACAAAAAAGATTGATCAATAAATGTTAAAAAATTGTACGAAAAGTAGTAAGCAGCTCCCCACTTTTTGTTATGTCTGCCCCACTTATTTGTCTATTTGGTTTAGCCTATTTTTTTCTTCAAGCCACCTAATGTCAGCAATAAGGGTTGATTTTTGTAACTTATAATCAAATTCAGGGTACATAAGGGTACATCCCATTGGATGATAAAAAAAGATTGATATTTACATTTTAAAAAATTGTACGAAAAGTAATACGCAACTCTCCAGTTATTTGTTTATTATGCCCCAATTATTTGCCTATCTTTCTTGTTTAGCCTATTTTTTTTTCAAGACAACAACCTAGTGCAACTAATAAGGGTTGATTTTATTAACTTATAATCAAATTCAAGGTACATAAGAGGTACATCCATTATCCATTGGATGATAAAAAAGAGATTGATTAGTAAATTATAAAAAAATGTATCGAGAGTATTACACAACTCCTCACTTATTTGTTTACTATGCCCCCTTATTTGCCTATTTGGTTTGGACTATCTTTTTTCTTCAAGTCATCCCCACCTATTGAAAGCAATAAGGCTTGATATTTGTAACTTATAATAAAATTTAGAGTACGTAAATTTTAAAAAATTGTACAAAAAAAATACCCAACTCTCCACTTATTTGTTTATTATGCCCCACTTATTTGCCTATCTTTCTTGTTTAGCCTATTTTTTTTCAAGACAGCCACCTAGTGCAACTAATAAGGGTTGATTTTATTAACTTATAATCAAATTCAAGGTACATAAGAGATACATCTCATTCGATGATAAAAAAAAAGATCGATTAATAAATTTAAAAAAATTGTACAAAAAGTAATACGCAGCTCCCCACTTATTTGTTTTCAAGCCAGCCACCTAGTGCAAGCGATAAAGGTTAATTTTTGTAACTTATAATCAAATTCAAGGTACATAAGTGGTACATCCCATTGGATGATAAAGAAAAAGATTGATTCATAAATTTTAAAAAATTGTACGAAAAGGAATACGCAGCTCCCCACTTAGTTGTTTATTATACCCCACTTATTTGTCTATCTCGTTTGGACTATTTTTTTTTCAAGTCAGCCACCAAGTGCAAGCAATAAGGGTTGATTTTTGTAACTTATAATCAAATTCGGAGTACATAAGAGATACATCCATTTGATGAGGAAAAAAAGATTGATTAGTACATGTGAAAAAATTATACGTAAAATAACATGCAGCTCCTCACTTATTTGTTCTTTGTGACCCACCTCTTTGCCTATCTGGTTTGGTCTATTTTTTTCTTCAAACTAGCCACCTATTAAAAGTAATAAGATTTGATATTTGTAACTTATAATAAAATTCGGAGTACATAAGGGTACATCGCATTGGATGATAATAAAAGATTGATTGTAAATTTTAAAAAATTATACAAAAAGTGATACCCAACTCTCCACTTATTTGTTTATTATGCCCTACTCAAATGCCTATCTAGTTTGGTCTATTTTTTCTTCAAGCCAGTCACATAGTGTAAGTAATAAGGGATGATTTTTGTAACTTATAATCAAATTTGTGGTACATAAGAAGTGTATCCTTTTGGATGATAACAATTAATATGGATCAATAAATGTTAAAAAATTGTACCAAAAGTATTAAGCAGCTCCCCACTTTTTGTTCTTTGTGTCCCACTTATTTCTCCATCTGGTTTGGCCTATTTTATTCTTCAAGCCAGCCACCTAATGCAAGCAATAAGGGTTGATTTTTGTAACTTATAATCAAATTCGGGGTACATAAGGGGTACATCCTATATAAAAAAATGATTGATTAATAAATTTAAAAAAATTGTACGAAAAAAAATACGCAACTATCCACTTATTATTTTATTATGTCCCACTTATTTGTCTATATAATTTGCACTATTTTTTTTTTTCAAGTCAGTCACTTAGTACAAGCAATAAGGGTTGATTTTTATAACTTATAATCAAATTTGGGGTACATAAGAGGTACATCTTATTTGCCTATATGGTTTGGACTATCTTTTTTCTTCAAGTCAGTCCCACCTATTGAAAGCAATAAGGCTTAATATTTGTAACTTATAATAAAATTCGGAGTGCATAAGAGGTACATCCCATTGGATGATAAAAAATGATTAATATTTAAATTTTAAAAGATTGTACGAAAAATAATACGCAACTTGTTTATTATGTCCCACTTATTTGGTTATCTTTCTTGTTTAGCCTTTTTTTTTTCAAGACAGCCACCTAGTGCAACTAATAAGGGTTGATTTTATTAACTTATAATCAAAGTCAAGGTACATAAGAGATACATCCCATTTGATGATAAAAAAAAGATTGATTAATAAATTTCAAAAAATTGTACGAAAATTGATACGTAGCTCCCCACTTATTGTCTATCTTGTTTGGCCTATTGTTTTTTCAAGGCAGCCACCTAGTGCAACTAATAAAGGTTGATTTTATTAACTTATAATCAAATTTGGGGTACTAAGAGGTACATCTCATTGGATGATAAAAAAAGATTGATTAGTAAATTGTAAAAAATTGTACTAAAAATATTACGCAGCTCCCCATTTATTTGTTAATTATGCCCCACTCATTTGTCTATCTAGTTTGACCTATTTTTTTCTTCAAACCAGAGTCACCTAATGCAAGTGACAAAGGATGATTTTTGTAACTTATAATCAGATTTGTGGTACATAAGAAGTGCATTCTTTTGGATGATAACAAAAAAAGATTGATTAATAAATTTCAAAAAATTGTACGAGAAGTAATACGTAACTTCCCACTTATTTGTTTATTATGCCCACTTATTTGCCAATATTTTTTCTTTAAGCCAACCACCTAGTGCAAGTGATAAGGGTTGATTTTTGTAAATTATAATCAATTTTTTGGTACATAAGAAGTGCATTCTGATAAAAAAAAAGATTGATCAGTAAATTTTAAAAAATATTACGAAAAGTAATACGCAGCTGCAACTTATTTGTTCTATGTGCCCCACTTATTTGCCTATCTAGTTTGACCTTTTTTTTTTTCAAACCAGCCACCTAGTGCAAGTAATAAGAGTTGATTTTATTACTTATAATCAAATTCATGGTACATTAGAGGTACATCTCATTGGATGATAAAAAGAAAGACTAATTAGTAAATATTAAAAAATTGTACATAAAATAATATGTAGCTCCCCACTTATTTGTCTATCTGGTTTGACATATTTTTTTTCTTCAAGTCAGTCACCTAGTTCAAGCTATAAGGGTTTATTTTTGTAACTTATAACGAAATTCGGGGTACATAAGAGGTACATCCCATTGGATCATAAAAAAAATTTATTAGTAAATTTAAAATAATTGTACGAAAAGTGGTATGTTGCATCCACTTATTTGTATATTATGCCCCACTTATTTGTCTATCTAATTTGACCTATTTTTTTCTTCGTGCTAGCTACCTAGTGCAAGCAATAGGGTTGATTTTTTTAACTTATAATTAAATTCGGGGTACATAAGGTACATCTCATTGGTGATAAAAAAAATATTGATTAATAAATTTTAAAAAATTGTACATTGGATGTACATCCCATTGAATAGATGTACGGAGAGTATTACAGAGCTAGCTCTCCACTTATTTGTGTTTATTATGTCCCACGAAAAGTAAATTAATATTTATAACAATTAGAAATATTCTATTTAATAATTGAATCTAAGAATTTTATTCAATTTATAATTAAATTTAATAATTTATAATTGAATTTTAAAAATAATTAATAAAAATGTCAATTTTAGAAAAAATATTAGTATAATTTTTATAAAAAATATTAAATTGGTGTCAATTTGAAAATGACAAAATTGATTGATTTTAACCAAAATTGGGACTAAATTGAATAAAAATAACGAATATAGGGACTAAATTGAACAAAAAAAAACACAACCACAAATGACACGTGGTATAATTATGACTTGACACGTAGACAATTTTTTAAAATTAAAAAAATAAAAAAATTAAAAAAA
>Ga0209589_1009794_pt1 | contig 14278 bp, 10 predicted proteins | sample CowpeawhiteBW_FD_187525 | JGI IMG/M metagenome (GOLD analysis project Ga0209589, IMG submission 187525) | Root nodule microbial communities of legume samples collected from California USA - Cow pea white BW (SPAdes) (version 2) | ecosystem: Host-associated > Plants > Roots > Nodule | place: USA... | reverse complement strand
AAAAAAAAAAATATATATATATATATATATATATATATATATATATTAATTATGAACTATATTTTTGTGATTTATGATTGATATAATTACGTAAATTTCACTTAATAGTATACTTTGGAATGATATAATTAGAAGTTGGAATGCTACTTTAATTGCAATTGTGAATATTTCAGACCTAGAAGTTTGATTACTAATTTTTTGTGAATTTAAAATTAGCAATAAAATTATTTAAAACTATATTTTTCGTTTAGAAATTTCTCACAGTTTTTTTTTTGAATTTAAAATCCACCATAAAATTTACAGAAAAAATTGTGAATTTTGAAATCCTAAGCTGTTTTTCTATAAATTAGTAATATTTACGAAATTTTGTTAGTAATTTTCTTGCTAATACATTAGCCATTTAAAATAACTAAAAAATCATTAACAAAATTTTCCAAACTTATAAAATATCTATTTTAATACTTTTATTGTAACTAACCTTTTGTTGTATTTTTAATTCGTTTACAAACGGAATACAAATAAAGTAACACATCTCTCTACGTATAAAAGTATATATTATATTTTCTTTATATATATATATTTTTTTTTGCATTTTATTGTTTAAATGATATATTTGAGCAACAATATAACGTACAAGAAAAAAAATCACATATGTAGTAATATATTATTTGTTGTGCATAGATAATTTATCTCTATTTTTTAGTGTTAAAAAATAATTGTATTATGTAGTAATATATTATTTGTTGTGCATAGAGAATTTATCTCTATTTTTAGTGTTGCATGTAACATAATGATAACTTTGTTTAAAATATTATGATTTTAAAATATATTCAATAGACAAAAAAAAAAATGTCTCTTATAAAGAGATCTCAATTATAAATTATTATAAATAGACATATTATGAAATATTTATTTATTTTTTTGTTTAGAACAATTTTGTTCAATTTGAAAGTTATGTTCAAATTAAGACAAAGGATAAAAATGTAAAAACATTAAAAGAAATAAAAATAATACTACCGAAACAATTGTCGATAAACTATAAAATACAAAACGTGAAGTTCTCTAAAAGATCAATATAACAAAAAGAGATTTTTTTAAAGACTAAATGTTTAGTGTAAAAGTTATCAAAAAAATAAAAATATATTACAAATGTCAACTAAAACAAAAAGTAAAAACTTTATTAAAAGAGCGAAAAAAAATAATCATGGGAGAACTCAACAAGAAAAGTGTCATCTAAATTACAATCAACTTAAATTATAAGTACAAAATCAGACACTTTTTTCCTGGTTGGTAATTGATGGGGTTAATATCCAACCAAAACAATCAAATATCAATAATTCTGGTACTAGACATATATTGCAAGATTTCTTAACAACTTCTGCATAGTAGACATTCAACAACTACTATGTTTTTGTAGCTAAGGTCCCAACATCTTCGCCTAAATTCTGGTAAAATAGACGGTATTCTTTTATACTTTTCTAATTATGGTTGATAGGTTAGGTAGAACACAACCAAGAGCAAGAATCTTATGATTCGTAGTTTCAATACTAAAATGAACAAAACAAATCTCTGTCATGTGATCTAACAAAAAGACATAGTAAATCCAGCCACAAAGCACAAGAAACTAAGATCACCCAACTTAACCAAGGACTTTAAAACCAATTTTGGTGAACCTTTCTCATGGAAAAAGATAAATCAAACAACTCATGAAGAGAAGAAAGATATGATGAATTAGGAGAACATAATTCTCCATTTCATCTCATATACATATATATATTGAACATATGATTCTATAATGTATGTTTTATCTTTACAAAGAAAAACATAAAACTAGAATCGAAGGTTAAAAATATGTTGCATTGAAATCAGCCTACTGTACTTTTAAAGATCAAACCCTCAATGCAACCTGGTCTTGCCATGAAATCTTCCTCTTCCCTGCCCTATTTGATCCATCGCCAACACTTCTACAAGCTGAGAGCTTGATGTCGTTGTGCTGCTCATCACTTCCAACTCTCTGTGTATTTCTCTTTGGTTCTTCAATCCTCATTAGTTCACTGTTGCCTTGCAACTCTTCTTCTTCTCTCTGCATCACACCAACCAAAAACTATGAGCATACTTGAACTAAACATAAACAACAAGAACCCGTGATGTAAACAGTATGTGCAAGTATGTGCAATTAATTACCGATATCTGGTTCAAGTCAAAGAATGGAGTTACACTCTTCTTTGTGGATTCTTTGCTGCTGTGAATTCTTTCCTTGTGATTCAAGTCTAGTGCTGGAGAAGCAGAATTGTGAATAGTACTGTCTTTTTTACTATAGGTAAAATTTCTAGCATTCTGGTTTAGATCAAACAGATGGCTAGTTTTTTGCAATGACACTTCAGCCACATTGGGTATCTTTCCATTAGGGTTCAAATGAGATGAAGAGTGGGATCGTGAAGTATGATCCTTTCTACTGTAATTCTTTCCCTTCGAGATAATGGGAGCTTGAATTTTGAGCTTTTGGGACTTTACAACTTCTTTCTTTGGTTGAGGCTTTGGAATAGGATGTTTTAGCAAGTATTTGTATCTATGCCTCAAAAATCTGCAGCCATAAGAGTGACAGTGATGTGAATAAGCACCTATGTATAACAATAAACTCCAAACTATGAAGATCCACAATCTACTTTGAGACATGAATCATTACCTAACTTCATCTTCCAGTATCAACCTTTTATGCTCAGCATCCTGCAATTTCCTTCTCATGACTTCTGTTTCCTGTGCATGTTAGAAATAAATTAGATTAGACCAGTTTTTGCATACTTATGTTGGCAAAAAACCTTTGCAGCAAAGCCTTGATGAGGCAAATAGAGAAATAAACACACTAACTAAATGACTGTCTAACAATCAAGTATTATTTAATTATTGAGTCCAGGATAAGATAAAGTGTAAAGTGGAAAGCCGAGCGGAAAATAAATGACATGAAACATAAACACACAAAACTAATGATCAAGTATGATTCAGTTCTTCATAATATAACTAGTTCCAATTTGATTTACAAACCCAAAATCCAAAAGAGACAACAAAACAAAGAAGTAATTAGCAGAAAAACCAAGAGGCTGAAGCTGAAAACTGTGCAGAGGAAAGAAGTAGAGCTTTATTAAAAATATATAAGAAAAAAAAAACAAAAATAAGGAAACTCACATCACAAGAACACCGCATGCTACTGTGCTTTGTGTTATTAAATACCCAAAAATTGGACATATAAGAAAATATATTTGGTTGGAGTCCAAAAACATTGATATGTGAGGAATAAGGGAACCAAGAAAGAAATATGAGATGAAAACAGATACCGTCAAGAGAGAAATGAGAACAAACCCATCATCCATCAGATCGGAACATAAACATGGATCAAATCCAAACAAACTGTCAAACACATGCATATTAATCAAAACAAAAGATCCCTTCATTGTTCCCACAGAAGAAAAAAAAACCCTCAATTTTCACAACAATCAACCATCACAGACCCGTTAGACCAAACAAATGATCATACATAGGAAACAAAATAGCAAACAAAACACAATCCTTTTATTGATTCCTCCTAAAAAAAATCCTTAATTTCAAGAACAAAGAACCATCATAGCCCCAAATCAAGCAAAAGCCCCGAGTACATAAAGTAAACACCCAGATCCAGAGAAACCCACAACCAAAAATTACAATCTTGGAGGAAAATACAAAAGAGGGGAAGACAAAGGCGTTACCTTGTGCAAGTCTTCATAATCCTGCAAGAGACTGTGGTGTCTGAGCCTAGACCTCTGATCCTGATAGACCTCAAAAGGAGGGTCCATGGAGACAACGCCTTTCATCTTCTTCATGAGATCAGAGAGAAATAAGAGGAGGCACAGGGCAAGAGCAAAGGAAAGCTAAAGGGAAAAGGCAGAAAGAGAGAAAGAAGAAGGTGGGTGGGTGGGGTGGGGTGGGGTGAGGGGTGATGGGTGATGGAACAAAACGTGAGTGAAAGAAATAGGAAAAGAGAGGCCCAAGAAAGAGAGAAGAGGGGAAGGGGTAAGAAGGTTCTCGCTTTCCTGTTTTCTCTGTGAGAAACTCTGACCGAGACAAAGAAACCCAAAAAGCCCACATAACTCGGTGAAAAATATTGTTGTTTTGAAAGAGCAGTGATGAAGATGGGATTTTTTGGGGGCTTGCAGAAGGGCAATTCGGGGAACATAGTTGTGATGAGAGAGAAAGAGTGAAATGGAGAGAGATGTATGGTGGGTTTGGTTGGAGGACATTTGAACACATCTAACTTCTCTCTTTTGTTTCCCATTCTTTGTTTTTTGTTTTTCTTTCTTCTACATAAATTTTGGTCCAGCTGGGCCATTGATGAGAGAGAAAGACAGATAGAGGGGTTGGGTTGGGTTGGATGGTGTGGTGTGGACTCTTTGGTTTTGATGGTAGGATGATGCGTGGAGTTTCCATGTTTCTTCTTTCCTTGTGTCATTCGTTGTTGGTGTCTGTGTAGAGAGAGAAATTGACGAACGTGTTAATGTGAATGGGTCAGAGAGAGAAAGAGGGTATTGAATTTGAAGATAGATAGATATGGATAGATAGATACATAGATTAGGGGCTGGAAAAAAGGCAAAGATAGATAAATGAGATGATGGGATGATGCTGTTTCTCTGCTACGCTGTAGCAGTTGTTGGTTCCAACCTTATTTTTAGGCTTTGGTTTTGTTTTGGCTTTCAGTACTTTGGTTTTTGTTGCCCTTCACCTCCCTCATCGTGCCATGGTGGCTTTTAGGAATCATTCAGATCCCCTTCCAACCATTTTTTTTTTCTTTTTTTCTGATATTCATGGGTCAATTGCTCTGCATTTACCTGTCTACCCTTCTCATTCATTTTCTTCTTCTTTTTTTTCTGCTTTTCACCCGTGTCCTGGGTGGAGAAAAGAGAAAACCCAACATCCTTTGTTTTTTCATCATGAACCGGGTAAAGTAAACAACAAAAATCCCACACACCCACCAACCATTTGCCAAATTGCCACATTATTTTCCCATGGAGAGAAGGGTTGATTGGGTACTTTACTTTGTCTTCTACACACTCCCAACTCAATCCCTATCTTTATATTTAATGTTTCCTCCATCTTCATGAATGGAATTACAAAGATCCCACCAGCACCTACTTTCAGACTTTTGTGAGTCACACCAACCTACCTACTTAATAGCCACTAATTCTCTTCATTGAAAGCTCCATCACCATTTTTTCTTTTCCTTTATCTCCCTCATTTTCAGATCTCATCTCTTCGTCTCACCACCTCCGCACCTCCCCCCTTTCTTTTGACTCATTTTGCACATAAATTAAAAAGTTTGGTTATAATTATTTTGAGTGTACTGCAACTAAAGTGCATGTTATGTTGGGTGGAAAACTTGTAATGGTGGCAATGTAGTTATTGTGTGTGCTGATAGGGGTAGTATTGGTTGTACAAAAGGTGAACCCACCCACTACTCAGCATCCACAGAAACCATGGTAAGAAATTTAAAACTACAACACGCATTGCAGAGAACTCTCCTCACACCACCAAGATTCTGAAAGGTGAGCAGTGAACAGAAGTTAGGGTAAAATAAAGCTGCTGGTGTCTGTTGATGTTGGGGTTTGGTTTAGTGCACCTGTTAACGTTTTTGTCGGTCAATATTTCCCCATGAACTCTGCTCTGCTATGTGTGAGAGTCTTTTCAATCACCCTTTAGCTTTCTCATATTCCCTGCTATCTAAGATCTATGTTAATGAAAAAAGTACTGAACTTGTAATCAGTTAATTAGTGAAAATTCATGTCGGTTAAAACAATTCACTAAACATGTTAAAAAAACAAAGAAATTTTGTTAAAAATATGTCACTAAGTATTTTTCATATCTACAGTTTTTACAGTTCTTTCTAAGTATCTTCCTTCAATTCAGGTTTGTGACGTGAAACTGAAGTTTACGAAGTTGAAATTAAGGACACATTTCTATTCACTTTCTTTGAAATCATTGAGAGGAAAAGGAAGAGTGACCTATTTGATGAGGTGTAAATTTGACAGTAACAAGTGAGAAACACATGGCATGCGACAATGAAAGCAATTCGAAGGGATCACTTGTTTGTTACCTTACGATTGGTCCAATCTACGACTAATCTTAAACACAAGTACAAACCGAGTTTTCGGTCTCATTGTCCAATTCATCCATTTAACCAATGCATCTCCATTATGTACTCCCGATTCCACCTTTCACCCTCCAAGCAAAAAACTTTGCCTTCTATCAATTTCTCCCCTCCCTTCATTAGGGTTGCTCCTAAGTTCAATAAAGTTTCAAACTTTTTCACTTCAATTAAATCTCATTTTAATTTATAAGTTAGGTATAAATTTTTAAACAAAAGCCCGTCTAGCTCAGTTGGTAGAGCGCAAGGCTCTTAACCTTGTGGTCGTGGGTTCGAGCCCCACGGTGGGCGATTTTGTGATTTTTCGCTTTTTTCTAAACTGTGGTTTTGTTACTCTGTTAATGGAATTGCTTTTCTATTCTACTACTTTTTGTATTCTGAAAAAATATTCAATTAATTTTTTGTATACATTTTGAATTAAAAGTATTTTGTAACACAGAACACCCCAGTTAAAAACTCGGGTAAGATTATTCAGTTGTTTATTCTTTGACCTTTAATTTATTCAAAACAATTTTTCCGTCGTCTTTTATTTTTTATCATTGCGATTTTGTTTTTCTTTTTCAGAACTGTTAAAAGTACTTTCTAATCCACTTTTAAAAAACTACATCACTATTACTAGTTACAATACATTAAAAGCAACAAAAATATTACATGCTTTATTTATTTAATTTGCACCACTAATGTTTTTATAGTATATAGCACTTTTCGTTCTTATTTATAAGATCTAATGATTTTAATATTGGTGTCACATTCAAATAAAAGTTTTCTTAATGCAACATTCATCACTGAGTGAAAGTGAAAAGTAGATTTTATCTTGTGAAAAAAGGATGAAGTTTATTAGTAGAATGTGTGTAAATTGTGGAAGCAAGAAACTATAAGATATATATTAATGAATGGTGCATTGATTTAACATGCTGAATTAACGTGTTACAGTGCAATATGTCAATGTTTTGGAAGTTGTTTTCCTGCCAAAAAGGACTTAAAAAGGGTGTAAGCTCGTTTTGGCTGAAACAAAGGAACTTCATGGCCTGCTCCTCTTACTGTTGCAAAAGTTAGACCATTATACACCTCTGTCCATCCTCCAACCTAATATATATGAAACAGTGTTATTTTCACGATTAAATTTTGTGACATTTTTAAGTAATTTTAAAATATAAAAAATTAAAAAATAAAAATAAAAAAATAAAAAAGTCATTTAAAAAATATTATCTCATATTACAAAAAAAAGTTATCAAAATTTAATGGTTAAAAAATCATTTCGTATATCTATGTTTTGTGGTTTTCAAATTTAGTTAGTTAACTGTAATACCTGTCCACCAGAGTACCATGGATACCAACGAGTTTTGATGCTGAGGTTAAGGTGGTTCAGAGAGAACCTTGTGGCAGTTACTGGAACAACAGAATCTGTGTCCCCGCTGTATTATAGCAAAACCAAAACACTGTTCATCAGTTTCTATTTTATGCAGATCAAGTATATCTGCATAACGTACAAAATTTAAAAATATTAACAAGCTTCTTAATTCTTATTATACTCATGCTGATGCTGCTATTGGGAGGAGTTTAGGTTATGGATGTAGGGTCTAGGTTGTCATACAAAATTTTATATACTAATGGTAAAGAATAATTCTAAATCTTATAATATTCTCTTATTTATATTGTATTTTACATTTTAAAGACATTAAATGTAATTTTTATGTAATAATTTTCTTGATAGAGTAGGTACATTTTATGAAGTTGTATGATGATTTTTAAGAAAAATTGTTAAATGATAGCAAAATTAGTCAGAAACTGAGCAAGCAAAGTATAATATTATTTTTATTTTATATTTTAAAAAATCACAGTCATTTGAAATAAGAAATAAACTTAAAATAAAGTTATATTTTTTTAATTAGCATAAAAAATTAAACATGTTTTTTCCAAATCAATATAGGACCAAAGTATATATGTATGTGAAAGTAGGGAAAAAAAAAGACTTGTATTTATCCTTAGTTTGTTTGGGAGACTTTGTCCTTCCTAGTCATAAAAAAAAGAAAAGAGTATTTAATAAACCTATTCTAAAGTTAAACAATAGTAATGAGTTTGATTTTTTTTCTTTTTTCTATTTTCTATATTGCCTCCTTTCATTTTAATTACAAGAGTCGAATAAAAAATACGGTTTTAAAACATTTGAAGTTTTCTACTGAATTTCAAAGGGTGTCAAACTTTGAATAGGTCGTGAATGTGATGAAGCAAATACTTTCATAAAATATATATATATGAAAATAATTGAAAGTATTTTCTATTTAACGATCATGACTATATTTGCATGTAAAGAAAAAAAAACGATATAAAACCATACCTGAATACCCATATTTTCAATCCTGCAGCAATTAACTCTTTGTATATAGGCAGCACAGAAATTTCAGAATCCTTCCAATTCTTTAGGAGCACTTCACTGTGCAACAAACCAAAGTTCAAATTTTGAAACTCGTAAGTTCATACAATTTATATGAACTGAATTTTGATTTCAACTCATTAGAAGCAAAATATCTAGTTTCTGCTAACAGTAGAATGCAGTGAAAAAACCAAACCTGCAAGCAGTCCATTTGTAAGGAATGCTGGTAAGATTTGCATGCATTGCTTTCTGCACTTCAGGAAGGTTATAGTATTTCTCTGCATAATTTTCAGTACATGGATCGTATCCTGAAATCATATGAAGATTCTTGAACCGTATGTGTTTGACAGTATTGTTCAGTGATATTGGGCACGTTGGGGTGTAGATGCTGTACTGATCTATTTTTCCAAATTCATAGTTAACTGCATAACTATAAGCATCATCACATTTTTTAGATGTTTCTTCTGAAGTGAAATTGCAGTACTTGAGAATGGATTTGTAGGAGTGATCAGATATCATAGAATGGCTCCACCAATATGTGATGGTTCCAATGCCATCATTGTAGCTATCAGTCACAGCATTTCCAACCTGCAGTTTTCATATCACAAGCAAAATGCATAGTTTTACTAAACAAAAGATGTAATTTTGATCCTTAGCATATATATTGAGTGAAAAATAATTGACTTACAATGAACCCTTTGAGATTAATAATTTGAGGATTGTTTTTGTTATAGTCATGGATTTTCTTAGCCAACTGGGGGACGTAGTGCCCTAAAGCATAAAATATTCACACCAAATGTCAGATAAAAAATTTCATTACACCAAATGTCAGATAAAAATTTCAAGTACCTGCATAGCTCTCCCCAGCAATGTAAAACTCTCTATATTTATACTGTGGAAACCTTGACAACCATCTGATTAGAAAAATCAGTGCATCTTGAGCTGTGTTACCAATTTGAAATTCTTAGAATGATATGAAAAATGGTGACAAAACTCAATTATATTCACAACTGCACATCAAAATTTACTTCTACCTGTTCTTTTGTCCCCTGAAGTTTTGAGATCGGAGCTGGTATTTGTGTATGAGAAGCCAACACCAGCAGGTGATTCAAGAAAAAGAATATTTGCTTCTGAAAACCAATTTGAAAAAAAGAAAGCAAAATTGTGTTTTCATCATATATTGTCATTCTGAAAGGCTTAACATGAATGAAAAGAGAAATCTTAATAAAAATATGTGGTATATTGTAATCGATGTGAATTACAAATCCTATGTAGTGAAGTGACCCAGTGTAATAATGATAAGAGTTGATTCAATGGACATTACCTCTGTTCCATGCATCTGGGTTGAGATACAGAGAAGATCCAGTTTTGTTTATACGGAATGGCCCAATTTCCTCTGATGCACCGTATGCTACAGATGAGCATCCAGGCCCTGAACCAGAAATGCAGAAATTATCAGTTCATTGTGACTGTTCAAACCTCACTTTTTGCAAGTAGATTTTGTAGAATTAAGTTAAATTTAAAAGTTTAATTCTTAACACTTTTAAACATTATAAGCAATAATGCAGGTGCCTTTTGTGTAGTGAGGAAACTAATGTTTGATACTGAGTTTCATTGTCATGTTTTACTTGAAGCTTTAGGTTGTATAAGATTATGTATCTGCCATATTTAACAGATACACTAAAAAAATTACTACACAAACTTTACTTGCTAGTAGTTTGAAATGTGGTGCCCTTTTTAGCCTAATCAGAGAACTGATATGGATATGCAAGTGCAGTGTGGAAATCCTTATAATACCTACCACATTCTCTAATTAAGCCATAAAGTTTTCAGCCTTAAATTTCAACCATTATAACTTTTTGGTTTGTTGATGAGTGTGGAAAAAGATCTCAAACTTTCTGGTCCCAGAATTTGGATGGGACAGGACCACAGTGGCATTTTGCAGCATTATAAAGTCTTGACTTTCTTCTTAAATTTTTGTCTTTGTCAGTTAACACCTTTTGATTACTTATGGTTTTTGGTTTAAAAAATTGCAAACCACAGGTCTTAAGGATACTGTTAAACAAATAAAAAAAAGTAATACTTTGTTCATATATATTGATTTGTATTTCATACATAACATGTATATTAGTTTGCATACACAAGTAAAATGTAAATTTTAAAAATACTTAAGTAGATGTTGTTAAAATTATAAATTGTATATTAAAAAAGGTTTGATATAAGGATTTACTTTGTGATATAAAAAGAATTAAGCTGTGAAACATGAATATATTTTTATATAGTGTTTGTATAAATACTTTTACAATGTTAACTAATTGGAGATAATCTTATAAGTGATTAAAGTAATTATTAAAAAAATAATGAATTTAATGTTATAAAAGTAATTCTTGGATTAATTGAATTGAGGTAAACTTTATACTAAACTCCAATTAAGTTCTGAAAACATATAATTTGAAACGTAGAAAATAGATGAAAAAGTCAAACAACTCCGGTTGAATCGTGTGATTTCAATACCCTAAAAAATATGAGAGAGACAGGTACCCAAAAGGGGAGAATTAATGAGAAAATAAGCATCTTTTTGAAGGTACAAAATGGAAAGGTTAGAGTTCACTATGCGTTGAGTTGCTGTTGTTTCTGTTTGTTTTTCTACCTAAAATACAAAGAGGGAACAAAAAGGTTTTGTTTTTTCTTGGGTAAAGCATGGAATAGGTTCTTCCAAACAGGGAATATATGTCAGAAATGGAACGAATATGGCCCAAAAAAGATACAGACAGAGTTAGATCACGAGGCCACACATGGGTCACCTTAGGGTTTTTTTTTTTTTCCTTATTATTTTTGGCTCTTTTCTTCTTTTATTTTCTCCAACTGTGCAGAAAGACTTCTGCGTTTTCTTAAGCTGCTTCTTGTCATTTTTTCTTCCTCCGAATCAGTGGAACATGGTAGAAGAAAACAGTGTTAATTTTCAGCAAAAGAGAAAAAGAAAAGAAGGAAAATAGTGAAGATTGTAAAGTCAAGCGTGGCAGAGAGGTAGATGGGTGCATTAATAGGCCCAATCTAGATAGGGTTGGTCATTTCAGAGAACGGTCAACACTCAACATGTGCAATAGTGTAAGGTTTTTGCTTAATGCTTCAGCAAGTACATAGTCACGGAAACACAAGCCATCAACACTTCAAACAAATGCAACGGTTCAGGGATATAATACTCAACAACTTAATTATGCAAACCTACCACACAAAACTTCACCAGTTGTAAATATCCATACACCAGACTTTATTTTTCAAAATCCTTACAACTTAAATTTCAGTTAACTTAATGTTGTCTTGTCTTATACCGAATTTTAGGAACTCACACTGCTGTTCCTTACTTTGCTTAGTTTTTAATGTTTGGATTTTACTAGAATTCATCTGTCAAATGAATAGTGTTCAATCGTTTTGGTTAGAAAAGCCAGCTGTGCTGTGTTTTGGAAGTTCTTGTGATTCTTTGCTGGTGCATGCAATAACAATTCATTTCCTCAGTAACTTGCAAAGCTTTTGAGGATGCAAGGAACCTTCTGCTAAAGTTAACAACAGTGGATCGCCTACATAAACCTATAATATCTCTTTCTAGGGTAATACATATGTAGACTAAACAGCAGTTATTGTTCATGTTGTTTCTTCCAATGAGAATTATAGCTTTCTTTCTACAATTTGTGTGGTATATAAACTAACATCATGAAACTCTAACTTGTATTGTAGTCAAAGGTGGAAACAAAATATGTATGTTCATCAGACAGTGCCTTCAAAAGAACTGAAGCTCTCTCTCTCTCTCTCACACACACACACAATATACGTATATATATAGATAGATATAGAATCATAGACTAACCTCCATTGAGCCAGAGAACAAGAGGCTTATTCTGAGGAGAAGAGGGAGATTCAGTGAACCAGTAGAAGAGTGCTCGACCATGTTGCTCGTTCACACTGACATAACCAGAGAACTGAGAGAATGCCACACGTGGCTGCCCTGGAAGTGCTGAGATCCGATCTTGTTCTTGCTCTTTTGGCACAGCAACAGCAACAAGGGAAGAGAATGCAGAGATTGATAATAAGCACAGGAAGAAGGTATGAACCTTCCTTTGGAATAATGCCATCATTATTTTGCACTCTAATTTAAATTTGTAGCTATATATTAATAGCACACACCAAAGAGGTTTAAGGGCAAGTAGAATATATATAAATATAATATGTTCCCCCTCTCTCTATCTCTCTGTGTCTATATTTCTCCGGTAAGTACTAATAAGAGTCTAAAACTGTTGTTTGTACGAGATCTATAGAGAGAGATAAAAGAGAAGGGAAGGTAGTAGTAGTAGTAGCTATAGCCAGAATTATATGCAAGACAGCTTATATATATGTATATATATATATATATATATATATATATATATATATATATATATATATATATATATATATATAGGTATATGATCATGGAACTGTTGAGGATGTTGATGCCTCAATTATAAGGTACTCATAGGGTGGACTCGGTTGCATTACTAAAGACAACTTGCATGCCAACTTGGATATGAAGAGAGAGAGAACTGAAACTTTAATCAGATACTCATGCCCGATGAAAACAAATTAGAAAAGAAACATACATATATATAGATACATAATATATGCATTGCTTTCTCAGACCCTCCCTCTCTTTAATTATCTCAATATCAAAATGACCAGTCAAAGTTTTCAAATGAATGGCCATCAGTGTCACACATATGTTAGATATATTCTATCACTTGCAGATTTTTCTGTGGCTATGCTGATAAACTGGTAAAAAGTTTCTTTCAGTATATATCAGTTAAGAAACAAGTTCACAGAATAACAATGAAATGCTTTAAAAAGTAAAATTAGAAGGCAGTTTTGTCATCAGTGTTGTTTGTTGATACATATATATATAATATGGTAGGATGCATGTGCAGTGATATATCCAATATAGCCGGCTACACTTGTTCTTGTATTGAACTAAAATATATAATAAAGAACACTAAAAACTATAGAGACAGCACAGAAGTGATCCTGAATGTTAGCATTATTAGGTTGATTTTGACTAAGTTAGAATGAAATAGATTTAAAAGCTGGATTGGAAGATTGTGTAACATGAGGTAGCTTAGCGATAACTTCAACGTCCTGAAAGTGTTGAATGAAAGAAGAATAATTTATGTGTGGTTTTGGAAGAGAGTGAAGAATAGTTTATTGGATGTTGAGAAGGAAAAAGAGGGAGCATTAAGTTCTTTGTTGTGAGGTTTAATGGATTCCTTGAGAAGCATTAAAAGTGGCCCCAAACCATTAAGTTGAGGGCTCACAAGAAAACGCTACCTCTTGTCGCCTCACTTTTGTTCCAGAGTGCTCTTCCTGATGCTGCAACGCTCATAAATGCTGCACACAATTATTTTCTCCAACCATGCATTCAATACAAAAACAACTGCTAAATCAATTTAACTTTTCACCCCTCATGGGTCAACGTTAGGTTTCTGATACTTATTTTTTAGGTTTAATTAATAGTAAGGTACCCAGTTTGGTACTAGAGTGTCAAATTGGTACCTGCTTTTAAAAAAGTGTCAATTGCATCCCAACTTTTGAAAATTGCTTCAATTAGGTCTCTTTCAGACAGAGTTGACTAACGCCGTTAGTCAACGTGCCACGTGTCAATCTGTGGTTTTTTTGATTTTTTTTTTAAAAAATTTTAATTTTTTTTTTAA
>Ga0209589_1009790_pt1 | contig 14283 bp, 12 predicted proteins | sample CowpeawhiteBW_FD_187525 | JGI IMG/M metagenome (GOLD analysis project Ga0209589, IMG submission 187525) | Root nodule microbial communities of legume samples collected from California USA - Cow pea white BW (SPAdes) (version 2) | ecosystem: Host-associated > Plants > Roots > Nodule | place: USA... | reverse complement strand
GAATTTTATTATGTTTTTTTTTTTTTTCAAAGTACAAAAAATAAACATTAGAAGTAAAATTTACGTTGAAAAATTATGATGCAATACGTCCAGTATATATATACGTTTTGATGTCCGGACACGTACGTCAGAATGTGCAGTCCATGTCAGATGGGCCCTCCATGATTAAGATGGTCTATAAAGTATTATAATGTACTTTAGAATTTTTAAACATGATTAATTAAATGATAAAATCGAATAACAAATTGATTATACTTATACTATATGGCGTAGAATTGTCTACTAGTATTACTAGCTTATCTCTTAGGATTAAAGTGGAAGAAGCGTTATAAATGAAAGTTCCAAGGAGAGAATAGTTCTCTCACTAACTCTTCCCCCCTCGTGCCTATGTGTATGTTGGGTTTATATATTTTTTCATATGAGTTATAGGGTTGTAATCATTGAGAGATTGTGGTTTTATATGGTTATATGACATTAGTCTTACACATAAGACATTTAACACAACTTTAACCCCAAAACCTTAAGATAATATTGTTATGGATCTTTATTTTTATATAGTGTTTAACTTTGTTTTTTCTATCTAACGTGAGACTTTTTGACTCAGACTTGGACTATTCCCAACAATGTGATGATGTATAAAATACTGATACGTGACATTTGCTTAGCTAATTAGTGTTAAATATGTATAAGATACTTACTCTTGGATACTTCCAAATGTTACTGAGGTGAGCTATTCAGTATTTGACAGCACCTACCACCTAAAAAAATATTAACTTTAAAGCGGTTCACTTTTTTTTATGATATGTATTTTGTTGTTAATAGGGGTGAGACAGTCGTAATCTTTCAACGCATCAAACATGAAAGTTGTCCTCTTTAGGAGGGAATAAACTCGATACAATGATACTCTAATTCTGATTTTAGGAAATAGAGAATGGTTTATGTTCTCAATGACAGAAGTATATTTATTATTCACAAACAGTTTTTTTTTTTGTATACATATCTAATAGAATTATGATTATAACATGTTCTATGTATCCCAAATATGTGAACAATATATGTATCATATATCATATTTGTGCATTATAGTTGGTGATATTAACTATTTTTTTATTGAAACAATAAATCATGAAGATTTGGACGAACTGGAATGTACAAGACCTTGATGTTTGGAAACCCAAGTATAATTGTGACAACACCTGAAGCATGTAAAAGGGTGTTGACAGATGATGATAAATTCACTACTGGTTGGCCTCGTTCTGCAATAGAGCTCATTGGAAAGAGGTCATTTATTTCAATGGCTTTTGAAGAACACAAGCGCCTCAGGCGTTTGACATCCTCTTCAATCAATGGCATGGAAGCTTTGTCCCTTTACTTGACATATATTGAGAAAAATGTGAGAAGTTCATTGGAGACATGGGCCAAGCTTGGACAAATTGAGTTTTTAACTGAGATCAGGAAGCTTACTTTCAAAATCATAATGCATATTTTCCTTAGCTCAGAAAGTGAACCTATTATGGAGGCTCTGGAGAGGGAATACACAGCGCTTAATTATGGAGTCAGAGCCATGCGGATTAATATTCCTGGATTTGCATACCACAAGGCATTCAAGGTAATTAACTCGAACATTAACTGTGTTAAAACCCCATATGTGGTGGTTTGATTTGAAAACTAGATAACAAGGATATAAAGAACTTTATCTAAGTTTTGCCTTGTATGAACAAAATAGAATGTTTGTTAGAATTTCCTTGCTTTTAATTTGAAAGAAATGGAGAGTAGAGCTTGTCTTGCAGTATTAATCTCTATGAATCGGTAAATGATAAGGTCATTTGTCATCATTTGAGGAAAAGCTTATTGATATCCTTATGTTTCACTTGTTTGATTTTGACTACATGATTTATAGTTTATGCAAAGTTGAAACCAGTTTAGGTAAAAGCAATCAATTTCTACCTAAATCAATCATATTCCAGGATACTCAAATCATCAATGACATTGTCACACTATAGTGTATGTTCTGCACATGAATCAGAAGTCCCTTTCTGTCAGACTCTGATTGTAACATGAAGGAACAAAGTATAGTCTATTGAAATCTTGCAGTTATAGAGGTAGAACATCTTACCACTTGATGATTTTATTTTAGGCAAGGAAAAATCTAGTGGCCATATTTCAATCTATTGTGGACGAGAGAAGAAGCATAAGGAAGGGATATTTGCCTGGAAAAGCCAAAGATATGATGGATGCTCTGATAGATGTTGCTGATGAGGATGGAAGAAAGTTGGGTGATGAAGACATCATAGATATCATGTTAATGTACTTGAATGCAGGCCACGAATCTTCAGGACACATTACCATGTGGGCAACCTTCTTCCTGCAAAAGCACCCAGAATATCTCCAGAAAGCCAAGGTAACAGCTTATTTAATTATCACAGTAATCATGCACATTAATCACTTCATGCTGGAAAATGTGTACTTGTTCTACCCTCTATATAGTAGTGTAAGATCAAAACTAACATTTATCTTTACGCCTTGAATAGGCAGAACAAGAAGAAATAGTTCGGAGAAGGCCTCCAACACAGAAAGGGTTGACACTAAAGGATGTTCGGGAGATGGATTTTCTTTACAAGGTATATATCTATTAATCTGAAGTTAATATCATTATATACTGTGTCAACTATGATTATACATGTTTCCATTTGCCACATTGTTTAGGTGATTGATGAAACAATGCGTGTGATTACTTTCTCACTAGTGGTCTTTCGGGAGGCGAAATCTGATGTCAATATCAATGGTTAGTCCATGTTCTGCCTATTTATTTGTTGTCAGTATCAGAATATTCTTGCTTCGTTCATATGATAAAAGAAGTGAAAAAACAAAGCTATACTCTTCTCAGTTGTTGTTGAACTTAGTTTTGTATATTATATGAAGGCTAGTGGCTAGTTTGATATTTGTTGACTGCATAAATGTTGAAGAATATCATGTTGTGGCATTAAGTATAATCTTTCACTCATGATACAGGGTACTTAATTCCAAAAGGTTGGAAAGCACTTGTGTGGTTCAGATCAGTTCACCTTGATCCTGAAATATATCCTAATCCAAAGGAGTTTAACCCTTATAGATGGAATGTAAGTTGCCAAGCTTCATCTTTACCTATTCTGAATTGAGTTCATGTATTCTGCACTTTTATATGTGCTTTATGGTTTAATTTTGAATTTGGTGATTCTTATTGACAGAAAGAACACAAAGCAGGAGAATTCCTTCCCTTTGGAGCAGGAAGCAGATTGTGTCCTGGGAATGATCTTGCCAAGATGGAAATAGCAGTTTTTCTTCATCATTTCCTTCTGAATTACCGGTCACCATTCTCACTCTACCATTGCATGCATCACTTTTCCATAATAAATTATATTTTACCATAGTTTGTTTGAATGCTATGATTGGACCTAAGTCTAATGTTGCTTTTCTTGCTCATTCTAGCAATAGCAGATTGCTGAGTAAACTGCTACACATAAGCAATTAATCACTCATGAATCAAATGGAAAAACAAATTGAAATTGGATTTTTTTAACTGAATAATATCTTGAACTATGTTTTGTGTTACTTGTTGATTCAACAGGTTTGAACAGAAAAATCCTAATTGTCCTGTGAGATACTTACCACATACAAGGCCCATGGACAATTGCTTGGGAAGGGTGAGGAAATGTTGATCTACAACAACCTGAGAGCTGTAGTATATATGGCTCTTTTAAATTTGAAATTCTGTCTCCATGTTATCTTCCTCAGATAAATGCTTGCAGTTCCAGTCTAAGCTAAGTTCACATGGCTTCAAAAAAGAAAAAAAGGAAAAAAAAGAGAGTTTTTCACAGTACATACAAATAAGTATATCTTCCATATCTGCATCTTCCAAACTCTCTTGAAGCACTAGCTAGGAAGTCTTCTGTCATGTCTAAATGTTCTGACAAGTAAACAAAAGAACTTTGTTTCATTAGGTATTTGTCCAAATTTTTGTGCATTAGACTGTTTAAAATTAAAAAATAATGTATGATTGAACCGAATTCCACATATTATATGTAAAATAATGGTGTTCCAATTCAGAATAGCCAAGAACATGAAAGTGACAGATCGTGTCACAGGATAACCTCAATCCAATCAGCATATTAAAAAACTAAACTAATTTAAAAGTTATAAAATGACAAATAAATACATATGAATTCCAAATTCCTCAAAGAATGTCTCTCATAAATATATGTTTTATCCAGTCACAACTCCTCCGATTAATTGATCTATTAAATTTTGATATACTGAAAGAAACTCATGATTCCCATAAATATTTTATGATGGATAGATTTAGATAACTAATATTTTATGTTTTATTAGACCATTAAACCTTCACCATAATTCTTTAAGTAAAATTAAACAGAAATTATGTTCATCTTTGAGGATTCATTGGTTAGTCATAGCGAATCTATATAGAAGATGCTCTTCATTATATATATAAATCTTCGTAAAGATGATAAAATCTAGAGAAACATTAACATAAGAAAATACATATGCAAATACAGGGAAGATAGATTTTTATTCAAATTCTTAAATAAAATTCCATAAATTATATATAAATCTAATTCATTTCAATGTTGTTGGTTTGGATGAAAAAAAAATATTAAATAACAAAAAAATAAAGAAACCATGTTAGCACGGGAAGAAAATTTACTTTCACCTTAAAAACTTCTCTCGTGTTCACATGTTCATGTATAAGAAATAAACTTGCTTTTATGATATCGTCCGAATATGTTCCAATTTTAACTGAAAATCATTGTATTGATACAAATATAACTGTCGACAATATTCAACTTTTTAAATTAGGTATGACAATTAGTCACATCTCGTCCCAATATCTGTCTTTCTCCTCGTATTTCTCTCTGTTATCTATCAATCAAACACTTATAATTTATTTATCAGATAATGTAAAAAATTTATCTTGTTTTTTGTCTATTCCTTTTCTTCCGCTTTACAACTTTTATGTTCTTATCCTGTTTAAAATTCAGAGAGTTCATTCAAGGTACAGGGTGACCAAATATTCTTTTAAATAATGAAGTTAAGTTTTTTTTTTTTATTACACTTTCGATAAACTGTTACTCAATTAAACCGGTGATAAATGTTGAGTAAATAACTGTGTAATATTATTAGTTAATGTAATTTAATATTGAGCTAAAAATGATATTATGCAAAATCAATAGATAAAAAAATTAAAAAAATATTAATCAGAGGACCAAAAGTAAATTTGGCAATGTTAACACCGTTTGACTAGCAAACACAAACTATCTGATATGAATGTTTTAAGAAGAATATGTAAATATTAATTAATAATTTAAATTTGTGTAAAGTTTATATTAATTAGGTTATTGAGTTTTATATATGTTTTGGATTGAGCTATATGTCTAGAATGTTCAGTCTTTAGGTGGAAGTTGGTGTTTCATAACTGGTGCAAACATCTCTCGTAGTTGTTTATGAATAATGAAGCTTATTCCGATCATTTTGAAGGCACAGAGGAACAGTTAAGAAAAATCAAATATCATAGAAAATGAAAATCAATTCCTATTTGCATGCACACATCCTTTTTAGAGTAGCCAGTAGCAAATGGAACATAAATTTGTAGAATCCTCAGTTTATTCACGCAGTTTGATAAACCTGACAAGACAGCAACAAGCGACAAGAGTTTGATACGAGAAATAACTTTCATTAGATCCCTGCTCTCATTGTGAAATGCTCCCACTCTTCTTCCATTAAAGGATCTACGTAGCAGACTAAAATTACTTGACTCTGTTGATCCTTGCCATGCAGTTATCAATGGGCCTTGGGTGAGGAAGGAATCTCATAGGGGCAAGTGGATTAAGGCGTTCAAGCCTGTGCCAGACATATATAACTCAGATTTCCAGTTTTTGACGGTAAAATGATATTTAAGGACTAAAACATATCTAACAAAAAAGATAATAGTGGCTTGAAGAGGGAGAAGATGCTTACTCGTAATTCAGCACAAAATGGTGAAGGAAAACAGAGATTTCCAGCTTGGCAAGATCATTTCCAGGACACAATCTACTTCCTGCTCCAAAGGGAAGAAATTCTCCGGCCTTGTGCAGTTCCTTTGTTTCATATCACAGTAAATTTCCCATCAAAGTATAAAACACATATAACTATATATATATATATATACATATATATATATATATATATATATATATATATATTAACTAATCTGTTAAATTCAAAATTTTCAACTAAATCTCTGCAACTTACATTCCATCTCCCAGGATTAAACTCTTTCGGATTAGGATATATCTCGGGATCAAGGTGAACAGACCTGAACCAGACCAGTACTTTCCAACCTTTTGGAACCAAGTAACCTGAAACATCAAAGTGCAGTTAGTGTATATATGTCTATAGTGCTATGAATAAAATATTTGAAGTTGTGTTGCACTAATATTTAGCTACAGCACATTCATAATACAAGTAGATAATTCTAACATTCATTGGAATGATAGATTATGACTGAATATATGTACTAACCATTGATATTGACATCAGATTTTGCCTCCCGAAAAACCGTAAGTGAGAATGAGATCAGTCGCAGTGTTTCATCAATCACCTTTGCAATGTAAACAAATCAAAACAGAGATATATTATGAAAGTAACCATTGATCAACCATTTATCTTCTGTACCTTGGATAGATATTCCATCTTTCGAACTTCTGCTAGTGACAACCCTTTTTGCGTTGGAGGCCTTTTCCTTACAATTTCTTCTTGTTCTTCCTGTTTAAGCAAATGAATAATGGTGAGAAGTAAAGTTGAACTAATAATTAAGAAAATTGTTACATGGTTGATACCTTAGCTTTCTTGAAGAAGTGTGGATGGGTTTGAAGGAAATAGGTTGTCCACATGATAATATGTCCTGAGGATTCATGACCAGCATTCAAGTACATCAACAAGATATCAGTGATGTCTTCACCACTCAATTTCTTTCCATTTTCATCTTCAACATCTATCAAAGCATTCATCATATCTTTGGCCTTTTTGCCGGGGATTTTTCCTTTCATTTATTCGTTTATCCACAACAGGAAGAAATATGGCCAACAGATTTTTCCTTGCCTGAAATTGTAAAAAGTAAATTTATAACATAACATATTGCATTGATACAAATTGAATAGACATGAAGTAAGAAAGTGATGAAAACTAAGTTACCTTGAGTGCTGTATAGAATCCAAATCCAGGAAGGTTAATGGGCATGGCTCTAAGTCCATAATTAAGTGCAGTGAATTCTTTTTCTAAATTCTCCATAACATGCGCATCTTCCTTTACTTCACCAAGAAAAATATGTGTAATGATTTGAAAGTAAGTTTGCGCAGTTCAGTCAAAAACTCAATGTCTCCCATGGTGCTCCATTTCTCCAATGAACTTATGACAGCTTCTTCGATATATGTAAGGTAAACAGAGAGTGCTTCATAGCCATTGATGGAAGCAGATGTTAGACGCCTAAGGTGTTTGTGTTCTTCGTAGGATATTGAAATGAAAGACTTTTTTCCCATCAGCTCTACTGTGGCACGAGGCCATCCAACAGTGAATTTGTTGTCATCTGTCAACACCCTTTTGCATGCTTCTGGCGTTGTCACCATCACACTTGGATTTCCAAACATCAATGCCTTGTAAATCCCAGTTTTTCCATATCTGCAAATAATTGTTCATTCAATGTAAATCTATGTTACATTCATGCTTCAAGTTCATGCTTTATTATGCGAGCATGAAATGATCAACTATATATATGTTCATCTTTTCATTGATGTTTATGACATTTTATCTTTTCCATAAAAGATAAAAGAATTAAGCTTTATCACATCTTATCATAATACAACTTATGTTTATTCACTTTAATGTATTCATGGTTTAAAATGGAGTCATAGGAAATGAAAATATAATATAATTAATCAAATTAATGTACATTCCATTAATATATTAGCTTAAAAAATAATATGAAATTTTGTATGAAATTAGATTGCAAAATAATTTCAAATAGTGCACAGAATTTATTTTGATCTAAGAAAAATAAACAGTGTTTTTTTTTTTTTTTTAAACCTGCACCTGATGCTTGGTGTCGTGTCCCTCAAAGAGCAGAAGGAGACGAAAATCACAGAAACAATGTTATCTTATGTTACAGTTCTTGGATTGGACTGAACCATACTAACCATGAGAGCCTTACGTGCAGGGTCTCTTTGTGATGACACCACAACGTCAAAAACAACAAACAGACAGATGAATATATTCTTTCAAACACAGTAAATTGGTAATGCTGATATATGCTTTCAAAACATCAGTAAAATTTATGTACGGGACTGTAATAGAATAGCAACTATTACATTGTCCATGTCTTACCGTAGCCAAAATTGAGAATCAAAATTTAGATCAAGAAATCAAAGATGTTAATTAGCATGTGTTTAGCAGAAGAAAAATGTCAGTTTATGTGGCACATATGATATGCTGTGAGCTTTAATCTCTGAATTAAGAGCAAATGGGAGCAAACATGGGACATTGTTTAATTTTTGACAAACTGAGATTGGTCAGGTGGAGAGTTTAAGTTTTGAGAAATCTAAGTTCTATTTTGTACAGAGACAATTGAAAACTTTATAAGGAAATAGATTTATAAATTCTTCTTAAAGTTTTGAGTTGAAAGATTTTATCAAATGTAAGTTGGATTAGTGTTCTACTCGAAAGAACCATTAGAGATCTCACTAGTGCAGTGTTCTCACAACATGCATGAGATCATAAGTTCTAATGACATCATGATTGAGATCTTAACAGTGAAGAGTTTGGATATGAGATATTTTGAGTGCAGAAAATGTAAATGAGAATGGTGGTGAAGAGTGAATGGTGTACCTGGTATAAAAGGAGTCCATGAAGGACTCAGGGTTATTGGTCCTTAAAGCACTGAAGAAGGAGCACATGTTGCCGATTAAGGGCCAGCCCATATCACCAGGGGGGAGATAGTATTGTTTTTCACCCAGTTTGTGTTCATAGAGAAACCAGTTTAAATTTCTCAGCAGAAACCTTAGGACAAGAAGAGCACCAAAAACATAGAGTAGCCACACTGAAACACCCTCCATCATCAACACACACCAGAATTTTCACTGCTTAAACTTGGATGGCTATACTTCACTCTCTTTCTGTGCAATATTCACCTAGGCAAGGGATGGAGTGGAGACAAAATGGAATGCAGAAACAGTAGTGACCAAACTTCTTATTTATTTCTAAAACAAAGTATAATTTTCGAAACAATGTTTTAGAGTTACATTTTTAATTAAGGTGTTTAGAAGTGAACATGGATTTTAAATGTTTGGTTTAGAGAAAATGTAAAGAGGAGATATTGGGTTGTTTGTGAGAAGAGAGGAAAGAGTTTTCAATTAAGCTTTTATAACTTATATCGGATTGGAATTTTAAAATATTATGTTGACATAAAAAAAGTCTTACCAAATTTAAGATTAAGTAGAAATGATATGACTTCAATTTTAATGAATTTATAAAATGAAAATTTAAAGTATTTGAAATTATTTTAAAGATTTATGTGATTGGGAAGAAATTTATCATTTTTACAAAATGTTTACAACTTTAAGAGATAATGAAAAATATAAGATAAAGGAAAATGTATTGATTTTTCGGACTTATTATGTTATTTAGTATAAAAAATAGGTGTATTAAATCGAAGAGAGATAAAGTTAGACCGTAGAAACATAATATAATTAGATTTATGTTTAGTAGAGCTGATTTAAAAAATAAAGGTCAAAATTTTAATTTATGCTTATTATATAAATTATAATTTTAATTATTTAGTATTTTACTTTACAAATTTTATCATCTCTTTAAATCCCTTATTTTAACATTCTCTATTTTATTTCTAAAATTTTAAAATCGTTTCTGATTAAAAAGATACAATTTAGAAGATAACATAATTTATTTAAGATAATTTGACATGATGAAATTATGTTTATTAAGTACATTTTATTTTCCTTAAATCTGTAACTTTTTCTTTGATTACATGTGTAAGTTGTAATGTCCGCATATATTCTTTCAATTACATAAATTAATTTATAAAATTTTAATTAAATAAATTAATTTATACTAGTTTAAATATGTAGTGAAATTTTTTATTTATAAATCAAGACTTTTAATTTAAGTATTTCTTAGTTTTGTCTAACTTTTGATTCTTTCCAAGTAGAGTACAAATGGAGGTAAGAAAAATTAATATATTAAATTTTTATTTATAATTTGGTACATACTAAGGATACAACAACCTATGAAGAAAATGAATGTCACGGAATTAAATCTCTATACAATGGAACTGTTTTGAATTATAATAATGTTATGTTAATTCTGATATTTGAGTAGCCAACAACTTATTACATCTACAATAGGCATATATTAGTAAAATAAATTAAACTTTACTCAAAAAGTTAGAAGAAAGGAAAAGGTACGTTTTTAATTATTGCATAAATTCAATCTATTCTTTAAGAATATATAATTCAAATCTTTCTTTTACATCTAAATTTAACATTTAATAATGATTTTTCACCATCATAAATTAATAAACAATTAAATTCACACAATTTTTTAAAATTTGAAAACTAATTACTCAGATATAAAAAACAGTAACCAAAACCAAACTTGACAAAAAAAAAACGTAAACAAAAAACAAATTTAACCCTAAAATTAATCTTATCACAATAACCCTTACCTAATTTCTCCAAAATTATTTACTCGAGTTGAAACTGAATTTATTTTACTCTTTTTCATTATTCTAGCCTAAAAAAACTAGTCTATCGTTTTCATTTTCTTCTCCTAGAAAGGCATTAGAAAAGGTTTCTACAAGTACAACTTAAATCCAGAAATGAAAAAGAATGGTTTCCATGTGACGTGAAAGGATGCACCTGTATGCTTCAGAAGAAATTTGAACGAATTCCCATTCATCTAAACATCAGCATTCTGTAAATGGGTACATGGACAGAGCGCGAAGGTAACAACAGCTCTAAAGAAATTACAAGAAAGATTCAAACAATGCTTCTATCTACAAGGACATTTCAAGACCCAAAAATTCAGAATAATCTCCTAAACAAGGTGAAACCTGAATAGTAACAAGAAGAGCCTCAAGTATTATGTGTAAAATGTAGTTGGCTTCCCTACTTCATGCCACGGCTCATCTCTCCTAGTGTCTAATTCTTCAAACTTCCATCAAGCATGGATCTACGATTTTTAGAAATGCCAAAAATTAGAATACTACAATATTTTATTTTGATAACAGGGAATCAGTAAGCAGCCCAAATGGAATGTCTCCAAAATGATAAAAAAACCTCCTTGTCCTTAACCAAATCACAAGTCTCATCAATATGAAAAATTGATTTGCTCCTTTCCCTCATCACTATCTTATATGAAAAATAAAACAAAATTCACCTTTCCTATTTAAAGAAAAATATGTGCTTCTGTCATTCTACTTTTAAGTTGTAACAAAAAGAATTTTTCTGCGTGCTCTACAGACGTATTTTAGTATTATGAGTGAGAAAAGTGGGAGAAGGAAGAGATTTTACCCTCCTTGGGGATTTCCTTCCTTTCCCTGATTTTGTTGTAGCATCTGCAAAAGCTTGTGCCGCCTCTGCATCGGCTTCTGCTGCTTCAGCCTCCTTGGCTGCCTCCTCTGCTTCTGCTATGGCGGCTTCTGCTTCAGCAACTGCTCGTGCAGCAAATGCAGCTGCCTCTTGCGGAGTCATGGACCTTATCTTCGCTAACTCTAAATCTATCTGAGATTTAGTAAGAATGTTGGTCTCATCCTTGTCCATTTTCATGGAGGCTTTTTGCCTCCCGTCCAAAAATAACATGGATGAGTTTCTTCTTCTGTCGGAATATGCTGCTGTAGGTGCAATCCTATACTTGCGATTTACCTGAAACATCAAAGTCAACCCAAAAGTAAGATCTCTAATAGAAACAATTTAATATAACCAACACAAAATGAGACAACATCCACAATACTTGTAAAGCTAACATGAAAACCAAATGTACAAAAATGTCAACTCAAGACAATGGATTCCCAAAAATTATTTTATAAATATGTTTCTAGTTCATACCAAAACACAAACTTTGGCAAGTCTACACGGTTTGTCGTTAAACAACGCATGGCTATCTACCATAATCCTGACTATTACCCAGAATGCGTGTCTGTAAATAAGCAACAGTGCATAAAGTAAAACATGAGGAATACCAGCAGCAGCAGCAGCAATTGATTTCAAATAGACCATATGAAATTATGAATCCTGAATAATAAGTGGGTTAGAATTATTTCTTGCTGTTTTAATTTGTCAAAAATGATTGTGTCAATTGCTTCACTCACATCCTACGTATTCCCTTCTGTCATCTCCCCTAATCCTCTTGTCCAGGCATAAAGCCCAACATCCAACCCACACACTTCATCATAGTCTTATAATGAGTAACTACAGAGTTTGTCAAATCAAACAGAGCTTAGGGTAAATACTTCAGTATTTGTCCATGAATAGTAAAATATTAAAATCAACGCCCACTCCTCTAAACGAAAGTTCCATATCTAAATTTCATTCAATATTCATGCTTCTACGTTTAATCCATAAGGTTCTTAAGAAAACCAACCCATTCACACTGGCGAGCAAACTGGTTTCATACCCACCCAATTTAAAGAAAAGCCCGTTCCTAGGAGCCAGGCAGACTACAGAAGAGAGCCTAGTTCACCATTAATAGCAGTTCCATTTCTCACATGCAACTAACTAAAGAAGTCTGAACCAGAGACTCATTTGCATCCATCTCTTGAGATCATTCATCAAAAACAAAAGTGAATGCACCAACAGCTTTTAATGTGTGTTGGCATCAGAAGCATCTGAGCCGGGACATAATTAAACGTGTAGAATATACCTTGATCAGTTTGCCACTTGCTGTCAAAAACTTTAATTTTGCAGACAACATCCTTTTTAAGTCTGGCAGTGCCCAATATTGGTCCTACAGATTTCACAGCAATGAAATTCAACTCATATTGAATACAAACATAATATAGCATATATCATACGATGTACCAAAGAAAATGGAAATTCAAACAGTAACAAATAGACATAATGTCATTCTTTAGCCATAAAAATTGTGGTTATTTTAAAGTCTGAACGTCATTACATTTTCGGCATCCTTACTATCTGGGTCCCTAACACAATCACACATATGTATCTATGGTTACGGGTGGGGGACAAGATCATTCAACCATTGAAAGATCATAGAATAGACCAAATGTACACTGATACTCAAGATCATGATCTTGTAAAAGCAGATTACTTGCACCCCTTTGTTGATTGAGATTAAATAAGCCACCTTATTGCCGCCAAAATTGAGATGTGACTAAGGATCAGGATATGGATGAATGATCATAATTGAAAGATCGTAACATTGATTGTAAGATCATACCGGAAGTTGCAAAATTATACATAAAAATACATATGATAAAAAAAGATATGGATAAAGAAAGCTTCTTGTAAAGCATGAGCTTGATTCATTTTCATAGATTTATTATTCAATTGGTAGGTCCAAAACATCTCATAGTAAATCACACAAAAGACAAATATAAGCTTTTCAAAATTCACCCATACTCAGGTGACCCAAATCCCTAAAGCAAATCCTGCACACATTCCTAATCAGGTGCATGGGTATATTTTGTTCAGAAAACCAGAGGCAAACGAGAATGAACAGAGGCAGAATAAGAAGCAGAAGAAGAAAATTTGTCCCATCTTATCCAGCACAGCCTGAAGAAGAAAAACTGTCCCAGCATATCCAGCAGAGCACAATGTTGAAGGAAGTACTACAACCAGCACAGAAGAAAAAACATAACCCCAGCATCCCAACTAAAAGGGAGGAGAAGAAGATGATGAGGCAGAAGAGAGAAGACGAAGCACAACAATGCTATAGCTGAGAGCACAAATGACAGAAAGAAAGAGACGGCAGGATATGGAAGAAAAAATGATCATTTTAGGGCTGTTAAATGTGAAATGTCGGCTCTAGATGACCTAGGTCACAAAATACAGACCCAGAGAAACAGCTCCAGGATCAGTGAGGCACAGCAATACCTCAACTACACAAGAAACATTTAATCCAATAGGACAACTATGTTATCTCTCAACACTCATGTTTTTCTTTGACTTTAGCCTTCGGAAGCTTTTCATACATTCCACCCCCCCCCCCCCCCCCCCCCCCCCC
>Ga0209589_1009789_pt1 | contig 14283 bp, 8 predicted proteins | sample CowpeawhiteBW_FD_187525 | JGI IMG/M metagenome (GOLD analysis project Ga0209589, IMG submission 187525) | Root nodule microbial communities of legume samples collected from California USA - Cow pea white BW (SPAdes) (version 2) | ecosystem: Host-associated > Plants > Roots > Nodule | place: USA... | reverse complement strand
GTCAATATGCCCAATTCAATACACTACTACAAATTATAATATTACATGGGAATTTTCTTGCAAATTTGTTAAAAAAATTTGCAAGAAAAAGCTTTTTCCTGCTATTTTTTTAAGAATTTTAATTGGTAGGTAATTCCTTCGTGGGTAATTATTTCCTATAAAATTATAAAATTTGCATGTATTTCCTACAAAATTTATTGCGAAAAGTGTTTTATACAAAATATTTTACAAAAAAATTGGCAACAATTTCCTACAAATTGTTTTTTCATAACAAAATTTATAAGTATTTCCTAAGAAAAAAATTTCAAAACAAAATTGGCAGGAAATATGAATTTTTTTAGTAGTGATAATTTCAACAATTAACTAGTTTTTATTTGTAGACCTAATAATTGAACATGAGCACACAATTAAAAACCAGATTCATTTAAACTAAATATTGCATAAATAAAAAGGTTTATTGAGAAAATCGATTATCGGTGTGCTAACAAGATGCAAGTGTTGAGAAAGAAGAAGAATTTGGAGATCAGAAGAGTTGACTGTTCTTTTAAACCTTTTGACTAAATGAACAAATATGAAACACCATATACAGAGAAAGTTAAAACATAAATATCAGATAATAGCATAGAATCATTTTCACCTGCATAACAATCTCATGTTCACGAGGATGTTCTTCATCTCCATGACTTGATTCAGTTCTCTTCTCTTCCTTGACCTGGTGACCAGATCTTTGAGAGCGAAACTCCATATTGAGAAAAGAGGTTTTGTTTGTGTGTTTCTGCGTTGGATGAGCAAGGAGGTGTTAATATAGAGAGAGAAGGTGCATGAAGTATTTGACTAATGAAAATTAAAGGGAATAAAATGAAAAAGAAAAAAGAAATAAAAATAATAATGGGAGGTGGAGGTAGCCAACACGGATACAGACGTAGAAGTAAAATGTCAAACATAGAGCAATCCAGTTGCACTAAAAGAAAAGAAGAAAGAAAGACGTTGGAAGAGTAAAGTATTATTTGAATGAGGAGAATATATGTATATAATAAGTGGAAGAATTCAACTTCAACGTTTGAGAAAAGATGTCAGAGAAAGTGAAAGAGGGGTTGAAGCCGCAATGGTCGGACACCGCCTACTATACAAGTGGCATCGTTGAAGTTTCGAACATAGCATGACTCACATGGGGCCGAATTGCCCTTTCACATGGTCAAACTTTTGCCACTCACGATCACCAATTTAACCCTTTCGTTTTACACAAACATTTCTCCCCCCCTCCCCAACCTTTCTAACCACCATCTTATTACAATTTTAGGTTAACTTTGTGGGAACATCTTTGCCTTCTCTTGCCAATTTTTATTTTGGTATTTCATATGTAATTAATTTAAAAATTCCTTTGAAAATTTCACCTTAATTAGAAATTAGGTTAAATTGTATTATACAAATGTGATATTTTACAGATTTTGAAAAATTGACATAAGACAATTTTTTTTGGGTTAAATATGTTTTTGATTCCCGATCTTTCAGTAAATTTTGGAATTAGTCCATTTCAAAACTTCGAACCAATTTAGTCCTTCATCTTTTGAAATACATGAATTTAGTCTTTTTAATCAAATTTTGTTAAGTTTATTTGACATTTCAAGCGTATTTCATAATAATATTTGACTTAACATTAAAGTAAAAATGTGTCAAACCGTATAAACAACTCAAATACAATCATGAAATGCATACGAAATGTCAAATAAACCTAACAAAATTTGATTAAAAGGACTAAATACACATATTTCGAAAGATGAAGGACTAAATTGGTCCAAAGTTTCAAAATGAACTAATTTCAAAATTCACTAAAAGTTAAGAGACCAAAAACATATTTAACCCATATTTTTTTTTTTGAAAAGAAAGTAGAACTATATTACTATTTTTTGTTAAAGGTTTCACATCAACTAGAGATAGGACAATTTTATTTTATATATATATATATATATATATATATATATATATATATATATATATATGAGAGCAAATTTCACCTTATAAGCTATTTTTTGGAGTTGAATTAGGCTTAAAGTTCACTTATTAACACTCTTATCAAAATTTTTATTAGACTCTATGAATTTCTTTTTTTGAAGTTAAATTAAACATAAATCTATATAGTTACCAAAATCAATAATACTTTAAATCAATATATAAATCTAAGAGGTGACAAAGTGGATCATGACTTATGAAGTTCATAAAATTTGATGAATTAGGTGCTATTAGCCTGTTTTAATCCTCTTAGTCTATCAAATTGGTAGACCAAAGATAGAATAGAATGAACTAGCTCACTAACATATTTTTTTAAATTTAAAAATAATTTAAAATAATGATGACTTTATATTATTACACTAAAATTGCATAATGATGACTTTATATTATTACACTAAAATTGCAAAATATCAATAATATAAATTAAATTTTAATGATTATTTATAACAAAATAATTAAAATATAAACATTTAATAAATATTTTAATTTATTTAATTATAGGTATTAAACTAATGATTTTATCAATACATGAAGGTAAAACAAACCGAGCTAATCCGTTATGATGCCCTAATTGAAGTTGATGTGGGAGATAGCTATGAGAGTCGTTATATGTGCTGACTTTAAAAGTATTTAACTAATAGCAACTCTAAAAGTTTTCTACTACCAAAAGCACGCTATCCCCTTTTACTTTTCTGTTTTTGTTTTACTTTGTCTTTTGTGGCAAAGAGTGCAATACACGTCCACATGTACACAGAGCATTGGGTCAATAGTAGGTTGTACCAGAATAACGCTTCCTCATTGGTGCATGTTAAGGATACCTATCTAGGGTTTCAAACCACTGCCCTTATAGTACCGGGATAGAGTCAAAATTAAAAAGTCAAATCAAACTTCATTTCTTTATTGTTTTTATTATATCTATATATAACAAAATTCATATTTTTATTACTTATATATTTTTAAACAATAACTACCTCATGAATATCTACACGATAACTAATACGCTACTTTTTAAATAAGATTACAAATGTTAATCATTTGTTTTATTTGCAATTATCTATATATACAATGAGTTTAAGTATCATATTAACTAAAAATAACATAAACACTTTATAAGAAAGATGATTTATAATTTTATTATCTTAATCTTTTAAGTTGTAAAGGTGTGAATTTATTAAGTACGTTGAACCTCGGTCATATTTATATAATCTTTTCTTAATGAATCTTTATAGAAAAAAAGTTTAATTAGTTGAATCATACATACTTTTGTCTGGATGTGTCAGTTTGGGATTCGTATTAATATAGGTGTCACTTGAGTCCCAACTTTTGAAAATATACTTCAATTAGGTCTCTTTTGTAACGTCTCATTTAATTAATACACGTAATTAAAAGAAACGCCACACATAAATAGTACAACAGTGCAGTCTTGGGGTCCTTAACCCAACCCCTACAAAACCAGGCACACCACGATGCCAAAAGAAAATAGTTGAAAAGTCTAGCAAATACAGGTAATACAGGTAGAGTAATAAAGCATATCGAAATACATGGGACAAAGTCCTAAAGAAAGCCCAAAGAAACTAAGATCTAGCCCATGCAGATTATGCAGCGGAACCATCACCTCCCTGTTGTCCGCGGGTGTTCCTCGCATTTGTTCACATTAACAAATTGATGATCATCGCAAGAGAGAGTATCACACAGCAGAACACACAACAATAAAAGTAGGGTAAGTTAGAGCACAAAATACTTCATCCATACAATCAGATATATTTTCACGATTTCATATACACATATCAATCAAGCATGTTATGACTCCTAAACAATACACTAAGACACTACTTGACTCATCCGGATACATATAACCTGGTTGGATTCAGCGGATGCTTGCACTTGTGGTGGATACCTCTGCTCACCCCCGAGCTATGTGTTACAAGTGTTACGATGAATCATTTTCCCTCACCACAAGGTTAGCCCTTAATGAATTTTAGGCCTCCTGCTACTCTCACCACAAGAGTCAGTCTGCTCTAGGTGAGACTAACTGACTCCTTAGAGTGTCAGGATGCAACCTTACCTTGAATCCTTACCTAGTTATACAGATGAGGCACCACCATAGTCACCCACTAACAGGGGTCATGGAATTACGTCCCGACTACTGAAGCACAACCCTGAAAGTCTCACCTAGAGACCCCAAGGAATTACGCACTGACACGGACCAACATAATCACACAGCCAAATAACATTCACCATGCAAGTACACATTCATTTTGCCCACCTTTAAAGCCAATAACTTTTATGTTCCAGGTCCAACTCCTTCCAACTCATCATAACCTTTCAATGTACAAAGGATCCCCATCGCATCTCATTATCATGCCTCTTTAATGCCAACCATTTCATTAAAATCTCATGCTAGGTTCATATCAACCCATTATTCACAACTCATGACTTACTTCACATATGCATACTCATTTATCTCATACTCTCATCACAATACTTAAATCCAAGCAAAAAAATTACCATTCAAGTCAAGAAAACAATCACACAGTGCACTGCCTCGCCCAGCACCTCGCTCAGGCTGAAGGGTCTCGCTCAAGCGAGGGACTCTCGCTCAGGCGAGGGACTCTCGCTCAGGAGAGCCCATCTTCGCCTAGGCGAGGGCTCGAAAAGGGGAACAATGGCTTTTTGCGCCCTCTCGCTTAGGCGAGTCCTCCTCGCCTGAGCGAGAACGTGGCTCGCTCAAATAAAAGGAATGTGTCGCCCAGGTGACACCTCGCGCAGAAAAACCCAAGCGAGCTCCCAATAGTCTCACCTAGGCGAGACGTGCTCGCTTGGGCGAGAAAACCTGTGCTCGCCACTGTTCTCTCGTGCACAGATTCACAATAGATCCAAACAGCCCAAAAATCATATACTCCGCAGATTCACAACACATACAATACATCCCATGACAGATACAACTACTCAAACAGAAAAGACCCAACAACAGAGTAAGGTCTAGCTTCCCTTACCTGGACAAAGCTAGCTGGAAACCTTGACACCCAAACAGTGGAGCACAAACAGCTTCTAGGAACAGACTCAGAGCTGGAAAATAGTGAGTAAGAGTGGGTCATTACGGAACCCTGACAACAACTACGAAAACAGACCAAAGAGGGAAACTACGAGTCGGAGAGCACTTACATGAGCTAAGGACGGGACCAAGCTGAATGCGAACTGAAAGTACAGCGGAACCCTAACAGGGAAAACGGCTGCGGCTCTAAGCACCAAGGTAGCAGAAATCTGAAAGTGTGAAATTAGGTCAGACTTGGGTGGCTTTATCTTTTGGGCCAACCCTTCGGCCCAATAGCTCAAGGGCAGCCCTTAAAGCTTTAGGGCAGGAAAACTGGGCCTTACATCTTTCAGAAAAAAATTATTAATATCGTTAACGGTATTAATATTTAAAATAACTTACAAAATTAAGTATTGATATTTATATTAAAATTTAATAGTAAAAGTCATGAATAAAGTTAATGACATTAATATTTTTTTTCTGAAAAGTTTAGACACTTTTCAAAAGTTGGGACTCGAATGAAATTTATTATAAAAGTGAGTACCAAACTAACACATCTGAACAAAAGTGAGTATCATCTAACTAATTAAACAAAAAAAAAAATAGATACATAAAATGGTATCCGAAACGATAGTTTGTCTTGGTGACAAACTTAGACCATTATGACAAGAATAACATAACACTATAATTTCACAACCACAATAACGACGATAGAAGTAAATTTCTACATACACTCGAGAAAAATATACTCATATACAATGACTCTATCTTGAGATGAAGATTTTTGAAAATAATACAAGTGTGAGTCTAAGTCTTAAGATAAAAATAACAAAGTTAAATATTATATAAAGTAGAAAAACTCATAAATTGATTTAAAGTTTTAAATTGAAAATGATGTCTAGACTTAAATCACATTTATTTATGTAATATCTCTTTAATTAACCATTTAAAAAAATCATCAAAACTTAATAAAATATTTATTAATATAATTACATAATTTTCGAACTTTATCCTTGATCCCATTCTTCTATCTTTGACTTCTTGTTTCCCATCAATTCCCAAACATTAGAAGGTCTATGAAACTGTTTAGTTTATATAAATTTAAATTTTAAGTTAAAAATGCAATTAAACCAATGACCTATATTAAATTTAATCCATTTAAATACGAATGAAAATGAAATAAACAAACCAACCTTTCAAACTAAGCTCCGATAGGTGTTGAGTCACCCTTTGTAATATTACACCATTTCCTACAGCCTGATTTATCTTTATTATGTTCCTCTTTATCTAAGGATTTTGAAAAGTCCAATTTCATTTAATGTTTTCCAAACGTTACACAATATTACTTTTTCAATTACCATTTTAAAAAATACAACATGTTTATAATTAATTAATATAAGTTAAAAATCTTACCATGCAAATAATATATATAGAGAGAGAACATCGAAATCAAACAAGTCAATAAAGTCAGAAAATTAACCCTAACCGTTAGATAACTACGACATAAAACTTCAAGATTGGAAGAAGAGTAATGGTCTGGTCATAAAAATTATAAATAACTTGTTTTAATTTAACTTCGAGTTTGAGGCGATAAACTAACCCAAAATTAATGATCAAAGTCAAAATAAAAAAAGTAAATTCAGAATATACTTGGAAATTATATTAAAATACAATGTCCTTGAATAGGACAAATACTTTTACACGATTCTCTTCTACACAACTGCGTTTACTACACAAACAGTAAAACAAAATAAAACAAAAAAACATAAACATGGGGCAGGCGCGGTAGCATGGACATGTGGGTAAAGGAAAAAATTAGATGCTATTGTATCAATTTCACTCTAACCCTAATATTACTTACATTGTCCTTGGCCAAAAAAATATATTAAGAATTTACTATATTTCAACAACCAAATAATTATTTTTTATTAAATAATTGTCTGTTATTTATCCCATTATTTACCAGATATTCGCTAAAAAATACTCCCATATTCTTTTTATATCTGCAGTACTATAGATATTTACGAATACTTTTATATTTTAAGTTTTACAATTTTTAAATAAAATTATTTAGAAAATAATTAAAATATAAATACAAATAAAAAAATATTTTTTTAAGTAAAATTCAAATCAAATTACTCCATAAAATATTAATGACAATTAATTTGATCTTTTTAGAAAATAAATTTAAATTAATTGTTTCAAAATAGAGATTTTAACAAATTAATCTTCTATAAAAATAACTTCAATTTAATATGTATAACCAAAAATACATAAATATATGAAGTCAAATATTAAATGATTATACCATGGTTAATATTGTTTTCATTAATAATTTTATTTTGATCACGTGAATTTAAAAGAAAAATTTTTTGAATAAAATTTACTAAAAATTATTAGCTTGTAGCGGGTATCTTTGGGTCAGATATCATGATATTCGTACATGTCTCATTAGCAAATAGATAATAAAATAACGATATCAACTACTCATGTATATCCATTTAGTATTTGACATTATAAAGAGCTCTCATGTAACGAAGAATGTTAGAAGTGGGCTTTAAGTCTAACTCAACCCCACAAAATCGGCTTGTAAGGTGAGGTTTGCACCTCACTTATATACTATGAATTGGCCTTATCTTTAGTCGATGTGGGACTTCCAACACACCCCCTCACGCCGAGGTATATTCATCTCGTGCGTGGGACAAGAAATTAGTGGATGGTCCGTTAGCGGCCCGATATCGGGTGGAACAAAATGTTCAAGAAATCTCGCTAGGATAGACGCTAACCTGGCTCTGATACCATGTTAGAAGTGGGCTTTAAGCCTAACTCAACCCCACAAAACCGGCTTCTAACATGGTATCAGATTTAAATCGCCTCCCGCATTTTTTTTCCTTTGTTGTTGATTTCATACCATGGCCAATCTCATGGTAAAAATTTTCACGGTGGTTTCTCTAGCAATCGTGGACGAGGCCACTTTCCTTGGTTTGGTGGCCGCAATCCTAGATATTTTGACCATTGTCACCGAACCAATCATACCTCTGATTCTTGTTGGATTAAGCATGGTGTGCCTCAAGGCTCTAACCTACACACTAAAGTCCAACCTCCTCCTTCGAAGCCCTTTGCTCATGCTAGTATGGTTGATATCGTCTCCTCTACTGCCGATCTTTGTGCCGAGAAGGATAACAAAGCTGAAGCTCAGTTTGGTTTCTCTAGAGAGCAGTATGAAGCTCTTCTCGCCTTGTTCAGTAGTCTCCCAATGATTCTTCTTCCACAGCTACTATTATTCATCAATGTACTACCAAACCCACAGGTTTTGTTTTTCCCTTTTCTTCTTGGATTTTAGATAGTGGTGCTACTGACCATATTTGTCCTTTTAAATCTTTATTTCAAAATCTCAAACCTATTTCTCCTATTTCTATACAATTACCCAACCAAAACTCTGTCATTGCTAAATTCTCGGGTACCATTGTCTTGGGCAATCTTATCCTTCACAACACTCTTTTTGTCCCTGAATTTTCTGTTCAACTCATCTTCTATTCCAAAATTGCTTAATTCTACTAATTTTCTTATGATTTTCTCCCAAAATACTTGTCTTATTGTGTAGACAGATACCTTCCAGACAATTGGAACAGTTAGGAAACATCAAGGCCTATTTTATCTCTTAGATAGTTCTCAAGACAGACGTAACTTGAGTATATCTAACACAAATATTTCTTTACCACATTCTACTCTCATTAATAATGTTAGTCCTTGTAACTTGTGGCATATGAAACTTGGTCATCCATCTGATAAAAAATTTTACAGCTACTTGTTTCTGATCATTCTGATATTTTTTCTCCTTCTATTATTGCTTGTGATGCTTGTGCTTTTACAAAACAAAAATGCCTGAAATATTCTTCCAGCACGAGTAATTCTCTTCAATTTTTTGAACTTATCCATGTTGATATTTGGGACCCGATTTTCATCTGTTCCATTGATGGATACAAGTATTTCTTGACTATAGTTGATGATTATAGTAGATTTACTTGGATTCTTTTTCTTAAAAATAAAACAGAAGTTAGATATCTTCTTCAAGATTTTATTATTTTAACAGAAAATCAGTTTTCTTGCAAGCTTAAGAAAATACGTTCTGATAATGGCAAAGAGTTTCTTCTTAATGATTTTTATAATAGCAAGGGTATTTTTCATGAAACTTCTTGTATTGCAACTCCTCAACAAAACGAGATTGTTGAGAGGAAGCATCAACATCTTCTTAATGTGTGTCGTGCTCTTCTTTTTCAAGCAAAAATACCCAACATTTTCTGGTCCTATTCCCTTAAATTGGTTGTTCATCTAATTAATAGGTTACCCACTCCTTTTCTCAGTAATCAATCTCCTTATGAATTGGTCTATTCTACTAAACCCAATTTTTCTAATCTAAAAGTTTTTGGTTGTCTGGCTTACGCTAGTTCTGCCAATACTGGAAGAACTAAATTGGATTCTCGAAGCTTAAAATGTGTTTTCCTTGGTTGTAAATCTGGAACAAAGGGATATGTTTTGTATGATCTTCACTCCAAGTCTATTTTTGTGACTCGAAATGTTATCTTTCATGAAAATATTTTTCCTTACTCATTCTCTTTGCCTTCTAATAACTCTATTGCTTCAATTGATGATTCTCATAATTGTGATATTAGCATGTATGATTTTTCAGCTTTACTTGTTTCACATGTCACTGACCTTACTACGGACCCTGTTACTAGTATTGTTTCTGATAATGCTGAAGTTACTGATCTTGATCTTAGAACATCTCATAGAGTGAAAAACATACCTCGATACTTAGATCAATATTATTGTGATGTTGCTTCCACTTCATGCTCTACTTTTTCCACACCTTATCCAATGCATTCTTTTGTTTCTTATGATAATTGTTCTTCTGACCATACTGCTTTTTGTCATAATATTTCTGCCCAAGCTGAACCTTTCTCCTTTAAAGAAGCTGCTCAACATGACTGCTGGAAACAGGCTATGGATGCTGATTTACATGCTCTTGACAGAAACCAGACTTGGACTTTAGTTTCTCCTCCTTCTGACATCAAGCCAATTGGTTGTCGCTGGGTTTACAAACTCAAACATAAACCAGATGACACAGTCGATAGGTTTAAAGCACAATTGGTGGCTAAGGGTTTTACTCAAATCGAGGGGATTGATTATTTCGAAACTTTCTCTGCTGTTGTTAAACTTACTATTGCCCGCATCTTTTTAGCCTTGGCCTCTGCTAGTGATTGGTTTATTCATCAATTGGATGTTGACAATGCTTTCCTCCATGGAGACTTACATGAAGAGATCTATATGAAGCCTCCACCTGGTCTTTCACTTCCCCAGCCAAATCTTGTTTATAAGCTTAACAAGTCTCTATATGGTTTGAAACAAGTCAGTCATAATTGGAATCAAAAATTAACTTCAGATCTACTTCTTCTTGGTTACACACAAAGCTCTGTTGATCTCTCTCTTTGTGAAGAAATCTGCCTCTGATATTACTGCTTTATTGGTTTATGTCGATGATGTGGTTCTCATTGGCAATAGCATTGCTGAAATTAATGATGTAAAAGCTCATCTTCATTCTAGATTTCATATTAAAGATCTTGGCCCTATCAAGTATTTTTTGGGCCTTGAAGTTTCTCGTTCTCTTGATGGATTAATTTTGAATCAAAGGAAATACTGTTTGGACCTCATTTCAGAGACAGAGATGCTTGGATGTAAACCTGCACCAACACCATCTAATCCTTCTATCAAACTTCATGTCGACGAGGGAGCTCTTCTACAAGATCCTTCTTCCTTTCGGCGTCTGATTGGATAATTACTTTACTTGACTAACACCAAGCCTAATATTAGTTTTGTTGTCCAACAACTTAGCCAGTTTGTTTCTTCTTCGCGTGAACCACATATGCAGCAAGCTTTACGGATCATTCGGTACTTGAAAAATGCTCCTGGATATGGCATTTTGTATAAATCCAACACCTCTTTTAAAATTCAGGCGTTTTCTGATTCTGATTGGGCAACATGTGCCACTACCCGACGCTCTGTTTCTGGATATTGTGTTTTCTTAGGCACCTCTTTGGTTGCTTGGAAGTCTAAGAAACAAACCACTGTTTTACGGTCTTCTTCTGAGGCTGAGTATCGCGCCTTGGCATCCCTAGCATGTGAACTACAATGGATTCAATACCTTTTTCAGGATTTGCATTTTTCTGTTCCCACTCCCTACACTGCCTTTTGTGACAACAATTATGCTATTCACATTGCCAAGAATCCCACTTTTCATGAGAGAACCAAGCCGGTTTTGTGGGGTTGAGTTAGGCTTAAAGCCCACTTCTAATAAAGAACACAAAGGTTTTTAGTAGACTTTGAGGTTTATCCTGATAATGCAGTGACTAGTGAAGGTGATTTGGTCCATTTTGCATTATTGATTGAGGTTGAGCAAATGAATAATGAAGAAGCTACGAAGCATGATCTATGGAAGGTTGCCATGTTGGAAGAATTACATTCAATTGTCAAAACCTAGACCTGGAAATTGATTGAGTTGCCACTGAATAAAACACCAATTGATTTGAGGTGGTGTTCCAACTAAAGATGAATCCAAAAGGTTGGTGGCTCTTAAGGAAGAGGTTTATGTCACACAACCACTTGGGTTTATGATAGAAGGAAGTGAAGAGATGGTTTATAGGCTGAAAAAGGCTTTGTATGGCCAAAAATAAGACCCAAGAGCTTGGAACAAGCGAATAGATGCATTCATGCTGGAACATGAGTTTTAAAAAATGCTCAGTAAACATGGAGTGTGTGAGACTTCACGACAAGGCTAATATGTTATTAATGTGTACATATGTTGATGATTTGCTCATCATAGAGTGCAATATCAAAGAGATTGAACAATTTAATAAGCTTTTGATGATTGAATTTGAGATGACTAATCTTGGCAGATTGAAGTATTTTCTTGGGATGAAGTTTGTGGAAAATGAGAAAAGCTTGGTACTACATCAGAAGAAGTATGTTGCAGAAATGCTAGAAAATTTTGATATGAGAGAATGTAACATTGTAGCAACTCCATCAAAGGTAAAGGTTACTGCACCAGAAAATTGTAGCAACCACAAAAGAAACATGTGTTGGCTGCAAAGAAGGTGTTAAGGTATATAAAGGGAACTTTGGATTTTGCAATTTTGTTTCCTAAATTTGGTCATGTGCAGAACAAGTTGTTGGGTTATTCTAATGCAGACTGATGCAATGATAACCTTGACAAAAGAAGCACCACTGGTTGTGTGTTTATGTTCATGGGAGCAATTTCTTGGTAGAGTAAGAAACAATATATGGTGGCATTGTCTAGTTGTAAGGCTAGATATATAGCAAGGTAAAGTATTGCATGTCAAGTTGTATGTTTGGATTCTATAATGAGTGAAATAGGTGTTAAGATTGAGAAACTTATTCAATTGCTTGTAGACAACAAGTCAGCTATAAATCTAGCCAATAATAATGTATCACCTGGAAGGAGCAAGCTCATAAAGACTATATTTCACTTCCTGAGAAACAAGTCAGTAATGGGAAGTTGAAGCTTATTTATTGCCCTACTCAGATGCAATTGGCTGATTTCCTAACCAAACCTTTGAAGAAGGAGAGGTTTAAGATGTTAAGAGATGAGATAGGAATTATTAGTGTTAATACTTGAATTAAGGGGGAATGTTGTATTAATTCAAGTATAAGACAATTACAATTTTAGTTCAGTTTTCTGTTAGTCTGTTATGAGACAACACTCTACATAAGAGTTGTTTCTTTTCTAATGTGAGTTTCTTGATTCAATAATAATACTCTCATAAACATTTATACAATCACATAGTGTGCATATCAGAGTGTTTTCTGCCTTCCTCCCTTTACCAATATATTTTACCAACAAATTTATTGATGAATGTTAAAAATCTTAAATTCGTTAGTAATTAAAATCCTAAAATATGTTAGTAAATTCTATTTTATCTAAGAAATTTCTTTCATTAGTAAAATTATGTTGGTAATTTAACATTTTCTTGTAGTGATTAAGCACACAAGTTACAATCCAAATCAAACTCAAGAACAAACATAATGTCAATATATTCCATAGTTGCATAATTATTAATATAGCATATTAAGATTGGAAGAAGCATTAAATCTTTAAATTTCAAGCTTATCATCACTTTGTGATGAAATCTTTTGAAGGAAAAAATCATTAGGGAGATTCAACGATAACGAACCAAAGTCCAGTCCACACAAGGGATTGAAACTATCCATAATCCAAAACTTTAAGATAATAGATCTTCTACCTTATAAAGTGTTCAACTTTCACATATCTACTTAATGTGTAATTTAGATTCACACTTGGATTCTTAATACGTCATACTAGTACCAACAACTGAACTCACGAAAAGACTCTAACACTTAAATTTAGACGAGTCCATAAAATCACTCTAACAATTTAATTAGACGAGTTATTGATAAAATAATATATGTATAATTAATAAACTTTCAAAATCCTTACATATTTATAGTTTTCATAAAATTTTACTTGAATACCTTATTTGACAATGTCCATTACAATCTTAATACTTAGTTGGTGCATAATCATTAAATTATTCGTCCAAACATAGTTAATGTAAGAACAATGAAAGGTATAAACTATATAGAACTTTAAATTGATATTAACTACAATTTCATGTAGAACATGTTTACACAGGAGGACCATTGTTATGACATATGGGAGTCACGACTCCTTAAAAGAAATTTAATTTAATATATATATATATATATATATATATATATATATATTTATTTATTTATTGAATTATATTTATATTATATTATTTATGTTAAATTTAGTAAAAATATGAATAATAATTATATTTATTTTAAAATTATATATATATATATATATGTGTATATATATATATATTTTTTGTTTGAAATATTATAAATATGAAATATTAAATAATAATCCAAATTTGTATCACAAATAAATTAAAATTTAATTAAATAATGTTTAATATTATAAGTAGCCTTTTTTCATTTTATCTATTTAGATAGAGAATAAGTTGAGATGTTACCATACAACTTGTCTTGATCATGTTACAATGCCAATTTTCTTGATATTTTTAAGAGGTTAGGTAAAAACATAATGCATTGTACCATTTTACCTCTCTTATACCAAACTTATTAGATGAGAAAAGATTAAAAAAAAAAAGATAAAA
>Ga0209589_1009785_pt1:5000-14288 | contig 14288 bp, 4 predicted proteins | sample CowpeawhiteBW_FD_187525 | JGI IMG/M metagenome (GOLD analysis project Ga0209589, IMG submission 187525) | Root nodule microbial communities of legume samples collected from California USA - Cow pea white BW (SPAdes) (version 2) | ecosystem: Host-associated > Plants > Roots > Nodule... | reverse complement strand
TATATATATATATATATATATATTCTTATTTTATGTAGAGAGAATTTATGTAACTTTCGTTTGTCAAAAATATTACTTTTCAAAGCACAAATCACATCAAATTATCTATTTATCTCTTTCTTAAAGAGATAAAGCTACTTTTTTAAAAAAAAAAATAATGCTTGCATTGGTAACTTTGAAAAGATTATCTACATTGTACAACTTTGAACTTTAGACAAATTTATGTAAAATAAAATTGTCTAGAAAGAGATAAGGACATCTAGCTATTGGGAGTTGACGTAAAAGAAGAAAAGAATATTTAATGTTGCATAGAGTGCATGTAATGCATCTTTCATCATCAAGCTCATCAAACGTAAGAAGGGCATTCGTAATACTTAAAGTTGTTCAATAGCCAAAAATAAATTTGCAATAACTACTTTCTTCAGAGTCTATATAAAGTATTTCAAGAAAGAAAAAGAAAGAGAGATGTCACATTGTACAATGTGAATACTCTACCCAATTTTTCGCACTCATAAAACAATTGTATAAAGAGAACTATTCGTGCTCAATTAGAAAACTAGAGGAGTGTGCACAAGTCTTATAGAAGTCAACAACCAATATTTATCTCTAGTGATGAACCTTGTGATTTGTTGATCATGACTTAGATATATCTTAACCAGGAGTGATTGTTTGGCAAAGAACATTTGATTAAGCCAAAAGTTCCTTGATGAAAGAATACTTGGTCAAGCCAAAAGTGACTTGTGGAAAAACTATTTGGTTGACTTACTTGTGGAGAGAATATTTGGTTAAGCAAGGAGTGGCTTGTGGAAAGAATTATTGGCCAAGACAAGAATGGCTTATTGAAAGAATACTACTTGAATAGGGCTAGCTAGAAATGGGTGTGAATCAAAAGAATACTTGAAAGGAGTTAGTTAAGAGTGGTTACGAGCTCAAATAATACTTAAAGGGTTAGTTAGGAGTGGTTTTGAGTTCACACAATACTTAAGGGATTAGTCAGAAGTAGCTACGATCCTAAAGAATACTTCTTTTTGCATTTATCAACATTAGTATGCTTAGTGAAACTCAATCTATTTATGTAGAATTTAATGTAATATGCATGGTTAAATGAATCATTATAAAAATACCTTATGTATTTTTCTTTCTCGTTGCCTCTTTATATTGTGTTTTATTCTTATGCTTAGAATGATTTATTGTGAAAATATGTATCTAAAACACTTTAAATAAATATATTAATTAAGTTAAAAAGTTATTTTTTTTCACTTCATTAGATGCAAAAGTCATTAACCGATAGTTTGTCGTACAAAACTATCGTCTGAGTATCCATCACTAAACATTTACGAAAAAATTTAAAAATGAATTAAAACATAATATAATACTATCTTCTTGTGTTTTTTCCTATTTTCACATAGGTTATGGCTTCTTTATTGGCTATATGGGATATATTGGAAGGTAATCAGGTTCATTCCATTTTCAAACGCTTATAGTGGCTTTCAATAATCGTGTTTTATACTTTTAGGGTTGATAACTCTTCAACATGCTTTCTTCATATTCCCTAAGTTCCTTTCTCATCTCCAAGATGGATAAAGAAGGATCAGACGATAGTTTAGTTTGAGAGGTCTTTATATCTCTCTTTAGATTTGGTCATGAGGCTTCAAGACACAGTGTTGATAGCTTTGTCTTGATTGATGTTCATGTTTTTGGTTAATACCATTCAATTATTTCTTGTAGAGGTTGTTAGTAGGGGATCGTTTGGTCCATGATGGACTCCAAATATACTTTACATAAAATATAGTATATTTTATCTAATTGTCTATCCACATATACATGTTAATGAACTTTCATAAGAAAGTCAGAAAGTGAGTAACTTGGATAAGAGAGTCAACAACAATACCACACACAAGTGAACTTCACTAAATTGCCTTACAATGTTCACCATATTAATGGCCCCATTGTCACCAAATAATAGATGCAACCTTTTTTACAACACACAACACCCATACATAGAATACCACAACTCTTTCAGTGTAACATACCTCATATTCTTAAGCATCTATAATACCTCAAAATAGCTTCATTTATTTGGGTCACATGACATGTGATAACTTTTCTAGTATATTTTAGTCTACCATTATTTACAAACTACCCCATAATGAACTACAACTTCGAAAAAATTCTCCTGTACATCTCAACCAATATATATATATATATATATATATATATATATATATATATATATATGCAACCTTCTCAATATGAATATGCACACAAAAATCACATATTATAGACTAATCTAATAATACATAATGTTTCAGGTGTAGGAGTTGAACGTCTACTTAAACAGTTTCCAAGTTCTTCAAGTCTTTTGTCTTGCTCTCCATTTGGTGTTCCTGTTCGTTAACCAATTGGGGTGTATATATTAAAGGTATTTCGATGTTAAAGTCAGAGCAGGATCAATCTATTAAAGTAATAAATGTTGTAATTAATACGTGACAAAAGTTCCAACAACCATACCTTTGACCTATATTTATAGTTTTTCCTATGGCCCTACGACTAAACCCAATCACACTTTAATTTTGATTACTAATCTATTTATGTTAATTAAGCCGCTAAAGGACTTTGAAGTATGTCGTCTAGTAACATAATTAGTATAAGGTTTAATCATGCCTTTGGTCCCCATTTTGGAGTCAAAATATCAACTTAGCACCTGAATTTTTAAAAGTCTTAAATTGGTCCCCTTTTTTGTTAAAACGTCTCAAGTTTGCCTTTTTTGTTAAGTCTGGCTAAACGGCGTTAAATGGGGTGAGCATCACCCAAAAATTTCAATAAATAAAGACCTTAGGTCTTCAATCTAACCATTGAGTGGAGGCTTCACAATGTAGTATTAGGATAAAATAGGGTCACGAGGGAGGTTCTTTTAGTGTAAATCTTATGTGTAGATGCTGCTGGAATTGCATTGTAATATTTTGTGAGTAGCTAAACTCCCTCATGCCCAAGTTTGATGTAATCAATTATGATTCTATTCACTTCTACATCTTAGGTATTTATCTTTGCTTTCACTCAATTGTTTGTGGTTTGATTTATGCTTAATGATGACTTAATTACTCATCTTATTTCACGGGTTTGATTTGAGTTGGAAGGTTGGTCTCAACTCGTGTGGATGAATTGACGATTCATCCTATTTCACTGGTTGGGATTGAGTTGAAAGAATGATCTCAAACTAAGGTCCAATCAAATCATCATACATGTACTGGTGTTGATTCAGTAGCCAGAGGGAATGTTGGAGGAGAGAATCTTGCACATTAAAGCAAGGAATCATTCTACCAGGAGTTGAGGAATCACATTGGGGTTTGGAGTCCTTAGGTTCTAGTGTATCAGGGATAAACCTAGATCTACATAGAAAGAGTACTCCTAGGACATTAAATGATTTGCATAACAAGTAAACAAGATGGTAGTGGTGTAGTAGAAGAAGATGAGATGAAATCAATCCATAGCCCATATTCCACTCAATCTATCTAATTACTACTATTTTATTTACTTGCACTCTCTATCAGTCAAAAAAACCAAAAAATCAAACTAACAATATACTTGCTAAATCCTTGTGCATACGACACTTGTTGATACTACTATGTACTATTACACTTGATGGAAAATGGTTGTTGAGAAATTGTCATCAAATGGTATAGAGAAGATTAACGTCTCACCAAAGGTGCTCTTGCACGGTTAAGTCCTTCGATTTCTGAATCGCTTAAAGGCATGCTCTAACCAACAAGTCAATGACATCTGTAAAAGTCTTCTTCGAAGTAGTCTCCCCAATCGGCTCTTGTTGACTTGACCAACCGACCTTATTTGACTGACCGACTTATACAGTACACGTACAAACATTGAAACCAATTGAGGGACCACACATACAAACTAATTTGTGGGTTGTAAACCCTAATCAAATATATTATAAAACCTAAAAAAAAATATTTTAATCCCACCATAAACTGAAAAAGAAAAACAACCAAAATTGAAACTCAAATTTAGAGAGAAAAAAATCCCACTCACCTCTAATACTCAATGGAACACAACCAAATTGCATAAACTAAGAACCACAATTTCACCACCACAAGCTCAATCGTCAAACTACAAAATCTCACTCCCCCAAATTTCAATCATCAAATGACAAGTGTGTCTTGATTTTATTCTCCTGTTAACCAATTTAACACCATTAACAAATAGAATCGCTTTAACTTTAATTAAAATTATAGAAAATAAATTAAATAGAAAAAACAAACAAAACCTTAAATAAGTAAAAAAAAATATTATTATTATACAATTGCACTCACTATGTTAAACTTTTGTGTTAATTTCAGAAATTGTTACACATAAATTTTGGATTTAATAGTTAAAGTGCATTTTCTTAATGTTGGGGATGTAGCTCAGATGGTAGAGCGCTCGCTTAGCATGCGAGAGGTACGGGGATCGATACCCCGCATCTCCACTTTTGTAAATGGAGACTTGAAAAAAATTATCTTATTTTTAAGTATTTATAATTAAATTTTGAATATAATCAATGTAAAAATTAAATATAATGTAAAGAGTAGATTTTGTAAAAATACAAAGGATATAACATGTTAAAACATATAGAGTAAACTCTCTAAGAATACTAAGAATGGACTATGCAAAAATACGTAAACTATATTCGTTATAAATACAAATCAGTGTATGGACATTTTGGTCTTATGTGTATTGTTAGACTCGTATAATCAGTGCATCGACAAATGCATCTAATATCTAATGTTAGACTCGTCTAATTAGTATATGGACACACTCATCTAATGTGTATTGCTACACTAATATAATGTGTATGTACAAACTCGTCTAATGTGACACGTCTAATCAAAGAATGGATAGATTGTCTAATATGTATTAATAGACTCGTATAATATATTTATAAATAAATTCATCTAGTGTATATTGCTAGACTCATTTAATCAGTGTATGGACAAACTCATTTATGTGTGTTATAAGACTTGTTTAATCTGGGTATTGACAGACTCACCTAATGCATATTCTTAGACTCATTTAATTAATGTATGAAATTACATGTTTTATGTTTTATGCACAAAAAATTTTATAATTAGTGCATGGATAGACTCATTTCATGTGTATTACTAAACTTGTCTAATTAGTGTATGAATAGACTCGTCTAATGTATATTGCAAGATTCATCTAATTATTGAATGAACATATTCGTCTAATGTGTATTAATAGTCTCGTCAAATTTGTGTATGAAAAAGCTTGTTTAATGTATATTGTTAGATTTGTTTAATCAATATATGAATGACTTGTCTAATGTGTACTACTAGATTGGTTTGATCAATTTATCGATAACTCGTCTAATATGTTGTTGTTATACTCTTCTAATTAGTGTATCTACAATATCGCCTATTGTAGATGGTTAGACTTATGTACTATTTTTTGCTATATTTGTTTGATAAGTGTATGGAAAGTCTTGTCTGATATGTATTTCTAGACGCGTCTAATCAATGCATTGACAAAATCTTCTAATATGTATTGCTAGACTTATCTCATAAGTATATGATCACACTCGTATAATGTGCACTGTTAGATTCGTCTAATCAGTGTATGTTAAGACCTGTCTAATATGTATTCTTAAATTCGTCTAATTAGTGTATGAACAAACTCGTCTAACGTATATTGCAAGATTCATCTAATTAGTGAATGATCATACTCGTCTACTGTGTATTAATATACTCATATAATATATACATATATACACACACACACACACACACACACACATATATATATATATATATATATTGAAAATCTTTTGTAATGTATATTGTTAGACTCGTCTAATTAATATATGAATTACTTGTCTAATGTGTATTGCTAGAGTGATTAGATCAGTTCATTGACAACTAGACTAATAAAAGTATTTGTAAACTCATCTAATCAACGTATGGAATGACTCGTCTAATATCTTGTTGTTATACTTTTCTAATTAGTGTATCTATAATCTCATCTAATATGTATTGTTAGACTCTGTAATATTTTTTCTATACTCGTCTAATAAGTGTAATATATATTGTTAGATTTGTCTCATAAGTATATGGATACACTCGTATAATGTGCATTGCTAGATTCGTCTTATCAATGTATGTTGAGATCTGTCTAATGTGTATTGTTAAACTCATTTAATTAGTGTATCAATAGACTCGTCTAATGTATATTACAAGATTCTTATAATTAATGAATCGACATACTCGTCTAATGCGTATTAATAGACTCTTTTAATTGTGTATGAAAAAGTTTGTCTAATGTATATTGTTAGACTCTTCTAATCAATATATGAATTACTTGTCTAATGTGTATTGTTAGAATCGTCTGATCAATTCATCCACAACTCATCTAATCAAAGTATTTGTAAACTTAGTATGCAATGACTTGTCTAATATCTTATTGTCATACTCTTCTAATTACTGTATCGACAGTCTCATCTAATGTGTATTGTTAAACTCGTGTAATATTTTTTGTTATACTCGTATAATAAGTATATGGAAAAACTTGTTGAATGTGTATTCCTAGATTCGTCTAATTAATTATTGACAAACTCTTCTAATATGTATTGTTAGACTTGTCTCATAAGTATATGGACAAACTCGTATAATGTGTATTGTCAGACTCATTTAATTAATATATGTTCAAACTCATCTATTTGTATAGCAAGACCCATCTAATCATGGAGTGGACAAACTTTTCTATTGTGTATTAATATACTTGTCGAATATGTGTATGAAAAGACTTATCTAATGTATTTTGCTAAACTCATCTTATCAATATTTGGACAAATTGGTCTAGTGTTTGTTGATAGACTAGTCTAATCAGTGTATGGACAAACTTGTCTAATGAGTACTCTTAGACTCATCTAATCAAGGTATGAAATGACTCATGCAATGCGTTTTGTTAAACTCGTTTAGTTAGGGTTTGGACAAAGTTGGGCTGACCATCACCCAAAAATTTCTATAAATAAAGACCTTGGGTCTTCAATCTAAGCATTGAGTGGAGGCTTTACAATGTAGTAGTACGATAAAATAGGGTCTGTGAGGCACGAGGGAGGTTCTTTTAGTGTAAATCTTATGTGTAGATGCTGCTGGAATTGCATTGTAATATTTTGTGAGTAGCTAAACTCCCTCATGCCCAAGTTTGATGTAATCAGTGTATGGACAAACTTATCTAATGAGTACTCTTAGACTCATCTAATCAAGGTATGAAATGACTCATGCAATGCTTTTTGTTAAACTCGTTTAGATAGGTTTTGGACAAAGTTATCTAATTAGTGTTTGTTTATACTTGTCTAAAGTGTATTGTATGACTCATCCAATTAGTGAATGAACAAACTTGTATTGTATTAATAGACACTACAAGAAAACTTATAAATAGTGACCAATTTAGTAACTAATAATTATTAGTAACTATAGTAGTCAATTTAGATACCAATTTACAAAACTAAAAACTATTGGTAACTAAAATAGTCACTATTATGAATAAAAAATTAAAATTGGTCACTAAATCAGTCTTTAAAATTAGCTACCATGATTTTGGCAACCAAAATGAATTAGTTTCTAAATTAGTCTCTAATTAATTAGTGACCAATTATAATTTTTTATTTATAATAGTGACTATTTTAGTAATCAATAATTTTTCATTTTTGTAGATTGGTATCTAAATTGGTAACTATAGTGATTAACTATTTTTTATTTCTAAAATTGGTATCTAATTGAGAATTTTTTTATAGTGAGACTTCTCTAATTTGTGTATAAATAGGATTATCTAATGTATATTGATAAGGTCATCTTATCGGTGTATGTTGTTGGTAAACTCGTCTAATCAATGTTTGGATAGACTCCTTTAATGAGTATTCCTAGACCCGTGTAGCTAATGTTGAAATGTCTCCTTTAATATTTTTTTGTTATACTTGTCTATTGATTGTCTAGAAAAACTCGCTTGATGTGTATTGTTGGATTTATTTAATTAGTGCATTGATAGATTCATTTAATGTTTTTTGTTATATTTTATAATCAATGAATAGAATGGCTCGTCAAATGTTTTTTTACCATATTCATCTAATTAGTATATCGAAAGACTCGTCTAATGTACATTGCTAGACTTGTCTGATGTTTTTTGTTATACTAATCTAACCAGTGTATAGACAAGTTGGACTAATGTGTATTTCAATATCCATTTAATGATTTTTGTTATATTGGTTTAATTAATGAATGAAATGGGTCGTGTAATATTTTTTGATATACTTATCTAATTATTATATAGATAGACTCGTCTAATGTATATTGTTAGACTGTCTAATTTTTTTCTATAATCATCTAATCAATGAATGAATGGAGAGAATTATCTATTGTGTATTGTTAAACTCATCTATTTATTTTCTATGCTCATCTGGTGTGTGTTTGTATACCCATTTAATCAATGTATGTTAAATGTATGTTGTTAGACTCATTTAATAACAATATAAATACATTAGGTGTATATTTGAGGACAATTAGTTTTTTAGTTGTTTCCTTTTGTTTCGGTCCTTATTAAAATTAAGATTAAGTATGGTTTTAGTCCTTTAACTTTGATGCGAATTTGGAATTCGTCCCCATCCGAAATTTTTACACATTTTGGTCAACAAACTTTAAACATGAATGAATATAATTTTTTTAACCTAATTTCGTCAACTATTTTTGGTGTGTTAAATACGTTTCATGCTAACATTTCAGTTGTTTATATTGTTTAACACTTTATCGCTTCAATATTATAATATTAAGAAGTATTTTTTTATATTACGAATATATTTTTTAAACATTTGAAATGAATTATTAAGTAAAACAAAAATCATAATATTAAGTAGTGTAATTTTTTTGTTAAAAATATATATTTTAAACCTTTGAAATGAATTATTAAATACAATATTTTAATTTATTTTGTTATAAATATAATTACTTAAAACTTATACGGAGTTTTATATACAAATCATTAATGTTATTTTTTATTAGATATTTAATTTTTTACATATTAAAAGAAAGAAGAATAATTTAACACCATTAACAAATAAAATCACTTTAACTTTATTTAAAAATCATAAAAAATCAATTAAATAGAAAAAATAATAATAACCTTAAATAAAAATTAAAATTTTAATAAATTAATATACACCCGAACAACAAAGGTTAAAATTAGTAAGTAAAAAGATACATTCTCATACAATTGCACTTAGTA
>Ga0209589_1009781_pt1 | contig 14291 bp, 9 predicted proteins | sample CowpeawhiteBW_FD_187525 | JGI IMG/M metagenome (GOLD analysis project Ga0209589, IMG submission 187525) | Root nodule microbial communities of legume samples collected from California USA - Cow pea white BW (SPAdes) (version 2) | ecosystem: Host-associated > Plants > Roots > Nodule | place: USA... | reverse complement strand
CTGAAACAAAGATTAAAGAGAAGATGCAGGTACCCAATTGAACTTGGGTCCTTTCATGTTAGTGGTTTGAGGTGTTCCTTTAGGTACCCATTTGTACTCTCCTTTAGGAACCCCACAATTTTTAAAATAGCAGGAATTTGATGCATGACCAAGTTCAGAACAGTAGGAGCAAATGACAGATGTTGGTTTACTCATATTTAGAAAATTTATGGTGCCTAATGGATTAGATTTGCTACTGTAACCTATTCCCTCTTTATTAAGCACACTCCTTTGAGATCCTAACACTGCATCAAGGTTTGATCTTCCTAAAGTGAATTTTAAGAGAGTTTTCATTAGGTAATCCATCTTTTCTAGCTGTCCTGGGCATTTTTCACATTGGGGAGAGCCTATGTCATCTTTGGACCTAGAGTGTTTCTTAGATTTCTCTAGTTTTTCAAAACTTGTTATCATATTTTCATTTTCCTCTTCTAGTTGCTTTACTCTACCTTCAAGCCATTTAATTTCTCCTCTACGCTTATTATTTGACTTTTGTAATTTTGTGGCTTCCTTATGCAATTCATTAAAAGCATCAAGTAATTCATAATAGTTATTTTCATCATCATTAGAGTTGAAACTACTCACATTGCTCTTAGAAGAGCCTATTCCAGCCATAAGACAGAGGTTGGTCTCTTCCTCAATGCTTCCATCAGATTCACTAGATGAGTTGAAGTCACTGTTGTAAGCTTTCCTTTTCTTCTTGTGCTTGTCTTCACCTTTCTCTTCTAGTTTTTGCTTCAGCTTGAGGACAAGGCATTCAGGTTTGATGTGTCCCATTTTTCCACACTCATAGCAGGTTGGAACATGTTTTTCTTGCTTCCTAGAGGATCTTTTAATTTCTACAGAATTACTGTTAGTTTTGTTCTTATACTTTAGAAATTTTGAGAACCCCTTTACCATTAGTCTCAAAGCTTCACTATCAAAGTTATAATCATCATTAGAGTCATCTGCAGATTCTGCTTTCTTCATTTGTGTTGCAGATTTTACAGCACTCTTCAAGGCTATTGTGTACCTCTTTTCTCCATCCTCTTCTTCCTTGAGTCTTCCAAGCTCTAGTTCATGTTCCCTTAGTTTCCCAAAGAGTGTGGCTATGTTCATGGTAATGAGATCTCTGGATTCTGAAATTGCAGTGACTTTGGGCTGCCATGTCCTATTTAAGCTCTTCAAAATTTTTATATTGAGTTCCTCTTTGTCAAAAGTCTTGCCAAGAGCTAGGAGGTGATTTACTATATGTGTAAATCTTTTCTGCACATCACAAATGCTTTCTCCAGACTTCATCCTGAACATCTCATACTCTTGAATGAGAGTGTTCTTCCTTGCCCTTTTAACTTCATTCGTGCCCTCATGAGTTACTTCCAAGACATCCCACATTTCTTTGGCTGATTCACACACGGATACCCTGTAAAATTCATCCAAAGTTAGTGCATAAGATATAATATTTTTGGCTCTAACATCATAGTGTGCCCTCTTATTTTCATCAAGAGTCCAATGTGAGAACTCTTTAAGAACAGTTTTTCCTTCCACTATCTTAATTGGTTTAAAAGGTCCATTCACCATAGCATCCCATACCCCTTTGTCCACTGATTCAAGAAAAAATTTCATTCTAATTTTCCAAAAAGGGTAGTTTTCACCAGCAAATAGAGGTGGCCTGTTGATGGATGCCCCTTCAGCAAATGTTTGAGATGTATTAGACATATCAGGATCTTTCTAATCGATTATCGTGCGATTAACCAGCTCTGGTGCCAATTGTTAAAAATAGATCTGTCTAATTATCTTAACCACAAAGGGATATGAATTGATTAATAGGCTTTTATCTGAATTAAGATGAATCTTGAATAAATATTTAGGTTTTAAAGCTCAATTAATCAATTTCACAGTTCTGGGTTAATGGATTGTTTTAACTCAATCAAGAAAGATTATGAGAGAAGAGAAAGAAACAAAACATAACAATTTATACTGGTTCAATTCAAGATGAATCTACATCCAGTCTTATCCTAAGTAACTCACTTAGGAGGATTCCACTAACACAGATAGGATCCAAGAATTACAAGCACACCTATATAATTCTAGACCCTAAATCCCAAGAACTTGATTTGCCAATCAAGAACTCCCCCTAGGGGCAATGCATCCACGCAATTGCACCTAGGCCTACACTTCACACACTGAAGCACTATAATCAGAAATACAATAAACAGAATCAAGAAACAAATACACCTATGTTGTGCAGATTTGACAATATGCTCCTTGATTCAAGCAAGACCCATCATGGTAGAATCAACTCTCAATCTTCTTGGATTTGCACTTGAATGATCTTCCAGAATGTTCAATGACTCTTAGAAGGCTCTCTCTCAGAAGGAAAACTGTGTGATTTTCAATTTTCTCCAGACCCCAAAACAAATTTTAAAACCAGCTTTTATACAGAGTTTTCTGTTGTTGTTTAATTGATTAACAGTTTACCTAATCGATTTTCGTGAGCATATTTTCACTTCCTTAGTGCCATACTCACAACTAATCTATTAGTTAAACAGCTAGCCATTCATGTTTGCACCAGCAAGAGTGTAATGGTCCAATGTAGCTCAAAGCAGGCCTAACATACAACTGATAAAGATAAACTACTAGCCTAATACATGACCTAACTAGACCAAGTCTATGTTCTACCCTAATCCAGCAGACATCATCAAAACCATGCTTCATTCATAGGTGAATTAACTCCCCCTACCAACATACTCTTTATATTTTTTTTGCATGGTCTACATTTTGTAATTTTTTGATCATTTACTATTTATATTTTGTTTACATCGTCTGTAACATCCCGTTTAATATATAAACTTAATTAAATGAAATATCACATACAATATAATATAAAGAGCAATGCCATGGAGTTTAAGCGTCAAGCATTACAATTATCCATGAATATACTAGAAGAAAAACTAGGCACACCAAGATGTTATGAACAGAATTAAAAGGTTCAACAAATGTCCAAAAACTTGCTCGTAAGCAAGGGATTACAAAACAATAAAAACTCTTCAAACATGGGCTCAATAGTGAGCCTAACACCAATCCCTGCCCAACTAAGCTGCAACATTTCCTCCGTCACTACGATCACCAGGAGTTTTCATATCTACTCACACCAAGGGATTTGGTGATCATTGCAAAAAGGAAAACCACACAAGAAGACAAACACAAGCAAGAAGGGTAAGCTAGAGTAAAAAGGTTTTATCATACAATTAAGCATACAATTTAAAAGTCAAGAACATATAAAATCAATCAAGCATGTGATAGTAAACAACAAGACTCTGAGACCCAATTTATCCAGATACATATAATCCGTTAGATTCACTGGATGCTTGCACTTGTGGTGGCCTCTACTGCTTTGCAAAGCCATTGCCAATGGGTTTCACCCTATCACGCACAAGGTTAGCCTTCAAACATCTAAGGTCATTATCCTACCAAAGACTAGGGCCTCCTGCTACTCTCACCACTTGAGTCAGTCCGCTCTACGTGAGACTAACTGACTCTTTAGAGTTTCAGGATGCAATCCTTACTTGAATCCTTACCTAATTATATACACTAAGACACCACCACAAAACCTTACTAAGAGGTTCGTAAAATTACGTCCATCACATAAGGCACCACCATGAGATCTCACCAAGAGGTTCATGAAATTACGTCCATCACATACGACACCACCATGAGGTCTCACCAAGAGGTTCATGAAATTACGTCCAACCCATACCATAGCCATGTCTCACCAACCAACCATAGATTTATCATGTATACCAATCTCATGCCAATAAACAACCAACAACCCAATCATGTTTCATACGCATATTCATACCAAACTCATCAATTTCAGCCCATAAATCATTTAATACATGCATATTCACACACTTCATGCTTAAAATAGGGTAATCCAGTCAATCATGTGACCATCAACCAAAAATAGAGAAGAAAACAACACTTAAGCACGTTCCTGCACAGTTCTCGCTCAGGTTGGAAGCACTCGCTCAGGCGAGAGAGGTTCTCACGCTCAGGCGGGCTCCTTTCGCATGGGCGAGAGCTCGAGTAGTGGAACAACGAGGTTTTCACATTTTCTCGCTTAGGCGAGACCTCCTCGCTTAAGCGAGATGAATTCTCGCTCAAAATGGGAGCTCGTCGCCTGAGCGACAATGCGAGCTAAAACCTGTGAGGGTTTTTGGTACTCTCGCTTAGGCGAGACTTGCTCGCTTGGGTGAGAATATCAGGTTTCTCCATTGTTCGCGCATACAAGCCAAGAAAAATAGTACAAGGTCACATCCAGTTCAATCTCATGCAAGCATAACGTCAATCAAGCATTTTAATAATGAAACAGAAGTCAAACAACAACATATTTCAAAAATGCGAAAAACCCTAACTTCCCTTACTTGGAAAACGCTAGCAAAACTGCACAAACACTCGAAAAGAGCACTACTAAACGTGGCAGCTTGCGGAACTAGAAAAACAACCAAGGAGAACGAAACTAAGATTCCAGCTGAGTTCCAAGTGGAAAATAGAGTTTCCAAACAGAATGGGAAACATAAAAGGAATAAGGGTCTAAAGTTCTACTTACTCGGGAGTAGAGTTCAATTACCTAACGGAGGAACTAGCTCAAACCCTAGCAAAGCTCTGAAAAGAGAGAAGAAGGAGGTTGAGTAAGGGGCTGTTTGTAAAGTGAATGCAGAATGAAGGGAAACAAGTGGCTCTAAGGGGTCTTGAGTATCCTATGGGCCGACCTTAGGTCCAACAGATAAGGCTAGACCCTTAAACATTAAGGACAGAAAAAAGTGGGCCTTACATCGTCTAACATTTGTATTTTCTTCAAAGAATATATTATTTACATTTATATGCACGGTCTATCATTATTTGTAGTTTTATATCGCCTACCATTCTCATTTTTTGTATCATCTAATTTTTTATATTTATTAGGTCTACTCAACAATTTTTATATTGTTCATCATTTTTATTATAAGGTAATCTACTATTATATTTTCCTACATTCTCTACTCAATAAATTATTTAAAATTAAATTTATTTCTTAATTTTAATTAACTCATTCTTAATATATTATTTAAAATAATTATATACAATATATTTTGTTAAAAAAATATAAAATAACTTAAATACATTTTTATGATAAAAATAATTAAAAAATAATTATTTAATTTTATAAAATAAAATATTTCTATTAAATTTAATTATCCTTTTATAATTTTAAATTAATTTAATAAATATATTCTAATTTTAAACTTTTAAAATTCCGTGTGCGTGCGTTGCACGGGTATAAATGCTAGTAAAGCATTCAATTCTAATAGCCCAAAACATGTAATTATACATAAAATTACTTATTTTAGTCAAAAATAATATAACGAAAATCTTATTTTCTTTAAAATTGTATTTACTTTTGCTGGTTTTAAAATGCTGTTTCAAACACCTATTCTTCTCTTCCATTTTAAGTCACTTTGAACTTGGTATTTCTATAAATACATTGGAAATGTCGTTATTAGTTACCATTCAGTTTTGTCTAACAATAGTACATTTGATTCAATTTACTTTAAACATGTTAAATCGATGACTAGTTGTAGATTTTGTACGTATTTTTATTCTCTCTCGTCGAAGTATAAGAATTTGAGAAATAAGTAAATTTTTCATATTTTAATTCAGTTGATTGAGAATTTAACGGCATTGGTTTAACTTGAATTCTCCCTTTGTAAAAGCAAAGAAGATTTTACTAAAACTTCTTTAATAATATTTTTACAAAATATTTGAACTTTTATCCAACACAACTAACGTTATTTTTTCTTTATGACAGAATGTGATATTTACTTTAAAGTTTGTAGTTCATGGTGTATGATATTGCTGGTAATATCACCAACGCAATTGTCCCATATATTCCGAGGTAATCATCAACATCACCTTTATATGTTAAATGTTGAATTAAATTTATAAACTTAAATTTGTATAATTTAATTAAACTTGATTTGAAATACTATTTTTTGATTAGAAATTGGATTTTTTTTTGTATGTACGAATTAATGGAAGAAGAGGTTACGATAAACTTTTGAGTTGCATGTGATTGTGTTGTTTTAGTACAAGTGAAGAGTCATAAGAACGATGACTATCAATAATTTAGGTCTTTAACATTCTATAATGCTTTCATAAAAAATTATTGAAGTAATCAATACGTAAACTTTACAAGGACTTTATAAGGAGAAGATGCATAGAGTATTGGAAGTCCCACATCGATTAGAAATAAGATAATTTCATAATATATGAGTGAGGTATAAAACTCATTTTACAAGTTGGTTTTGTGGGTTTAAGTTAGGCTTAAATCCCACTTCTACCATATTACCAAAGCCATTGTTTAAAAAAAGTCTATCCTATTAAGATTTAGCATGAAGACATGAAGTTATTATATGAGTTCATTCCAATTTTCAGGAAGTATTAAATTTAATTTTTTTTAAAGGGTTCTATTATTATTATTATTATTGCAAACAATTATTACAAATTAAGTATATACAAGTCACTCTTAGTTAATCATTCTTAATCTCTCATTATCGTCAAGAATTCTAAGTTTTTCTTTTTCGTTTTTGATTATAGGCTTAAATACCTTTTTGGTCCTCATTTTCGTAGTGTTTGTTGCGGATGATCCTCATTTTCATAGTGTTTGTTGCAGATGGTCCTCATTTTTACCGAATGTTTAAAATGGTTCTCATTTTCGCAATTCGTGTTTAATTTGGTCTTTTTCTGTGACACCGTTTAAATCAGTAACGAAACACTGTACAAGTGACACTGTTTGTATTACGTTGCATTAGGGTGTGTTGCGTGTACTATACAGGTGTGATAATTAGATATTTGGGGATAAATAGGTGAGCTAGGATTTTGGTAAGGAATGTTTGGGCAGTTGGTGAGTTTTGACAATCTTGTTCCTCCATTCCCAATCTTCTTCTCCATGCAATCCCATTATATAGGTATGTCACAATCCCAATCTTCTTCCTTTACCTCTGGTTGTAATCGTTGGAGGCAACCATGTTGTAGCAGTTCGTGCAATGTTGGTGGTTCAACGAGAAATGGATTAACTCCGATTTGTAGCTGCAAAAAGATGACAACTTTGAGGATGGCAAGAACTCCAAAGAATATTGGTAGAAAATTTTGGGGTTGTCCCAATTACAGGGTGAGATTAAGTGTACAATCTCTTTTCATTTTTGTGTTAATAATAAATTGGTTTTAGTTTTTGGTTTATTGATTTACAGAGTGGTGGTTCCAATAATGTGGGCTGCAACTTTTTCAATTGGTGGTGTGAAGAAGATGTTATGAAAGGGATGTCATCATCATGACATAAATGAGGCAGATTAATGATTTGGAGAAGTCATTGAAGGTTGCTGAGAAGAGGCTGCAATTAGTAATAAGGTTCACTTGTGTTGTTATTGTAATGGGGACCATTATCAACACCGACAATCGACAAACAAACCAACTAAAATAATATCCCACCGAACCCCACCTACATACACAAACTACACAAAATCATGGAAGTAATTTAGAAACCATGCAGAACATCACAACAATCCAAGCACAAACAAACCCCAAAATACAATTACGAAAACCCTAACCCACGAGCAAACACAACTCAGAAAACCCTAAACCCACTTACCTTGTTGATGATGATTAACTGGAAAATTGAAATGAATCGAACAAATGGAAAGTATTAGTTGCTTCCTCTGCAAATCTGAGCTCAAGAAAGTCGAAGATGAAGAAATCACCTCCAACAATGAAGAAAGCGACTGCAATCGAACTCAAGCCCTAATTGCACCGTTCAAAATACCTAATTACAAAATTTCCCCCAAATTGAAAAGTTAACGTTAATTACCACACCTGTACAGTACACGTAACACACTCCAATGCAATGTAATACAAATAATGCCACCTGTACAGTGGTTCGTTACTCATTTAAACGGCGTCACAAAAAAGGATCAAATAAAACACGAATTGCGAAAATGAGAACCATTTTAAACATTCGGTCAAAATGAGGACCATCCGTAACAAACACTACGAAAATGAGAAATGTTGCAGAAAATGTGAGCCACATAATTTCAATGCATAAACAATTTTTGGAAGTCTTTTGGTTGAGATCCTTTAAAACATATAAATTGGAAGAAACTTGTTAATATTGAAAGGATTAGTTGATGGTTTCTTTTACTAATCCTTGTCTCAAACCTCTCACGAGAAAAATAACAAGAAATATGGTATGTTCCTATATTTTTGTACATGTTTTAACTCGATGTTTTTGTGTATTTTGGTGCATAACTTACTATAAAAATAATTGTACCTATACTTTCACATAAAATTTCTTACACATAATTAAATGGTAATATATAGGTAATTTAATCAAGTTTTTTTTCTAGTGGGGTGTAAATGAATGTGGAGTACACGCTAATTGTTATATTCAAGAATTTATTTGTCTTAATAACCAACAATATCCCATGCTTATTTTGATTATCTTTTCGTTTTTTATTTATGGATTGAAGCATACAAATGCATAGCATATGCATGCTATATGAAGTATTGGTTCAATTCTCTCATTCACTATTTATACCCATATATTCTACAATTTCATTAATGGTGTGTTTGGATGGAGTATTTTGATGAAGTAATTATTTTTTTTAAGAATTTAGATTTTTTTGTAATGAAATGTTTTGTTTGGATAGAGAAATTAAAAAGCATTTAAAATGCAAGCATTTTTTGGAAGTATTTCAATTAGTTAAATTAGTAGAAATTCAAATATCCTCAAAATAGGTGGAATTTGAAATTCTTCTCACTCAACCTCACACTCTAGACTCTCAGACGACGAGCCAAACAAGTCGGGTGCGCTTGACGACCTAGACAAACTGAGCTGGCCCGACGATACAAACGGGTCGAGCGGGTCCGAAGACCCAAACGTACTAGGTAGGCCCGACAATAGAAATGGGTCGAACGGGCCCGACAACACAAACAAGTCGGCCAGGCTCGACGACACAAACGGGTAAGGCAGGCCCGATTACCCAAATGGCCAAACGGGCTCGATGACCCAAACGAATCTGGCAGGCTTGACGACCAAGACGGATCAGACGACCAAGATATATCGGGCAGGCCTGATGACCCTAAAAGGTCGGGTCGGCCCGACAACCCACAAAGGCTAGGTGGGCAGGACGACCTAGAAGCGTCACACGAGCTCGAAGACCTAGACATGTTAGGTAGACCCAACGACTCGTACAGGCCCGATCAGCCAGACAACCCAGACAGGCCCGACCGGCCTGACAACTCAAACGAGCCTGATCGACCCACTAACCCATTGACCGACTCAAAGACCTAGATAGGCCTATCGGCTCGACCAACTACACGGGCCTAACGACCTTGATAGCCTCGACCGACTTGACGACCTATATGGGTTCAAATGATCGGATGACCTAGGCAAGCCCGATTGCCTAACGACCTAAACGGGCTCGATGAGCTAGACAACTTAGACGAGCCTAACTATCCTGATGACCTGGACGGTACTGATCGACCCAACAACTCAAACTGGTCGAGTGGGCCTATTGAGACAAACAGGCCCAACAACCTAGATGGGTTTGGCGGGCCCAACAACCTAGATGGGTCTGGCGGGCCCAACAACCTAGTGAGGCCAAGTCTTACCAATGACTTGGACATATCAGGTTGGACTGGATAATCGAGTCGGCTTTGCCCATCTGGGTCGTGGAGATCGTTTCCAATTTTATCATGAATTCAAAACATTATTAAGCCTAAAATAAATAGGGTTAAAATAAAATTTTATCTCACAAGAAATTCAATTGTTTGATCCAAACAAGAAATTTAATTGTAAGGTATTTTAATTTCTTTGTCCAAACAAGTTATTTAGAAAATGAAGGAAATTTGAATACAAGCAATTCAAATACAATACATTTCAATTTCTCAACATTATTGAAATGTTTTATGCAAATATAAGGTAAAGTTTTTATTAACTTGAGTATTAAAGAATTTTCAACATATAGATCTTTCCTCGACCTCCATCAACAACTTAACAATAAACCATTAGAGCTATCAACTCTACTCTAATGTGTGTGTGTGATAATGACATATTTTGCAAGTACATGATAACTAGCTGTATCACATACTTCTTTTGATTATCTTTCCAACTTTTATTCAATGGTTCAAAAGCCTATAAATACAATTTCATTCACAAGGAGTATTCACTCAATTATCTCATTCATTATTATACTCATACATGCTCTACAATATCTTTAAAATTCTTAATGACTTAAATTGGATAATCTTCTTTAAGTAAATCTCTCCTCAACCTTCACCAAAAACTCGACAATCAACCATCTTAGCTAATAACCTGACTATTGAAAATCTATTTTAATATTGAAAGCATTACGTCCAAATTCGGAGAGAACATCATATTTGTAGAAATTTTCTTAATTTGCATTTATATTTTCTTACAATCAAAATCTGAATGAATATATTATAAAAAAATCATATTTACTCTAAAGCACATTATTGCATAAGTCACCATTTAATAAATATATACATATTTCATAAATATAAAAAACATATATGATAAAGCTTATTAATATATATATCATCGTGATATTTTTTTATTAAAAAATGTATTATTATTATTATTATTATAATATTATTCTTATTATTATTATATCAAAAATAGAATCACTAAAAATCGTTTAGTACAAAAAGAAAACAATTGTCATATTTGTATGTATACAAAGTTTTGCAATTTGTATTTACAACTATAGAAAATTTTGAAGAGATTTAATTGTGTGGATCATAGCTATATGGAAAAAGTCAAAACAACAACTAGAAATAGTACGAAGACACAAACTCGTGTACGTGTTGGTTAATAGACATGTTAGATTACAATTAATTCTCTATTTTAAGAACCATGATAATTATAACCATTACCAAAATAGAAATGACAAATATAAGAAAAAAAAAATGTGGTTGATGCAACATATATAACTCAACATTCCGATCTCTAAACACACACAATTACATCCAAATTTTCTTATACAAATTGAAAAGAAAATTATGAAGATCGTGATTCTCTTTAGCATAATTGTTGCTTGTGGTTTTGTTGAAAATGTTGTTTCAGACAACAATCAATTTCCTTATAGAACCATCATAAATTTTGGTGACTCTTTAAGTGATACAGGAAATTCTGCAACTAAGGAACCATTTGCTGCTAATAGTCCTTATGGTTCCACATATTTTAAACATCCTGCAGGGCGTCTGTCAGATGGAAGATTGATAATAGATTTTATAGGTATTTATACTCTCTTTTCTCTTCAAAATATGACTTCAATAAAAGTCATACACAATATATTTTACTACCAATCACACACATTCTTATTAACTTATGATCATTTTCATTTTAGTCAAAGCATATGGGTTACCAGTGTTGCCAGCCTATCTAAATTTAACTAAAGGGCAACATGTTAAGCAAGGAGTAAATTTTGCATATTCTGGTTCAACTGCAAACAATAAAAGCTTTTTTGATCAAAGAGGACTCGATGTACCCTTAGCTGCTTATTCATTGACTACTCAATTTGAGTGGTTTCAAAAGCTTAAGCCTTCCCTTTGTACAGGCAAAGAAGGTTTCATCATATCTCCTCTTTTCATAATGTTTCAACAACATTTTTGTTTTTTGTTTCTCCATATAATTACTCACAATGTTATTCCCTTTTATCACAGATTGTGCCACTTTCTTTAAAAACGCATTGGTTCTAGTTGGTGAGATTGGTGGGAATGACATTAATGCAATCATCCCACACAAAAATCTTACAGAAATTCGGGAGTTTGTTCCACATATTGTTCAAGAAATTTCCACTATGATTTCTGTATGTTGTATCAAATTTATCTTAAATTAATTACAATAGTTTAATTAAACTTCATTTGAAATGTGATTGATTAGAGTAACTTGACTTCGGTTTCTATTTCTGTTTTGCAGAAACTAATTGAAGAAGGAGCGGTTCAACTAGTGGTTCCAGGGAACTTTCCAATTGGGTGCAATAGTTATGTTTTGAATGAGGTGAATAGTAATAAAACAGAAGATTATGACGAATTTGGGTGTTTGAGAAATTACAATGCTGCCATCAAGTACTTTAATGACCAACTAAAAACAGCCATAGACGATTTGAGACACAAGAACACGCATGTTAACATAACATATTTTAATTATTATAGTGCAGCTAGACGCTTATATGAAACCCCAGAACAATATGGTAAGTTGTGCTTTGATTTTTCTTTTCTTTAGATGATTAATAAATAGTTTTACAAGGTTGTTGCTATAACTTTGCTATTAATTTATGTAATGCAGGCTTTAAGGGTAAACCTGACACCTTCAAAGTATGTTGTGGAAAGGGTGGAAGATACAATCTTAAAGAATTTTGTGGATTTGGTGATTCAGTAATTTGTGAAGAACCTTCCAAACACATAAGTTGGGATGGATTTCATATGACTGAAGCAGGTTATAGAGCAGTAGCTCAAGGACTTCTCGAGGGCCCTTATGCTACTCCTGCTCTCAAAACTCCTCCATTCAAGATTCCAAAGGAATGAAGATAGCACAAAGCAAACATTAATGAAGATAGCATTTGATTCTATCTTTAGTATGCATATAATAAGTCACACATAGAAAATATGGTAGAACATTACTATTGTATTATACAATAAAAGTCCTATGATATGATGGACATGTTTATTTTCACTAGAGAAATAAACGGTTGTTTTCTTAAACTCCCATCTTAAATTACTTTGTTTTTTCTTTTAAAGTCACGTACAATGGCTACTTATTAAAATCTGACTATGTCATCAACGTACTACGAATTAAAACTTGATTACTTCCTTTACCGTTTTCATTACATCATAGTTTCATTTTAGAGATTAAGAGTGACTGATCTTCATTTGTATAGCGATTATTATCATAAAAATAATTGACTACTTCTAATAATTACAATAAATAATAATTTTGATGGTTACTATAATTTGGAAATAGTCATGAACATTTCTTTTATATATATATATATATATATATATATATATATATATATATATATATATATATATATATAAAACCATCTGGACCTGTAATGACTTCGATCATTTTGGCCTATTGTGGCTTATATTATCTTGGCATGTTGCAACATTGATTAAGAGAACTAAGTGTATTATGAGCATTATTAAGCAGATTAATCATGGTACTTATTTGTATGGTCCAAACCCAACTAGGTAAGGGCCCATAAACCTAGTATAAATAGTACAACTTGTGAGGTAAATGATTTACACATTCATTGTTATTTGATGTACTCAATTGACTCTTGACCTACTATATAACTAGCTTAAAAAATTTATCTAGATTACAAGACTTCAATAACTAAACTCTAAAGTATTTTACTATAACTCTTGAATCAAATCATTCTTTAACTCTTTGATAAATGTCCAATATGCACTAGTGCAGAATTCCCATTTTACCTCGCCTTATATGCCTCGGTTGGCCAGGAACCGAAGCATATAATGGCGCGGTGGCATTTTTGCAATTAGAGCCAAGTTTTAGGCCTCGGTTCTCCAAATACCCGAAGCCAAAGAGGGGTATAGGCCGCGGTTCGCTCAAAACCGGTGCCAAAGAGGGGTTTAGGCCTCGATCCAGTAGGACTCGAAGCCAAAAAGTGGCTGGAAGTCAGGGTATAGGCCTCGGTCCAAGGAGACCCGGTGCCAAAAGGGGTCAATGGCTTCGGTTCTTCTAACAACCGAAGCCATAGGGTTTATTTAGGGTTTGAAAATTGCGAACCCTTCTTCCTCCCCGTGCCAGCCTCTGCAACTCTCTCTCTCTCTCCGCTGCACCCACTGCCACCACACCCTCCGGCCATCGTTCACCATCTTTGGCCACCTGCGACCACCTCCGGCCAGTGCAACCACCACGCGCGAGCCCCCTCCATTTCGCGTCTCTCTCTGTCGCTCTCTCTCTCGCGCGGTCTCTCTCGTGTGCGCGCTCTCCCTCCACTTCACCCACTGCCACCACACCCTCCGGCCATCGTCGACCACCTCCAGCCACCTGCGACTACTTCTCAATTTTTTTTCGGCAATTGTAGTACTGCCATTCCTCCAAGGTAAGTTTCTAACTCGTTTTTGTTTCATTTTCCATTTTGTATATATTATTTTTGAATTTCGATTATTGCAAGTATTGATTTTCATTG
>Ga0209589_1009780_pt1 | contig 14296 bp, 16 predicted proteins | sample CowpeawhiteBW_FD_187525 | JGI IMG/M metagenome (GOLD analysis project Ga0209589, IMG submission 187525) | Root nodule microbial communities of legume samples collected from California USA - Cow pea white BW (SPAdes) (version 2) | ecosystem: Host-associated > Plants > Roots > Nodule | place: USA... | reverse complement strand
CCTAATCATGTCCATTCTTTTACCTCTTATATCTAGTAAAAAGCTAATTAACCAAAGTAACTTCTTGATTAATTCTAATCTAAGTTTTCACCTTTAATCAAAGTAACTTCTCAATTATTAGCAAAATCTCATTCAATCATATGAAAGTTTCTAAAATTAATCAAAGTAACTTCTCAATTAAAACTTAAAAACCCTTGGACTCATACGATTGTTATGTTATGTAGATTTAACATCGTGCTAACTTGTTATAATGTAAAAATCATTACTTTTACTAAATTAAGAACCGAAAGACATAAATGAAAATAAATCTCAACAAGAATCAAAAGAACAAACAAATTAATTGATCTAACCTCAGAATCCAATTAAGAAACTCCTAAGGGTTCCAAAACCTTGAAGTCTTGAGCTTTTTCTTTTTTGCTTCCCCCTTGATCTCTTTATATAGGACTTGGACTGGGCTTTCCTGTTGCTAAAATCTCTCAAATATCTTTTAAAATAAAGATAAAGATAAATATTCAAAAATAGTTTGAGAGATATAAACTATTTGACAAATATAGTTGGTTGATAATATCAATATCTAATATAATTAAATTAATTAATTACTTAAAGATATGCGATAAATTATCACCAACTAATATTTGTATTAATTTTCCAAATCAATCCTTTTGAAATTTGATAGTCCACATTTGCAGAGACATCCAAAAATATCAATATTTCCAATTCAACCCCTCTTATTTGACCAACTTTGACCACTTTGTGCCTAGAGTTGATTATTTGACTAATTTTAACTCTTTGATTGTCCAGTAAGAAGCTGACATGTGGCATTCCTCTTTTTCTCTCAAATGAAGCTTTCCCTCTCCTCCCTTAGGGTTTTTGCCGCAGCATGAATTGTGCTCGTTGTTGTTCAAGTGCCACTTGGTTCGTGATTTGCGTTTGGTCCGTGTTTATCGTGGTCGCGCCACTACAGGTGCGTGGATGAAGCTTGGGTGGCTGTTGTGCTCTCCGTGCAGGTGGTGTTTGATGGTGATGGCGACGCTGGTTTGGTCACGCTGGTGGTTCAGGTGAGGTTCTGCTCCTGCATGATGGTTGCAGGATTCGATGTTGCAGCCCCGTGGTAGGTGCATGGTGGATGCGTTCGTTGTAGATTTGTGTTCTGATTAAACTCTCTGGTGCAAATCTGTTTGAACGGAGTTATGCGTCATGGTGGTTCATATTTCTGACGAGTAGATGCGTGAAGATGATAGAGGCGCTACTGCTACTATAGCAGGTTTGTTGGTGATAGTCGTGACTGGTTGCGGCGCCAGTGCTTGTTGCTTGCATAGTTCCTAGATCTAAACGTGATGAACGAAGTAGAAGCGGGAATGGAACAACGTTGGAGTTCTGTGTCGTGCATGATGGTGCAGGTGGCATACACGAACTGAAGATCCATGATGTTTTGCCTGGACAGATTTGCGTCGCAGGCTTGACGGTGTTGTAGCGTCTACTCGTGGCGGAGATGATGACAGAACTGTGGTGGCTGAACACTATTGTAGTGGTCGACCTTAATGGCTGACGGTGGTGGGCTACACACCGGCGAGAATATGATGGTGCCACAATTTTTTAGGGTTTGGGAGGTGAAGATGAGATGATGTGGCAACATGCTATTGGCTCAAATTCTTTAATGGAGATTGAGCCCACGTGGTTTTTACTGGTTGGCCAATTTTAAAAGTTGAGCATTGCCACATGACAGATCTAAGTGCATCTAGTTTATGAGAGAAAAGAGGGGTGAAAATAGAAAAAGGTAGGGGTGTAGAAGTAGGTTTTGTGAGACCCATTTGGAAATATGGGAGTGTATAAGTAATGTATGAGTGCAAAAGTGATTTTTCCAGAACTTGCTGATTTTAGCCTTATTCAAAGGTGTTTTGTAACTTCAATCAATTTATTTTCCCACATTTAAATGAGCTTAATCTTAACTTCAGCTGCATCAACAAACGTTAAAATATTCAAAAATAATTTTGCAACTAAAAATCATTTTTTAAGACATTTTTATCACACAAGTTCAAATAGCCTAATTATTAAAATTGTCAATTAAATCACTCTTTAAGCACATAAATTCAATTAAATACTCAGAATTAAACATTAAATGAGGGCAAAAATACGCACTGATCAAGCTTCAACCATATGACTTGAGCACATCCATGTCTAGCTTCTATGTATTTAGCTTCAACAGTGGAAAGTGCCACATAGGCTTGCTTTTTGCTATTCCATGGTATTAAGCTTAAGCCAAGTAGGTAACATGTTCCATTTATGCTTTTTCTATCCAATTTGCACCATGTATAGTCAGAATCTGAAAAACCACTAAGAGTTATGTTAGAATCACTTTGATACCATAAACCAACATTGGTTGTTCCTTTCAGATACTTGAGAATCCTCTTTGAAACCTTGAACACAAGCACACACTAAACTAAATATTTGGCCTACTTGTTGTTAGATAGAGAAAAGAACCAATCAACCCTTTATATTTGGTTGAATCAACTTGTTTCCCAGCTTCATCTGCATGCATAAGACAGTTTGCGGTAATTGGAGTGGCAACATCTTTGCAATCCTTCATTTTGAACTTCTTCAACAAGTCAAAACAACATTTTGATTGGCTTAAAAATGTTCCTTGCTTGAGTTGCTTGACTTGCAGCCCTAGAAATTAGGTTAGCTCACCTATCACGGACATCTCAAATTCACCCTACACAGCTGCAATAAACTCTTCACACATGGTGTTATTATTTGAGCAAAAGATGGTATCATCAACATACACTTTAATAAGTATAACATCACTTTCATGTTTTCTAATGAAGAGTGTTTTATCAACAACATGTCTAGCATAACCTTTTGATTAAAAGAAAGTTGTTCATACCACTATCGCGGTGGTTGTTTCAAATCATACAAGGTTTTTTTCAATTTGAAAATGTGATTAGGATAAAGGTGATTGATCGAGCTCGTACCTAACCAAATAAAACATTTAAATGCAGTACTCAAGTGTTAACACAAGGTCGTTTCCCAGTGACCATTGTTTTCACTCAACGGTTCCAGATTGTAGTTCAACACAATAGGGGGGTGGCGAATTCCAAAAATTCAACACAACAATAAAACGTAATTGCAAATTTGATTAAATAGTCACGAAAACAGTAGTGATTCCTTGCTTCAAATGAAATTTCACCCATTCTAGATTACAAACTAAATTGGTTTCGTTATTCCTCAAGAAACTCGTTGTTAAACAACTAAGCGCAGGTTAACCATGAATTCAACATACAATTAAGCAATGTAAACGTTCATGAATTTTTCGTAGTTCATTAAGCATGAAAATCAACTAAAATGAATTTCCCACTCTAAAAAGTAAGCAAAAACAGATTGGGTTCTTCAACTAAAACGCAAACACAAATCCCAAACGAAGAAATAACAAAACCCAACTGAACAAAACATTAATCTCAAGGTTTCATTTCATTCTTTGCAAGGAATTAGTGCATACGAAAATTAGTTGCCCATGGAATTCGAATCAGCAATAAAATATGAACTGAAATGCATAGTTAAGAGGAGAAAATAAGACATAAAACTCAAATTCAAAGAGATAATGTGTAGAAAACATTACTAATTGCTCCAATTTGTGGAAGAATCAACAAAATGCATGAACCCTAATATTGGGTGCTTTCCAAAACGTAAAAACAACTTGGGTGAAGAAGAAGAGAGTGGCTGCCATGAGAAAAATTACCTAAAAACGTGGTCACATCAATTTTGGCATTCCTATTTACAAAAATGTCATTCTGCCACTCAGAATTACAAAATGGCCACTATGGGCTAAAAATGGTGGGCCAATGACGTGGACGGGTTGACTAACATGGCACAGACATGGTAATAATATGGAAATCACGTGGCAACTCTCTCTTAACCTTAAGATAAATGTCCAAGCTCCAAAATTTGCTCATCATAATACCTAAAAATATTTACAAAAAATAATTAATCCCATTAATGCTAAATTACTCAAAATTCGGAATAATGGCTCAATGAAGCCCAATTGAGGAAAATGAACTAACAAAAGACAATTAAGCACTAAACAACCCTAAAAATGACACAAAAAAGGCAATCGAATAAGGGAAATAATGACTCATCAGTGATCCTCAAAGCCGGGAGGTTGTGATACATACACTTCTTCATTTAAGAAATCATTTAAGAATGCACTTTTCACATCCATTTGATGCAATTTAAAGTTACACATGCAAGCATATACTAATAGTAATCTCACAACTTCTAGCCTAGCTACAGGTGTCTATGTTTCATCAAAATCAATGCATTCTTCTTGATTATACCCTTTAGCAACTAGCCTAACTTAGTTTTTAAGAATGTTACCATCTTCATCCATTTTATTTCTGAAAAACCATTAAGTTATAAAACCCCATTTAGTTCCAATTATATTCATGTTATCACTTCTAGGAACCAGAGACCACACATCATTTCTTCTGAATTGATTAAGCTCATCTTGCATAGCAACAACCCAATTACTATCACTTAAAGCATCATTCAAATTCTTAGGTTCTATAACATCCCTACTGGAAATTACTTAATTAAATAAATAAAATAAAATATAGAAAATCAATCGACATAATTTTATTATTCCCAAACGTGGGAAAATTCAAATTATTTTTCAACGTGCCATAATTTAAACATAACTAAATAATAATCTTGTTACAAGTTTTCAAAATCCAACATAATGAAAGAACATCATAAAAATCCCTAGCTCAAGAGCCCCCAAGCTAGCCCTCTCTCTGTCTCTATGCATCACTAGCATCACCTGTAACATCATCTACTCTTGTGTAACGAATCACACGATCATCGCTAAACACAAACAGAAAGGGTGAGCTCAAAAATAAACAATCAATTAATTCAATAAACCTAACAATACACCAAATTGTTTTATTCTAGTTAGTTCTTGGCCAAGTCCTTAATACCCCATGGTTTTTCAACCTTCAAATCACACAACATTTCACCTTGGACACAAGATTTATGATGTTCACAAGAATCTGCCCGCTCGTGGTCCTGCCTCTATGAACCTCCCCGCTCATAGTCCTGCTCTACGAACCTCCCCGCTCGTAGTCCTACTCTACAGACCTGCCCGCCCGTAGTCCAACACACGTAATCCACCAGCTATGTACCTCCCCGAACGTAGCATCTCTCAAGTGTGAGCACGGAACATAGAACCTACCCGCTCGTATCCTCACACGAGAGTAACTGGATATGAACCTCCCCGTTCATATCATCATGTGTTCACCACCATCCATGAACCTACCCACTCATGGCACAGCATCTCCTGATCCAAGTTCGCATCAATGCGTATAAACAACACGCAAAGCCCATACTTGCAACAATATCGCCTGGCGCAGCCTAAGCGCCGCCAGGCGAATTTACTGTGTAAACCGCCTAGCAGGACCTCTTCGCCGCCAGGCGCCACTCCTCTCACAGACCCACTGTTGCAGGGTCTATGGCCTGGCGGAGCACACATTACGCCAAGCGCCACGCTATGTAGGAACCTCCTGCTACTCCTATCGCTTGGCGCACACACCCAAGTTGCCAGGCGCTATACCAGTAGCAAAATTCAACTGGTTTTTAGCACCTAGACGGATCAAACTTATAATAGAATGAACACCCAAGTATCTAGATATACCCCCTTCGATCTAGGTGAAATTCTTAACAGTCTGCCACTCTCCTATGATTCAAGAACCTATGCTTCAAAATTTCCAATTCCTCTATTCAAGGTCTTTAGTTTACCAAGTGCACTATTATTGTATAAGAATTCAATCAAGTTTATGACAATGCCTACCAATCCAGTAATTTTACAATTCACACACCATAATTCTACTGCCCTGCAATAATATCAAAACCTGCTCTCAATATGCTTAACTCACACTATACAAACCATGAGTAATGTCCCACCCAATATTGCATAATCACTTATCATCCAACTATTCATATTTAAGAAACTAAGTTTCCAGAACCTGCACTTCCCATTAGAACCACTCTTTCTTCCTTTTTAATTTACCATTTCTACATCAACACCAAACTACATATCCAACAAATCATACTCTCATGTCCTCTCATTTACTTATTCTAAACCACCAACAATTCCAGAGCCTCATTTTCGTTCCTCCAACTTTACACCATGGACCAACCTCTCAAAACACGATTTCCAGCATTGTCTGTCACCAAGCTAGAAATTTCTAGCTATCGCCTAACGGCAGATCATACGCCGCCAGGCGGCGTATCAGATCCTAGGCAAATTGCCCAGTTTTCTTCGTTGTGCAAATACCTCTTTCTTCTTCGCCGCCTCGTCTCACCACACCCTTGGTCGACATCATTCACAATCCCATAAATTAATTACAGAAACCAAAATGCCAAAATTAATTTAACAACTAGACTATTGAATCAATCTCCTAATTGCCCTCATTTCAAATCTTCTCATAATCTCATGATCACTCAAGCCCCCATGATATCCAAGCATTATCAAGCACCCAATTTCGTTTAGATTACAACATAATCACCAACACATAATACACAACCAACAAATTTCCAGAAGTCACGAGGACTTCTGCACCAAACATACAAAAACAGTACGAAAAATTATTGTTTTTGCATAGTGTTCGTGTCGTCTGGCGGAGTCACCCTTGCCGCCAGGCGGTTCATCACAAAAACCCAGAATTGGGTTAACTCTCATGCGTCGCCTAACGATATATTCAAAGCCGCCAGGCAGTTTCTGGAGATTTTCTAGAAACGTAAAAATGAAGGATTGTGATTAAGCAGAGGCATCATATTTACACATTTTAATACGAAAATAATCACAATACAGGCATACATGAAAAGAAACTCCCCTAACCTAAAAATCCTCGCTCAGTTTGAATAATTGGAACCTTTCTTGCACCACCACCAATCCAATACGTGCCTCCTCTCAAATGCACTTGGTGTCCTGAACTTTCACTCAAAAACCTCCTTTAGAACTCTCTTTCTCAATGCCAATTTTCGTTGTTAGGAAAGTTTGAACACAACCATTTAATCACAAAGCAAGTGCATAACCAATTCATGTTTTGTAATAATTCCTATACTTTTAGGATTACATTATCACTACTCACGTTCAAACATAACATTAAAACAATACATTTATTAAAATAGCATACAATTAGCATACATAGGACTTGAACCCAAGTCCTTTCAACATAACTAAGTACTCTCAACCATTTGAGCTAGTACTTTTCCACGTCATAACAAACCACATTAAATACCATAAAGGCTCCCATGAACCGCATTAATTAAATAATTATTTATTTAATTATTTAAATTTCTCGGGTCTTACAGGTTCAATTTGAGACACAAATGCAACATGTTCACAATAAGTAAGTCTGCGTCTAGTGGATACTCCCTGACTAATATCACCAATGATGTTGCCCTTTGATAGCCCTTTAGGTTCAATCCACTCCTTAGGTAAGTTCCTGTTTGCAGCTTTTTTGGTCAGCTGTTTTTTCTTTTCAACTAGTTGATTTTCTGCACCAGATTACTTTTCCAATGCCATATCTTCATCATCTGCATTCTTTGACACTTGATCTTGCAACTTTAGGTTAGTTTAATCAAATACCACATGCATGGACTTTTCAACAATCATTAGCCTTTTTTATATACTCTATATGCATGACTATGTGTAGGATAACCAAGAAATATACCTTCATTCGCTTTAGCATTAAACTTGCCAAGTTCTTCTTTACCATTATTTAAGATGAAACATTTACAATCAAATACTTTTATGTGACTCAAAACAGGCCTAACCAACACACAATTTAACACATAGCAAGTTGTGTTGACTACATCAGCCCAAAAAATACTTTGGTAGTGAATTTTCATTTAACATGGTTCTACTAAGTTCTTCAAGTGATCTATTCATTCTAGGACCTGAAAAGTTGTGTTTAATGCCACATTTTTCATAAAAATGTTCAAACTTTTCATTTTGAAACTCTCCACCATGATCACTTTGAATAGACATAACCTTAGAATGCTTTTTATTTTCTAAAACCTTGGCAAACCTTTTGAAAGTGTGACAATGATAACCATAACCAATGATATATAATAGAATTTCAGCAAAACAAAACATGACAAATAATATTCAACATCATATCCAAGTAAAACACTTAAACATGGTAATCACAATCAAGCTTTGGTTTTCTACCACCTTTTACGCCACCACACATCTAGTTTCCTAGAAATAGACGGTTCGAGTAGTCTCGCCATCGCAACAAAGAGAAATCTCCCTTATTCTTCAAGGACTTATGAGTAAAAACATCGGTGCATCGCACATCTAGCACTATACTCAGCAATGAGCCAGAATTAAGGCCAAACATCTTTCCTCTCCCCACTGTTTCACACAAGCGAGAGAGTTCAGTACTCAGACCAATCCTCTACCACTGCTTCACACAGTTGAAGAGGAACACTTGTCACATGCAAAAGTAGATATCTCTGATATTTCTACTACTTCATACAGGCGAAGAGGACCCCTTTCCACTGCTTCACATAGACAAAAAAGTCCTCAATGGGTCTCTAGGTATGGAAAACCTCATACAACACTTAATTCCACCAAAAATACGAACCGAAGCAAAAGTATACATCTTTGATAAATCTTAAGATACAAGTACCAATCAAACACATGAAATATATCATCACAACCATGCACTATCATAAACCAACTGAATCAACATATGTTTATGGTATTGGAAATCAAGATACTCACACGCAACACAACATATATTTCAAGATCACTCCCTCAATTAATTCATATAAGCAACTAATAGAATGAATAGTATTCAAATCAAACAAAGTCACATTATCGCATCATGCCCAAGAAGCAACCTAAAAGCTATTCTGAAATACACCGAAAGAGAAGAGAAAAGAACCAAAACAAAAAGGTACAAGATAATATGCATCCTGTGGGTTCCCCAAGCATCAAAGCAATTACTACAAAATCCAAAGAAAATAAGAAGGCAACTCCATGCATTCACATAAAGTGCCAAATGGCAAAAGAAATAAAAGAAAGATAAAGAATTATGCCCAAGGGGAAGGAAATAAAAAGGTGTATTTTGCTGCAGCAACTTAAACCCTCATGTACATGCTATTATTCTAAAAAGACTTCTAAAGAAACTAGCACAATCTATACAAAGGTCACTTCGTCACTACAAGCTAAAGAAAGGAAGAATTAAGTCAATGGAAACGAAAAGAAAACGTGAAACACAAATGTAACCCACATGACTCATGCATATTACCCCAACTCATCAAAGTACCCAACTATAAAGTTGTACCGAATGCATGGTTGTCAAATCAGCCACTACAAGACTAGAAAATAATAAAAGAAAGATGAAGAAAAAGGGAACTGCACCATGATAGCTAAAAGCAAGAAAACATAATTTTATGTGATTGCCTAGAGAGTATTGGAACAATACACTACACCATGCACTTAGACTATCCAAACACCGTATGGATGCACCCAAAAGCCTCACGTTAAAACACCAATGCACTTAAGTGAATCCATGCAAAAAGGAAAGTAAAAAGAAAACATGTAAAAGGAAACATGCCAAGTAAAAAGAAAATACATTAAGTCACGTGCAGCAAAAGTTTAGCACCAAAAGCCAAGTAAAAAGGAAAGTAAATTCACATGTATCAAAATAAGGAAATACATTAAGTCACGTGCAAGATTTTGTTTGCAAAACATCTCTCTTTAACCAAATAAAATTCAATGAAAATCGTAGAAAACTTACGTGAAGAACCTCTAACTTCCTAAGCAACCCCAGTTGACCAAACACTTAAGAAAGAATTATAAAAACAATAATGCAGGTGCACTGGAACGCTTACGTGATTGAGTATACCCCTGCTCGACAATGCGTTACAATCATGGTAGAAAATTCCTTCGGAAGTAAAAAAAAAAACGTAAACCTCCACACTAATCGAAGTTCAAAAAAAGAGAAAACGAATCAAGACTATGGAACCCATGTGAACTACCGTTGCAACGAAAAACCTTACCTACATGCCATGAATTTCAAAAACCCAACCTAAAAAGCCTTTAACGCTTATAGGTTTACATACTCAATGGACAAGGAAAACATAATAACAAAGAGCATTCAAGCATCGCATACATACATCATAGAAGAACAACCAAAAACCATGCATTAAACCACAAACAAAGAAATACTTGGTGAAGGATTGACCACCCAAAGAACCATGGAGACTCCCCTAAGGAGAATTACTAGGAGCATGACCAAAGGGGAGGATCATTCTTCTATGTCCCTTTCTTTATTTTCCATCTTGATTTCTTGATTTCTCTAAGTTGACTTGGTTGACTTAATTTTGGTTGACTTGTTGACCTTTGACTAAGGTTGACTCATTGACCAAAATTAATTAACCTTAAGCCAACATGCTAATCCTTGTTTAAGTTGTTTTGTAGGTTAATATTGTATAGACAAGCTTGATAGGTGGCGCATGGTGATTGGAGGGCATGGATGACGTGGAGGAGAGGGTAAAGCAAAAGCAGACATTGTACCTTTTGTCTCTTTTGCTCTTTATGCTCCTTTGCATGATTTGGAGACCACTTTTGTCTCTTCCTACACCCTTTTGACCGAGAATCAACATAGGAAGCAACATCACCATCTCATTTTGTGCCTAGCTTGGAGATGCTTCTAGAATTAGGGTTTCATTACTTTTCTAGTTATCCCTTTCATCTTTTGTATTTTGCTTAGAGACCCCTAAGACCATCTATTTAAGGGGAGCTCTTCCACTTGTAAAAGGGTTGAATACTTTGAATCTAAACACTCTTGTTTTCAACCTCACTTCCGTGAGCAATTCCTCCTCCCAAGGAGAGGAAACACTCTTGCATTATCTTGTTATGCAAGTGGCTGCACCATACACTCATCTCTAGAGCTTGGTTTGGCTTTGCCCCCTCTAAGAGTGGCGTGCTCCACTTCCATCACCACTACTATCTTCTCTTCCATGTTCTTTGTTTCTCTTCTTACAATGCATTTTCGTTTTTGATCTTGCTCTTGTTGTTTTTATTTCTAAGCACCTTAAACAATCTTTTCTCCTATTGAACTCTTGGAAAGGAACCTTCACATCTAGATAGCTTATTATTTTAATGTCTAGTGGGGATTTCCTTGAGTTTTCTTTATATAACTCTTCACCATATTCATAATCTAGAAAGGAAATAAGATAATCCTTCATCAATACTCAGCTTTTCCTACCTTGTTTACCCGTTCTTCTTTCTTTGGTTTGCTCCCTTGCTTTCCATTCTCAACCCTTCAAGGTCTCTCGGTTTCTTATCCTCACCTATTTACGCACATTTTAGAAACTCTAAAAACTGTTTTATCTCCTTCCCTAAAACCCTACCTTTTAATCTATAATTATTTTATCCTTAATCTTTTCTATTAATATTCTAGAATTAAATCTGCCAATTAAGATTCTAAAAATAAAGCAACCCTAAAGTCTAGTTAATAGAGGTCGCACCCTACCAAATTAGAACAGTTAAATGCAGTATGCGAAAGTTGAACCAAGTCGTCTCCTAACGACCAATATTTTCGTCCAAAGCTTCAATTTTGCATATGAACACAATAATATAACACAGGGGGGTTTGGCAGATTCAGTTTCACACAAAACTAAATTTGCAATGTAGAGAAATTTATCAGTTATATATGCAATGATTCCTTGATTCAATTAAAGTCCACCAATCACAGATTACCAAATTGATTGTTCTATTCGAATTTGATCTCATGAACCTTAAGTAATCAACTAAGCGAAAATTACCATGGATTCATTGTCATTAAGCATGAATATGAGCCACTAAAGTGCACACACGAATTTGAGATTAAGCACGCATCAAAAACGTGTTTATCATCAAAATGCAACCTGAAACAGATGCAATTCTGAATACAACCCAAGAACGACCAACAATCTCATGGTTTCATTTCAATTTTGTCAAGGAATCAATCCAAAAAGCTTAGCTAGACATGGAAATGCAGCACACAAGCCCTTCAAAACGAAATTCACAAAAAAGGCATGAAACCCTAACCTACGAATTGTAAAAACGCAAATCAAGAGCAAAAGAGAGATTTTAAAGCTTCAATGGAATGAAAAACGCTGTTGTGATATATAAATCCGAAAACCCCATCAATGGGTTTTGTTCTAAGTCAATTAAATTCACAAAATGAGATGCCCAATCTTCCAAATGCATTCAAAACGTAAATCCCACATTGGGTGCTATCAAATGTGAATAGAAATGGCAAAAACTAGTGCAAAAACATCAAAAATAAGAAGAACACCTCTATGGACACCCACCAAAGCTTGAGAGAGTAAAAATGGAGGTTGGATAATAAGCTATGTGGTTGTTGCATGCCAAGAGACCTAATTCTCGTGGTCAAATCAACTCTGCCACCATTATTTACAAAAATGTCATTATGTCACTCAGAATTACAAAAATGCCACTACTGGGCCTCAAATGTTTGCCCATTCACTTAGATGACGTGAAAATGACGTGGCAATGATGTGACAACTCTCTTAAGCTGAATATTAATGTCTAAGCTCCAAAATTTGCTTCACCCAAATACCTAAAAATAATTAAAAACGAAAATTAGGCCAAATAATGTGAAATTAACCCAAATTCGAAATAGTGGCCCAATAAAGCCCAACAAATGAAAACACACTAAAGATAAACAATTAAGCACTGAACAACTATAAAATGGATACACAAAGGCTAGTGGAATGGAGGAAAAAATGACTCATCACTGGTCGTTTATTTTATGTTACAAGAAATTAAAGGAAATTTAGAAAATCAAAATCAAAATATCTTGTTGTTTATTTTATGTGTTGCAGCAACAAGGGTTGATAAGGAAATAAGAACAGAAGATGTGGTATTTGATGTTGCAACAAACATAGAAGGGAGAGAGAAATAAAAAGTTTTTCGTGGGCCTCACCAAAAGAGAAGAGAGAAAAAATAAAATAAACACTGCATAAGATTCAAACTTATATACTTCCATACACAACACACATACCACAACCACCAAACTACAAACTTTCTCAATATATATGGCGCACCACAATTTTTTTATAAACACATCTTATCACATTCTATACTTAAATAAAGAATTAAATACATAAAACAATAACTTAAATCTCAAAAATAATTATTCCATATTTTATAATAAATAAAATAATTAAATTAGATGAAATTGACGACTCTAATCAATCCATTAATTTTTCCCAGGTCTTACACCAAAGGTAAAGATGCCTACATTAGGCGGAAGTTCAAGATGGATAGTCTCGAATCAAAGGTCGAGATGGACGGATCCAGGTCTAAGGTTGAGACGAACTTACCCGGACTAAAATTCGAGATACTCGGCCTTGTTGACATGAGAAGCCAAGGTGGTTTGCTTCTTGAAGATTTGATGAAGATTGAATGAAGCTCTTTTGAACTATCTTGAAGCCATAAACATTGGAATGAAGTCTACATTGATGAAGGAAAGGAGATTTGATGATATCCATGGTGATCAAGGCTGGAATGTGTGCTCTCCATGTACTTACATCATTAAGAAAGTGTGCTTGTAGTTTGTAATTCATGTTGTAGACCTTAAAGCATTAATTAGATGTAGTTTGGTCTTTTGTGTGTTTTTAATCTGTTGAATGGTTTTCAACAGGTTAAAATGTCTCTTTTAATCTGTTGAATGACTTTTTAACAGGTTAAAAGGCTGGTTGCAGTAGTCTTAAACTGCAACAAATTCAATCAGTTGATTTAGTTTTTAATCGACTGATTTCACTTAAGTTAAGTGAAATCAACCGATTGATTTGAAAATCAACCTGTTGAATTTCGTAACAGTTTGACTATAAAAGCTGTGATTTTCGAAAGAGAGGTCTGTTGATCATTTTAGAGCACGATTTGGTTCTGGAAACTTGTGGAAACTCTCTCCTTCGTGATCATAGGTGTTGCAGCTGTTGAAGATTGATCTTGGATCAATTCTTGAAGCTTTTGGCTTGGTTTGAAGCTTGGAGAAAGTGGTTTGTGGTAGGCAAGGCTGTGCTACCACTAAGGTTTGATCTTTCTCAAGCTTTGTGTGTGTGCCTGGTGGTTTTCCAGGTCTGCAAGAGAGTTCTTGCTGTGCTGGTGTGATTCTTGTGTGATTCAAGAGTCTTTTGTGGTGTTTTTGCATATTTTGGAAGTGTAAGGGTGGATTCTTTGTAAAACTTTTGAAATAGTGCAAAGTCAAGCTCA
>Ga0209589_1009779_pt1 | contig 14299 bp, 5 predicted proteins | sample CowpeawhiteBW_FD_187525 | JGI IMG/M metagenome (GOLD analysis project Ga0209589, IMG submission 187525) | Root nodule microbial communities of legume samples collected from California USA - Cow pea white BW (SPAdes) (version 2) | ecosystem: Host-associated > Plants > Roots > Nodule | place: USA... | reverse complement strand
TCCGAATTTGGACTAATTTCACATTATTTGGCCTAATTTTTGTTTTTAATTATTTTTAGGTATTTGGGTGAAGCAATTTTGGAGCTTGGACGTCAATATTCAGTTGAAGAGAGTCGCCACATCATTTTCATGTCATTTCCACGTCAGCAAAGTCAATGGGTTAACATTTGAGGCCTAGAGTGGCATTTTTGTAATTCTGCAGCTCATAATGGCAATTTCGTAATTCTGAGTGGCAGGGGTTGATATGACCATGAAATTAGGTCTGCATGGGAGAGACCAGCCGCTCCTTCTTCTTCCATACTCTCTCAAACATTCATTTTTGTTGTTATTAAGCTTTGGAAGGTGACCTATGGTGGCAGAAGCGAAGTTTTCACGTTTTCCATTGGTTTTTCACGTTTGAAGTTGTATTAACGTTTTCTACCGTTTGGGTAACATTTATATTGAAGTATTCTCATTTTTTGTTGCTGTTTTCGTTGTTGCCCCTTTCTTTCCTTGCTCATTTTCGATTCCTGCACCGATTTAGGTTTTCTGCATCAATTTGCACTCATTTGGATGGTTGAATCAAAATTTATGTTTAAGCCTTATTCGGATTCCATGAGGAACTAAATTTGCGTGTTGATTCTTTGTAGAGAATGGATTGAAACCTTGAGATTAGTGTTTTGTTCGGTGGAGTTATGTTAATCTCTCAATTTTGAATTTGCGTTGGGTTTAAATGAAGAAACCGTTCTGTTTTTTGCTTAATTTGCAGAGTGCAATCATTATGTGTTCATGCTTAGTGAACTATAGCAGATTCATGGTTGTGTGCTTTGCTTAATTGCACTTGAGTTCGAGTTCATTTGTGCTTAGTAATTAATTCGGGTCTCATTAGAGTTAATATAACAATTTTGAGTTGTAATCCGTGATTGATGGATGTTCATTTGAAGCAAAGAATCAACGCTGTTTTTACAATGATTTTACACGTCTGCATTGAAGTTTTCAATTGTGCGTTGCATCCGTAAATATGCCAAACCCCCCCCCCCCTTGTGTTATTGTTGTGTTCATCTGGAAATTTCGCTTTGAATGAAAATATTGGTCGTTGGGAAACGAATTGGTTCACTTTCATATACTGCATTTAATATGTTTTAATTTGGTGGGGTACGACCTCTATCAAATTTGGCGTCGTTGTCGGGGATCGAACCCGGGTCACCTGCGTGACAGGTGGGAATACTTGAATGTATAAACTTATGAAATCGATTTGCTTGTAATTTATGCGCTTGATTGACTAGAACGAGATTTGGGGGCTTAGTGTTCATCACGGGTGCGAGAAAAATCAGGTGTTTGCCCAGAATTTGATGTGCTACCTGGCGGCAAGTATGCACCGCTAGGCGATAGACGCTGCAGCAGTGGAAATTACATTCTGTGACTGTCGGGACGCGCTTTGGGATTTTGTGAGAATGAAGCTAAATTCTACACGTGATAATTATACAAAAAAGTAATGTGAATTGAATAAATATGATGTGGGAACAGTATAATTATGTCAAGACGAATGCTAGAATTGTTGATTTGGGGTTTTAGGGATTACGCAGATGCAGAACAATTTGGGATTTCTTTTCCAGAACTGTATGCAGCGCCTAGCGGTGCATGAAAATAACTAAGTTTCTGGGTTACGATTAAAAATCCGCCTGGCGGTGAAGAGTTGGCGCCAGGCGACGCGAGGGTGTTCTGTTCACAAGAAATGTTGTTTTTCGTACTTTTCGCGCTACAGGAACTGCCAGGCACAATTTTTGTAGCGCTAGGCGCTACCTTCCTCATTTCTGGGCGCTAGGAGCCACCATTTTTCTAGTTCGCGTAGTTTTTGTAAAACAGCATTTCCCGGTTCGTTAACCGTTCGATTTAGGTGAAATTTTGACATGTGGTTCACAACGGTGGAGATTTAAGTTCTTCAATTTGAATGGTTGAGATTTGATTTGGAGGTCAGTAGCCAGAGATATACGCTACTCAAGATTGTTGATTTTGGAGTATTTAAAATACATGAATAAGCTCTTGATAATTTCAAGTAACTTCTAATGAAGCAGGATTGGGTTGTGTGGTAAGCCTCTATCAATTTGAATGTTCCTTTGAGTTAGTCACATGTTCAGAATTGGTTATTGGTGAATGCATATGTGTCAATATTAATTTGCATTGGTGCCAAGATCATGTGCTTAAATTATAAGAATGTTGTTGCTTATACTTATTTAAGCAAGCGTTATTCATAAGTTAGAATTGAGTGCTAACATGGGTTTAAAAGGGAAGAATATATATGAAATATGAATGGATTGATTTTACTTTGTTCTAGGTGATTAAAAATTAGTACTGCGCAAGTACTGGTGTAGCGCCTGACGGTGGTGTTCGACCGCCAGGCGATAGCTACAAGACTAGTAGAGAATTGAAGTGTGTGGCGTTTGGCGATAAAGGTTGTCCCGCCAGACGATAGTTGTAGAAATAGTAGCATTAGAGGCACTTGGCGCCTGGCGGCACGTATCCCCCGCCAAGCGATCTAGAAGTCTTTTGCGCCTAGCAACTTGTGTGGAGCGCCAAGCGACTTTTGATGAAGCAGACGTTGTGTTTTGCTTGCTTTGGATGTGTGTGGTCCACGAGGCTTTGGGCAATATCTCAAGGGTCAGATGCTAGAGTATTCCTGCAGTTGTGGCTCAGGATGGAGGGTAACACGAGCATTCTTTGAGTTGTGGCACGGAATAGCGAGTGTTCCCGCATGTGTTCTACCAGTGGTGGCTTGTAGGTTGGACAACAAAAATAGCTTGAGATTATCAACCAAACACGTAGAACATGGATTACATGGTGGTAGCCATGTGATATGAGATCAAAGGATGATGATCCTTGGATTTGTGTGTGTTTTGTTATATAAATTGATGCATATGTTTTCTTCTGTTAGCTCACCCTATTTGCTTGTGTTTGGCGATGATCGTGTACGCGGTACACGGGAGCAGTCGATGTTGTAGGTGGATCTGGTGAGGCATAGAGCCGGAGCGGGGCTAGTTGGGAGAGGACTTTCTTAGAGTTCTATACTTTATGAGTTTTTAAAGAATTTGTAATATTTCATATTACTACCCGTAGACATTAGAATTGAGTTTTAAATTTTCTGGATTTGAGTTAACTTCAGATTTAATAAAAGTTTTATATTTTCCATGTTTTGGAAAATGGAGCTTAATACATGAGCATTTAATATTATTATCTTAGTTTATTAAGTAAATTCGTAATATTCGGACGAGATGTTACATGGATGATGAAGGATTGACCCCAACCAAGGATGGAGGCACATGCTTAAGAAGACTAAGCATGTTTAGAAAGGAAGTTCACTAATCATTCATCCATTTCATTTGTGTTTATTATTTTTGATTCCCAAAGTTAACTTAGTTGAATCAACTTTAGTTGACTTGTTGACCTTTGACTAGGTTTGACTTGTTGACTATAGTTGACTTGACTTAAGTCAACATGCTAATCTATGTTTATGTGCTTTGTAGGTTAATTAGGAGTAAGAAAGCAATGCTAGGTGGCGCATGGTGATTGGGGAGCATAAATGATGTGGAGGAGAGAGTAAAACAAAGGTATAAAGCATAAAGTAAAAGGCATGAAGCAAGTGTACCTATGTACCTTTGGTCTCCTTTGTTTTTAGCACACTTTGGTCACTTTTTGGAGACATATGAGACACATTCTTTGTCTCCTTTTGTGCTAGAACGAAATTATCCTTGTACACACCATAGTTAGCTCTTTGTCTCTCATTTTTGTAACATTATTTGACCTAGTTTCTAGAAGCTAGGGTTAGGTTTTTGTAGAGACATCCTTAGGTATCTTTTATTTGCTTAGAGGCCCCTAAACTCTTCTATATAAGGGGTCCTACTAGACATGTAAAAGGGTTGAACATTTTGAAGTAAAAACACTCTTGTGCCTCAACCATTTGTGAGAGTTTCCTCCCTTGGGAGTGAATACTTTTAAGCCTTATCTTGCATAGCAAGTGGTGGCACACATCCACTCATCTTCAAGGTTGCCATGGCTTCTAGCCTAGCCTTGTAGTGGCGTGCTTCTCACATTTTTTACCATTTCTTTTCTTTCCATTTTAGTTTTCTTCTTCCTTTAATTGTTCTTGGTTTTCTATGGTTTATGTGCTTTTCATTTCCTTTTTGTTTTGAATCAATCCATCATCTTCTTCTCTTGAGCTTTATGAAAAGAACCTTCACATATAGATAGCTTGCTATCTTAATGTCCAGTGGGGATTTCACTTAGCTTTCTTAATCAACTTACACCATATTCAATAATCTTAAAAAGAAACAAGATAATTCTTCATCACTTCTTTCCTTTTACTTTATGGATCATGTGACAGATGATAATGTGTTATAGTTGTGTTTTCGGTGTCTGTAATTAATCAATCACTCAATGGTTATTGTATTCAATTTTGATGATTATAAATTTGCAGTTTTCATGTTTTGTAGTTCCCATGATTCCTCCTACAATAGTTTTAATGTTTCAGAGCTGATTAATGGATTATTTAACCAATAATACCTTCCTCCAGTTACTAGAATTCGTCTTTTCATTAATAAATTCATTAATTAATGGTCCTTTTGGCCATGGTGCATTTGAGAATATGTAAGAGATAGGTAGGCTATGACTATGAAGGAGAAGCTAGCCACGAGAGAGAATAGTTTCAAAGTAGGAAGTATTGGGAGAGACTTTAGGGTTTCTCAAGTACTCTGGGAGTGCTTTCAAGTTTGCCTCTAAGTTCTCACAAATTGGCTAAACTGAATATAGTAATTTTTTTTCTCTATTCTGTAGCTATTACGTTTTCATTTTTCTTTTTCCTATTTGTTGAACCACTCAAATTAGTCTGTTGCTGTAATATGCTCTAAATACATGCATAAAGCCTAAATTATACAAAAATTTTGCTGGCAACTTGGGCTGCCATCTTGTCAATTGGCATTAATGACTTAAAATCTTGGTCACAGGTTCTCAATTATTGAAAAACTGCTTAATTGGTTTGGTCTTTACTCTGTTTTAAGAACAACTACCAGTTGTGCTTGTAAAACTTATTTATTGTTAAGAATTAATGCTCGCCAGCATTGGGACACACTCTGAGTATTGTTTTTTTTCAAACTTGTCCAGAGTGTTCTAAATGATGTTGGATATGTTCCCTCTAATATAGAAAGGTATTCCCTTAGAGGCATTATCTCTGCCATGTAAAGCTTCTCCTTCATAAAAATATTCATGTTAGGAATAGAGTATGGAAAAAGTTGCTTGATATGGGGATCTCTAACTATGGTACTCACGTTCTTACTTACAATATATATATAGAGAAGTTGGGTGGGAAGCAGATGCAAAACAAGTTAGGACTGGGATTGAAGAAATAGGGATGAGAAAGAAGCCCGGATGCAACATAATAGAGGTGGATAATGAAGTTAAAGAGTTTCTTGCAGGTGATCATTCTCATCCACAAGCACAGGAGATGTGCAGATTACTGGATTCCATTCTCAATATGGGGATTTTGGAGCACTTCTGATGAGTGTGTGGTGGAGCTGTTGGTGCAGAATGGATGAAAGCTCCATGAAGTAGATGTGATCCATGGAAGGGAGTGGAAGCAAGTGTTTAAGGCTCTCGCTAAGCGTTGGTTCGCACTAAGGTGTTTGAAGGCTTAGCTTAAGATAAAGCTAGGGGAAGGTGGCTAGAGGAGATGATTCAATCCTCTAGCAAAGGAGACTCTCAAATGCAATAGGGTGGAGTACTCTCAATATTATGCTTCTATTGTAAAATTCAAGAGTAAAAATGTACAAATGGTCCACTTTTGGCTTTTAAAAGCTAGACTAATTTTTGGCCCTTAGATCAAGCTTGGAGGAGAAGCTTTAATCATCACCCTTGGATGGTGGCTTGGAGAAGGAGGCATCTTCCTAGACTTTGGATGAAGGAGGCGCATGGGTGGAGTGTGGACTTAGCTGCATGGAATGCATGATCCATGAGGAAGTCATGGCCTAAGGGAGACTCTTAGTGGGTCGAGCCCATTTGTACATGTAACACCTATTTTTATGTCTTACACCATTATTGAAAGCAAAGCCCAAACATTGGCCCAATTTAAAATCTATTCTACTGGGCTTTGATGCACTTCTTCGAGTCTTGGTGATTTCTTTGGCCCATGAAAATAATGTGACAAGCCCATTAGATTTGTGTCCATCTATTGGGAGGCCCATTTGAATCTTCTTCATCATACTTCTTGTTATTGGGCCTTTTAATGGGCTTGGGCTAGGGCTTGAAGGTGCAATTGGGCTTGGTGGGGTCACATAATCCTCTGTCCCTTGAAGAGAATTTGCCCTTAAATCCCGATGGTCATCGTCATCATCCTTAGTACATGTAAAAAGAACTAAGTCAGCAATATTGAAAGTAGGATGAACACCATACTCATAAGGAAGATCTAATTGAAAAGCAAGAGTATATCTACGGTAGAGGACAAAAGAAGAAGGTCTTGTTGTATTGTTGAAAGTTACTTAAAAATAAACAAGGCCGACTTCACAAAAAAAAATTGGTGTACTTTGAGTTATCTGAAACCTAGTATGCAACATTAACTCAAAGTATGATTTTGCACAATCTATTGAGGAGTTTAAAATAATGAATGAAGGTGGAAAAACATTTTTTAGAAAGAACCAAGACAAAAGAATTAATTGAAGATAAGGTAGAGTGTAAAGATGGAATCACTCCCTTTGGAAGCTTGATCTGGAGGTCTATGCAAGGATGTTATATCTTTACTGTCCTAGACAATAGTTCCTTTGCTTCTTTCCTCTTAATCTCTTCCTCTTTTCTTTTTAACCCTTCCTCTTTTCTTTTTAATTCTTCCTCTTGTCTTACTCTCTCTTTTTTTTCATACGCTTTTCTTTCTTTTTCCTCCTTCTCTTTTCTCAACATCTCCTCTACCTTTTGTTCTTCTTTGTCTCTCATTTCTTTTTCAAATTTTTTTCTTTCCTCTTGCTTTCTTTGTTTTTTGAACGCTCTTTCTTTTTTCTCCCACAAGAGTATGTCACGTCGCTTTTTATACCTAGTTGCATGACGAAGGAACTGTGGCTCATTGTCAATGAAATTCAGACCTCTCTCCACGAGTTCTCTCAACTCACGTTTGAGTGCTTGAGTTCTCTCAAAATTAGTTGGAACAAATTGTCGCCCCCATGCAAGCCCTTAAATCCTCCCAATTTGGAATGGCATATTTTCTACCATTGTGAACCAGATTTTGTCTTGAATGCCACCACTTAGATGCATGTGTTATAAACCTAGAAGTGCACAAATCAACTATACAATATTTACTACTCCTAATAATGAATGAATGCAATTTTTCAATCCTTTTCTCTCAAGCGAAGTATGACATTGCATCTACTTGGCTACCAAATTGGGGAATGTCATGCATAGCCCTATGATGCAAGTAATGCTCACTATATTTAGAATGCAAACTATTTTGATCCCAAAAATTATCATGCAAAGTAGAATAGGGATACACAATTATCTTGGAAACAATTTTGAAAAATATGTTGCTCAAAAAAATTGAGGGACATTTCTAAAGAAAGTAGTGCTCATGGTGATTGAAAGAACTTAGAAACTTGAACAAAGTGTGAAGGAAGATGTTATGCACATAAGTGGACCTCCAGGTAGGTGAGGTGAGCCTATGAAGACTACTTAAGTACCAAGGCCAATCCTAGCCAAGATACACTTGTGAGGGTTTGAAACCAATTCACACAAAGTCTAAATTCTAAGTAGTTAAAACCACTTTAAAAAAAACAAACACAAAAAAAAGAACAAACAAGACTCAAAAGAGAAAAGATTAACATGAAAGACGGACCCCTAAATGGCAAAAGAGTAGAGACTTTGGTCTCACACTTAAGCCTCTATGCAACGTGAAAACATGAATATAGTTATGCGGCCTAAAGTAAGGTGAGAAAGCACTTAGAACTTTCAACACACTTACTACTATAACGCTCACTATATAGTATCAAAAGGTTCAACTTAGGAGATGGGACTGAACACCTTGTGGTTCCCCAAGACACCTAAGTAGGCCAAACTTACAAGTTTAGAATGTAATAAAGTTGGTGCACTAAGAATGGCAAAGAAGGAACAATCCCGAGAACACAAAAAATTTAGTGAACTTTGGGAGGAAAATTAGGTAACTTAGAATGCTCCAAAAATGCCAAAATTAGTGACTAAATTGAAGAGAAAGAGCTAAGCTAGATGGAAACAACAATTACAAGCCACAATGGGCAACAAAATGTCTTTAAATTGATGTTTTGAAAGAGTCCTGAGACCAAAAGGCTTGAACCACAAATGTTGGACAGCAATGCAACCAAATCCCGCGAGCAAAAGTGGGGAAAACAAGCCTTAGTTGATGGCCTTTATGCACACACCAATGCGGACAACTTTGGGGCACTTTGTGCATTGTAATTGAAGTACCAAATGGCCAAGAACAGCAACAAAAACTACACTAAAAACAGTAACAAGAAACAAGAAAAACTATGCCAAAACACAAATGTTAGCACTCAAACACTCTTTAAGAAAATTGACTCAAATCTTGCATATATGTGTAGGGTGAGAAGTAATTTGCAAATGAAAGCACAATGCTAAAGGATTACTTCACATCCACCACCTAAGATTTTACCACTAGCTAAGCAATTAAGCTAGAATTCAAAGCACACTCAAACCAAAACCAAAATGCTTGAGACTTAACACTTGTATGGCAATACACAAAGATGAAAGCAAGAAAAGCAAATTAGAAATGCTAAACCAAAGAGAGTAGTAATAAAACAAGACTTAAATGAATATGGAATAATAGACAAGCAGGAAATTAAGGCTTGAAATGAAAGGAAGCACAACAAAAGGAACCTAGAAACTATAGTGCTTGGTTTTGATGTTTATAGTATTGAATGCAACTTGTCCCAATTTTGAGGGAATTTATCCACTCCAAATGAAGGCAATTGAAGGCAATTGAGAACACACGCTTAAGCAAACAATTATAGAAACAATCAACACTTAAAATTGGATACAAAGCATACCACAACGCACTACAATAGCAAAAACCCGAGACCTTTGCCCAGAAAAATGTGAAAATTTGCCTCTTCTTCACCGATTTTTCATTTTTTTGTACGCAATGGATTTGAGTGATTCTTTTTGTGTTATTTTTTGTCTATGTCTTATCTTGAAGAGACAAAAATCAGAAAAATATTTGGAGCACCGAAACACTCGTGATAAATTGCAAACAGTTGGTGTGCGTGCAATGATTTTGAAAACAGTAACTGGAGTAAAGTGCTCATTGAATTTGTGTGAGATGTTCTATGAAATTCAATAAGAATGAGCTTGATTATGGTCTAGAACCAAGCATGAACATAGAAGAACATCTTTAGACACTCAAATGGACAATCCAATCGGTGCAAATGGATTAAAACTGGACAGAACATGAACTACTCATCCACACGCATCACATATGTTGATATTCATTGCGTTTTTGGTTGTGAGATGAAGTTCATGATTCTATGCAATTTGTGCAATCAAATAATCGGTGGAAAATGCGTATAACAACTCAAAATAGTAGTAAACAAATTGGAAATGACAAAACAGTCGGAAGAAATGGAAATTAAAATGAATGCACCGAACAAAAATGAAGAAAACTCAAGGAAAAGCAATAAAAGATGGCTGGAAAATTGAAAGAACTTAAGAACACTTGTACACCATTGAATGAAGGAATACTACAATTTGAATCACTAGAGATTCATGTAGCCTCAATCTCAATCGGTAGAAATGATGAGAACACCATAGAAATGAATAAAAACAGCAACAACATGGAAGAATAAGGGAAATACAACACGAAAATGAAGAGACAAGCCAAGGATCATGAAACCTTACTCAACAATGGTGGATTGCCGAAGTTGAGTGGCTCTTGATACCGAAATGGTGGAGCTCTTGGTGCGAAATGGATGAAAGCTCCATGAAGTAGACATGATCCATAGAAGGGAGTGGAAGCAAGTGTTTAAGGCTCTTGCTAAGCATTGGTTCGGATTAAGGTGTTTTAAGGTTTAGTTTAAGAGAAAGCTAGGGGAAGGTGGTTAGAGGAGATGATTCAATCCTCTAACAAAGGAGACTCTCAAATGCAATAGGGTGGAGTACTCTCAACACTATGCTTCTATTGCAAAATTCAAGAGTAAAAATGTACAAATGGTCTACTTTTGGCTTTTATATGTGAGCCTAAAAGCTAAACTAATTCTTGGCCCTTAGATCAAGCTTGGAGGAGAAGCTTTAATCATCACCCTTTGATGGTGGTTTGGAGAAGGAGGCATCTTCCTAGCCTTTGGATGAAGACTTGGAAAAGAAGACACTCTCTTAGCCCTTGGATGAAGGAGGCACATGGGTGGAGTGTGGACTTGGCTCCATGGGATGCATGATCCATGAGGAAGTCACAGCCTAAGGGAGACTCTTAGTGGGCCGAGCCCATTTGTACATGTAACACCTATTTTTATGTCTTACACCATTATTGAAAGCAAAGTCCAAATATTGGCCCAATTTAAAATCTATTCTACTGGGCTTTGATGCACTTCTTCAAGTCTTCATGATTTATATGGCCCATAAAAATAATGTGACAAACCCGTTAGATTTGTGTCCATCTATTGGTAGGCCTATTTGAATCTTCTTCATCATACTTTTTGTTATTGGGCCTTTTAATGGGTTTGGACTTGGACTTGAAGATGCAATTAGACTTGGTGGGGTCACATCAGTGTGAGCTATTAATACTGTGTTGTTTACTACTGTGTTGTTTTCTTACATGTTTTAGGTTAATTATAGTTATTTGCAAGAACCTTGGACATGAAAAGAAAATCAAATATAAATTGTGGTTCCTTTATTGTTGAATTTATGAGGGCAGTAGCTCCACCAGGAAATATAAATTTCAGTTTCCACCTAACAAGCATCTTGCCTACTTATTACATAATTGATGGTTACTGCAGCGATGACTTGTCATTACGTAAAGTTTAATAAATCGTGTGAATTGCTGATACATAGTGACAACACACTCGTGGTCCTTTCAAAAATTTCTCTGTAGAACATCAAGTGAAAGGTAGCCAATATATAATGACTCCCTCTTGCATTATATAAATATTTTTATAATTTATCATTATAAAACTGTATATTTAAATGTAGTTGTTTATTTATTTTTGGTGTTCTTCTATCATAATTACGTTCTACTTGAAAATTTATATAGTAAATGTTAGCATTAGGTGATGGTAGTAAAATTAATGAGAAATTTTTGCTATTTTCAAAGGAAATTAGGAGTTGGTGAGACTAAGAGAATATTGTTGAAATTGTTATTTTTCAGTGAATTTTATCAATAAAAACAAATATAAATTTGTGAATACTTTTTTGAATATATATTTCTTTTGGGATACTTTAGTTTTAACAATATTGTGTTGAAATTTATTAATTGGATATTTATAAATGTCTTTAGAAATAATATAAATGCAGTACTTGAATTTAGAAAAGTAAAAAGGTGATAAAGTATTTGCATTATAATTGAAATAGATAAAGTATAGAAAAGTATAAAAAAATAAATTAGTTTAAATTTTAATTTAAATTTTAAGTTTATTTTTTAATATATAATACCTTCAAATATGTTTAAACACTAATTCTCACTATCCATATCCACTCATTTTTAATAATTTTTATCACATTTTATAGCGGTAGTTTTGTATTTAATTTTAAATATTTTAATATTTAACTATTGATTCCAATGTTATTTTTTAATCTTAATATTTATGATCTAAAAAAATAATTATATATTTAATTTTATATATCAATCTATTTCAATAGCTTTGTATTTGTTTGTCAATACCTACATGTGTTTTTATTTATAAATTTTAACATCATGTTGTTTTTATTTTTTATGGGACCATATTTTAATTATGTGCATATTTTCTACATGATCATATTATTATTTGAATTAATATTAAAATTATTATTATTGAGATTATTATTATTATTAATGGTAATGTTAGTACTATTATCATTAGCATTGACATTAATATTATTATTAGTAGCATTAACATTGATATTAACATTATTATTATTATTATTATTATTATTATTATTATTATTATTATTATTATTATTATTATTATTATTATTATTATTATTATTATTACATGTTCGCAATTTTTAATTTTCAGAAAGATTTGAGTTAAGATTGATAAGAAGCTTTAAAGACAAAATAAGTTTTTAGAATAATGATTAAAGATTAACTATTTATAAAAGGATTAATGTTTAAAATAATAACTATGGGTAAAATTGGAATAACCAAATGTGGACACAAAAAGAGGTATTTTTTCGTTTATACTATTTTTTATATATTGTTATAGATTAGTTTAAATATTTTTATAAGTCGTCACTCTAAATTGATAGGAGAGTTAAACTTTTAACTTCAACTTTATATTTAGCAACCACGTTTTAACATCAACTAGTCTCTGACCCGTGTACATGCACGGATATTTTTCTGTTTTTGTTTTTTTAAATAATATAATTGATATTATATTTATTATTTATAGAAAAATGTGTAATTAATTTTTATATAAAAATTTTTAAGATAAAAGTAATAAAAAATATACATTTTTTTAATAGTAAACTATACGTACTTTTTTTATTTATATATAATATAAAATTACCTCATAAAAATATGATAATTTATTTTTATAAATTTAATAATAATATTTATAGTTTATGGTCATTGTAATAGAAATATTTAAATAAAATAAAAATAAATATTATCAATTTTGATTAAATAAATATTTACGATTAATATTTTTTAAATCCTTTGCATGTTTAAAATATTTATGATTAAAAAATATTTATTTTGCCATGTATTAAAATATTTTTGATATTGTAATTATGGTAACTTTTTAACAAATATAATTTATAGAAAAATTTTAAAAGAATATAAATTTGTTGTGAATTAAAACTTTGAGTGAAATAAAATTAAATAATAAATAATTTTCTAATAATTTTTGCATGAAAATCATGTGAAAAAAATAAAATGAAAATAAGCAGAAAATTTAGTAGTTTCTTGTCGAAGTTTAAGATATATTTAACATATGTTTACTAATTTAAATTTGTAAAAACATTTGCAACAAATATAAAATTTTTATGTGAAATTTTCTAAAATGTTAAATCAGCAAGAAAAAGTAAGATAATAACTAAATTACATTTTTTTTGTCAATAATAATAATTAATTTATGTTAAAAAGAATATTAATGTGAATATTAATACAAATGTTAATGTTAACAACAATAATCTATAACTATATAAAGAGATACATCAACAACAAAACAAATAAAAAATTCAAATAATTAAAATATGATCCTAAAATAAATAAAAGTAAATTGTATGTCTAACTATAATCATAATCATTATAATAATAATAATAATAATAATAATACTCATGATTATTATCCCGTAATGATACAAATAATAATAATAATAATAATAATAATAATAATAATAGAACAACTACATATATGAAAAAATACACATCTTTGGTGTCTTCTTTTGTTTTTACAATTTTATCTTTTTAATTATTATTTTTTAAATTTAACTAATTATTCATAACAAAAAAATTATTTTTTTAGTTTTATTATTTTACTAATTTTAGTAACTATTTTTTTTATTTAATTACTCTTATGTAATGATAAATCAACAACAAAACGAACCAAAAAGTGTAAGTAATTGGAACATGATCTTGTAGTAAGTAAAATAAGATGAGTGTCTAACTATAATAATAATATCCCGTATTGATAAAAAATAATAATAATAATAATAATAATAATACACAACTACATATATAGAGATACATGGTCTCCTATTTTGTTTTTACAGTTATATTCTCTTAATTATTATTTTTTAAATTTAAATGATTATTAATAATAAAAAAATACTCTTTAGTTCTATTATTTTACTAATTTTAGTAACTAATTTTTTTTAATTCAACTAATTACTCGGATGCTATGATGCACGGATACGATACGTGTATCAGATATGATGAAGGATTATCTTGTTTCCTTTTAGAGTTATGAATATGGTGAAGTTGTTTAAGAAAGTTTTTTGAAAATTCCCACTGGAAATTAAGATAGCATGCTATCTAGATGTGAAAGTTCATTTCTCAAGCTCATGAAAGGAAGAAGAGAGTTGGATTCAAGCTTAAACACACACGGCAATAACAACACTTAAAGAGCAAAATGAAAGAAGAAACAATAAAAATGGAAAGCATAGAAGATGA
>Ga0209589_1009775_pt1 | contig 14305 bp, 7 predicted proteins | sample CowpeawhiteBW_FD_187525 | JGI IMG/M metagenome (GOLD analysis project Ga0209589, IMG submission 187525) | Root nodule microbial communities of legume samples collected from California USA - Cow pea white BW (SPAdes) (version 2) | ecosystem: Host-associated > Plants > Roots > Nodule | place: USA... | reverse complement strand
TTTATATATATATATATATATATATATATATATATATATATATATATATATATATATATATAGTTGATGTTAAAATAATACTATCGCAGTTTACTGAAATATTATGAAGAGAAAAAAATATATATTGGCGAGTTTTAAAATACGTTTGGTTAACTTTTCATTGGGAATATATATTCTAAATTCTAAATTGCTTAAAATGAAAAAGTTAAACAAATAAAAGCTACAGAGTGAGATTGTTCAATATAAAGTGAAATACTTTTGAAAAAAAAAAAGGATGAATATTTTTATAAATTAGTTTATGTTTTCAAATTAAAAACTACTTTATAATTAATAATAATAAACAGTCTAATGCTAAAATATTAATTCAAAATCTAATTCACAAATTAATTATAATTTTTATTAATAATAAAATTTATTTTAAATACCAATAATTTTTACTTTATAAAATAATCTAGCCTAATTAATATAATAATCAATTAGTTTTTATCTTTAAAATTAATTGTTATTTAATAATTTTCTTATAATTTATTATTTTTTAAAATAATATTTGCACTCACTTATCTTTATAAGCTATTCCAGGTAATCTATCAAAACAAAGTATTTTAGTTTATTTTGTGGCCATGTTTAAACAAATATTAAATATAGAAAAATATATTAAATGTTTTTTCTGTTATAAATATAGTTTTTTCTCGTAAAAAAACCGAAACAAATTCATCCACAGTACACACAATTAGAAAATAACTTTTTTTTTACAGTAATATAACTTACTCACCCGTTGGCCTCCGAGTGGAAGTATGAAATGTACCAATGATTACACATGAGTTTGAAATGGAAAGCTAAGTTATACAAATCATTAACTTGGCATTTAGATAAATAAAAATTACACCCTATAAAATAAGAGTTAATAGGATAATATTAATAAGAGTTAAATATAATTTTATTTTTTATTTTTTTTATTTAAAATTAAAATTTTCATTGTTTTAAAATTAATATATTTTAATCCAAACTTTAAAAATAAATCGATTTAATTTTTTGAATAAATTTGTTAAATTTTGTTACTATCAAATGTGTTTTAGAATTATGTTTTAGCTATTTATACTATTTCACGTATTCCAACTCAAATATCAAATGTGTTTTAGAATTATGTTTTAGCTATTTATACTATTTCACCCATTCCAACTCAAATATCAATGTTAAACATCATTTAAGAAACTCAAAAAAATTAAAATTAATATTATTTAATTAAAATGACTATATATTTATTCACTCTTAAAATTTAAAAATAAAAAGTAACAAATTTTAATATATTAACAAATTTTAATTTTATATTAAAATTTAGAGATTAAAAATATATTTAATTCTATAAATAAATATTTATTTTGACAAAAGGTAATGTACAAGCATCTAACTCAAGGAATAAAATATGCTTCTTTTTTAATTACAACGGCTAAAAGGATCAATTTTAATTTAGAAAGAAAAAAAAACTTACTATTTGACGAATAAAAATATACTTAAAATTATTTAATTTTAAAATATGCAGAAAGTCTATTCCAAAATAAATGCCGTTGACTGAAGAATTTTTTTACACCAAGTAAGTTGAATACTATACAAAAGCAAGCAGAGTAAATAAATGGGCCAACCACATACTATTTCGGCCCAATTTTTAAGGAGTAGATTAAGATTCTTCCACTGTACCTATTTCACCCCTTCAATATAATTCTTTTGTAGCATGGAGTGTGTGTGGTGGTGTCTTTGGATCCCTTCTATGTGTACATGGAGATGCTAAATATAGAAGAAAGATTAAAAAAACAAAATTGATAGAGTTTATGTCATGGTATACTCAAATGACTGAATTATCTACTTTAACAGTTCAGTTTTTATAAAAATAAAAAGTAATTTTAAATGGGGTTAAATATGTTTTTGATTCCTTAACTTTCAGTCAGTTTTGAAATCAATTTTGAAATTAGTACATTTCAAAACTTTAGATCAATTTAATCATTCATCTTTCAACATACGTGGATTTAGTCTTTTTAATCAAGATTTGTTAGGTTTATTTGATGTTTCGTACGCATTTCAGAATTGTATTTGAATTGTTTATATTGTTTGACACATTTTTTATTTTAATGTTAAGTCAAATACTATTATGAAACGTGATTGAAATGTCAAATAAACTTAACAAAATTTGATTAAAATTACTAAATTCACGTATTTCGAAAAATAAATGACTAAATTGATCTAAAATTTTAAAATAGACTAATTTCAAAATTCAATGTGAAAGTTAAAGGACAAAAACATATTTAACCCTTTTAAATAAAATATTACTTAAAATTACTTATAAGATAAATTGTCAAAATATCATTTATATAATTTTAAGTGATTTTGATATTGTTAACTCACTTATGGAATGAAACATCTAACATGTCATGATCACAATCACTTGACAACAAAATTTAATCAAAAATAATTCAATTAAAAAACAATTTTTCAAAAATCCTTCCAAACAATCTTGTGTGTATTGTTTAATGTATCAAAACATTTAACAAAGACATAAAGGAAAAAAAAAATAGAAAGATATTCTGAATGGGTTTAAAAGTAGGTAGAACACATAAAATATATTTAGTGAGATGAATAAAGTTTGCATAAAAAAAAACAGCCCAATAATAACTTGAACTAAAGGTAAAGATTAAAGAATAAAGAATAATAGTGGAATAATGGAATAATGGTAGTAGATGGATATGAAGTTTAAATATATTTTTCATGTGGACTTGCTTACAGTAACATGCACAACCACACCATATGCTGATAGTGCACTTTGTATTGTTTTATGCAGTTGATGATTATTGAATTGTAGAATCATGGAAAATATTGCTGTCTAAAGAAACGTGTCGTCGCAAATGGCTATAGCTTAATATTGTTATAAAACATCGTAGTCTTTGGTTTGTAGTGACAATTGACAACATAAGCTTGTAATTGTCGAAAATCCAAAATCAGCACAGCAAGGTTGAACTTTTACAATAATTTATTATTCTTTGTTCCAAATCAATGACGATTTTAGTTAGTGTTTGACTTTTCTTATTTTTTTTAGTTAAATATTATGATGTGTAGTAAAATTCTTGTTCTAGAAGGTGAAGGTGTGAGTGTAATTAGGATCGAAAGGTTGGCGTGGGTGTACTTTGAGTCAAATGATAAATAGTGTTAATTGTATGTTATACAAATTTACACATAGTGATCATTATATGTGGTCGTGGATGATTATTTTTTGCAGTTGTAATTTTTTTCTAATTTTGAAATTTTCACGTTATATTATTTTACTGTGTTCCTTATTTCTATCATTTCTTGCTAACATGGTGATTCAAGAAGGTTTTTTCCAACAATTCTTCATAATAAATTTATTAGCGATGATTATTATGAATAAAATGTTAAAGAAATAAATTTTATATTTAATTCAATCTTATAAATTTTTAAGATAAAGTTTAGGGTTTTATTTATTATAGAAATTCGAAATGAGACGTAGATATGCTCTATAAGAAAATTGGCACAGTTTATGAATACAAGAGGTTGACTAATTATTCTCATCAACATCAACAGAATGATGATACTAGCTTTATTTTTTCCTAGAGAAAGTAACAAGCAAACACACAAACTGTGAAAACAAGTGATTGAATGTTCATTCCCAAAGATCATCAAGAAGAGGCTTGGTTGGTCCTTTGATGAGCCTGTCTTGATGGATTTCAGCTATCTTCTTGTAATCATCTTCAGTCAAGGACCAATCGAAAATCCCCAAGTTCTGCTTCATCCTATCTTTGTCATAGCTCTTCACCACAAAGGTTAATCCTTCTTCATACAGCCATCGAAGACAAATCTGCAGATTTTTTTTCACATCACTTTTCCGAACACAGATACAACTATACAGAGAAGAATTTGAGAAGAATTTAATCAGTGTTTACCTGAGCAACAGTTTTTCCATGAGCATCAGACAATTCTTTAAGTACATCATTATCCATCACAAGATTAGCACCTCTGCTAGCACCCTTTCTCAGGGGTGAAAAAGCAGTCACAGTGATACCCTTTTCCTTGCAGAATTCTCTCAGTTGCTGCTGCTGCCACCCGAGGTTAACTTCAACCTGTTCATCATTGTTGAAGGTTTAATCAGTTTAACCGGTGATGGTAATTAATCAAACTAATCTATATATGGTTAAGTTAATTACTTGGTTCACTGCAGGAGGAATGGTAGCAAAAGAGAGCAATCTTTCAAGCTTGCTGATGGAGAAGTTGCTGACTCCAATGGCTTTGGTGAGACCAAGTCTCTGGCATTCTTCCATGGATTCCCACACACCCTTCATGTCAAACTCCACTATCTCTGATACTTCAATCGGGTACACAACTTTCCCAGGCTTCGTAGCAATGGGCCAGTGGATCAGATACAGATCCAAGTACTCCAGTTGAAGAGTCCTGCATGGCACGAGAGAAAAATCGGTTAAAAGATAGACTTTAAATTTATCTCTTTGACAAAATCGAAATTTATCTCTTTAACAAAATCGACTTATAAGATGAAATTTGCATCTAAAATCAGCTTGTCAGATAAGGTTTGAAAATCAAACTTTAAACCTGACATACAAAATCTTGTAAGATGAAGTTTGTATTCAGAATCGACTTGTAAGAAGAGATTTGAACTCAGCTATATATTATAAAAGACGACGTTTGCATTTAGAGTCGACTTATAAGATGAGTTATATTATCAAACTGTGAGAAGTGTGTTGACCTGAGAGATTTCTGGAGAGCTGGAACAATGGTTTGTGCATGGTTATCGGTGACCCACAATTTGGAAGTGATGAAGAGTTGGTCTCTGGATTCGATGAGTCCAAGTTTAAGAGCTTCTGCTATGGCTTCTCCGACGGACTGTTCGACGCCATAAGCAGAAGCAGCGTCGAAGTGTCGGTAGCCCTGCTTGATGGCCTCGAGAACAGCATCTTTTGTGGTGACGGTGCTGGTGGCTTCCGGCGCGGTGCCGAGGCCGATGACCGGCATCTTGCGGTGGCCGGAGGAAGAGTGGAGAGTGACTTGGGGGATTGTGGTGGCAGTCATTTTTGTTGGGATTGGAGAAGAATAACGGTGAATTGGGTTTGGTTTGGTTAGTTTTTGATGTTAGAAAAAGGGTGACAGAGAAGTCCTTTTATAGCCATGGAAAGTTTGAAGAAGCAGAGGGGGTAGGTGAGATTAGTAGTGATTATCTCTACTTTGGGGTAGCTGGTGTTCGTGTTATTCGAATCGAATACATGTGTTTTTGAATTTTTAATGTTGTTGTTCTTCGAAAGACTTTGAATTGGAACAAAGAAAAACACACACTCACTGCAATTCTGTAACATAGTTTCGCTGTGTTTTTTGGCCTCTTTTGAAGTTCTATGTCGATGAAAGTCTGATATATATGTTTTTTATGTTGAAAATTCAAGTGTAAATCTAAATCTTAGTCGAGCACTATACAAGAATAAAGACTCATAAATTTATTGTCTTAAAATTTTGAATTAAAAATGATGTCAGTACCTTATATGATTAGGCTCAGATCTCATTATTAGTTTTTCGTAACCGATAAACTTGTTTTCTAAAAGGAAAATGATAAACTGACTCCCTAAAAGTTACTACTTTTTTACTCCCTTACGTGTCACTGGTAGGTGGAATTTTGAAAAGAATTTTGATTTATTATTTTAATTGTTGACATGGCATTGAATACGCGTTGAAACTTAAATCGGGAGAAAAAGAAGGGTTTAGGTTTTGAGTTTGTGGTTCCCCCTCTCACCGTCATCTTCTGTTTCTGTACACACAATTGGAACCGAGACAGGGAGAAAAAAAGGGACTAGGGTTTTGTTCGAAATAAAATGAGTTTTGGGTTTGCTTCGTCTCTCTTGCTGAAAGTAAATCGCTCTTCCCTTTCGCTAACAGTCATCTTCTATCTCCATACACACAGAAATGCAAATCGTCAAATTGTCATACCGGACCAACATCAGATCTCACGTCCTCTCATCATTGTGTCGATGAGGACCATTTTCCTTTGTCGCTAGGGCAAGGTCTTGCTTCTCCCTCTCTATTTTGTTTTTTAATATCATATTCCTTTTTATAAGCAGTTTCTATATTTCAAGGAAAACACCAACATAGTACTTGAATTTATTATAGTTGGTGTTCGTATTTGTTGGTGATGGTAAAGGTACGACGTGGTCTCTTGGCACTTTCAAAAGGATTGTAGAAATTGGCAAGTTGGGTAATTATGTGATTATGCCAATCATTCTTACTTTTGCCAACAATCCCCGCAACCTCAGCAAGTTCATACGAAATGTATTCTCCTAAACCCTCGTCTTATTTCTCGTATCTAATCATTTCAGGGTTCATGTACTTTAATCCATGCTCACAAAAATATATTATTTTTAAATTTCTTGTTTCTAAATTTCATGACCATTGGGTGGCCATGGTACTGCTAATCCCTTGCCTTCCTTTTTCTTGGTGTTGATGGATGCAATTTTAAGGACTTGATAATCCCTTTACTTGGTTATTCTAATGTTTTAAATAATCCTTTTAGGTTAAAAATATAATTCAGCCCCTATTTCTGTTAAGATTTTTCTCTTTGATCCTCTTAAAAAACCTTATTAAATTAGATATAATGGTGTAAAGGTTACCGATTTGGTCCTTTGTCAAAGTTAATTTTCTTTATGTATTCTTAATTTGGTCCTATAAATTCTTAATTTAGTTCCTTATAGGTAGGAAGAAATTTTAAATACACTGATAATGTTTGTAGAGAACGATTTCATAAGTTTTTATGTAAAGGAACTAAATTGAGAATTGGCAACATATGTAGGCTTTGAATTTTATCTTTAACCATAATGTTCAGATCTCTTGATTCCTTTTCCTCACTCTTCACTTTTTGGAATGCTAGATTCAAAATCAAATGATGTGGGGTGTTCTCCCAAGCATTCCATTTTCTCGATAAAGTCTTGGTCTTTTGTTTGTTTCTCCCAAAGTTTCTAAACTTGTTTTGCTATTGCAATAATTGTTGGTTTGTTGCAATAAAAGCTAAGATAGGCATTCTAAACTTGTTTAGATAGATGTTTTACATTTTCCTTCTCTGATTTAGTGAAGTTCTAGCTTTAGCATACTCTAAGATGCATTTATAGGTCTTAATAGTGAAATTTTGCATTTCTTATTTTTTGGTTGTAGTTAGATTAGCTTTTAGCATTCTTATAGCATTTAGAAGTTATTTAGAATGTGAGTTTGTTGTTTAGGTAACTTAGGTATCAATTTTCAATCCTAATAGTAAAGTAGTAATATTAGAAGTAGCTTTGATGCAAGTTGTTGTTGTGTTACTTTGATGCAGGTTGTTGTGAACAAACTTAACAGGAATGGATTTCAAGGAATGGAGGAAACTAGCAATTATAGCAATGTGCATTCAAGAGGAAGCACATACTCGACCTTTGATTAGTGACATGGTTAAAACCATTAATTTTTTAACAAAGATGCAACATACAACAGAGACTTTTTTAAAGGACAAAGAATGCAGTTGACAAAAGGAATCTGAAATGGTATAAGATTAGAGAAGATTAAGAACAATGAATGTGTAACATATTTTTTTACTATAGCATGGTGCCACTTGGTGTCATGATGAAAATCATAATTATTATATATTTTTTCTTGTTCGTGATTTACTAATTAATAGCATTAGATATTGATAATAGAATGAAAAGATTGTTATCATATTTATAATTGTCTAATTAATATGATTGTTTAATGTAAACATCAGTGCCAATAAATTGTTGGAGAAACAAAAATAACACCAAGTTATTGTTTAATCTAATGTTATTCATTTTCATTTTTTTATGTAATGTATATTTTTGTTGTAAAAAAATGTAATTTTTTTGAATATATTTTTTCATAAAATTAATCAGCAAAATTGTGTATGTTTTTTACAATAAATTATTTCATCAAAAGATTAGTTAAATTAATTTGTAACCTTTTTTTCATTAAGTCAATGTTAAATTTTTTGAAATTAAATTAAATATTAAAAAAAACATAAGAATATATGTCAGTAAAGTAACTTACTTTTTTTTCACAAAGAATAAGAATATCATAACTCTGTAACTATTAACTGATGACTATTGATATATTAAGTGTTGACTTACGCACTACTTTTTGTGGAAGCTATATTCAAAACATAATGAAATTTGGTGTGGGATAATTGGCCCATAAATCCCACATGCCAAACATCATAACTTTGGAACAATTAATTGATGACCCTTGATATATTAAGTGTTGACCTACGCATTACTTTTTTCACACAATAACAATATGTGGTATGTGGTAAGCCACTCAACATATAAACCAATTTCAGTGAATTAAAACACCTCACTAAAGTATATGGAAGCTATATTGAACATGCTTAGATCTGGAGTGAGATAATTGGTCCATAACTCCCACATGACAAACATCATAACTTTAGAACTATTAACTGATGACCATTGATATATTAAGTGTTGACCGAAGTAGTACTTTTTGCACACAATAACAATTTGTGGTCCATAACTCCCACATGACAAACATCATAACTTTGGAACTACTAACTGATGACCATTGATATATTAAGTGTTGACCGAAGTAGTACTTTTTGCACACAATAACAATTTGTGGTCTGTGGTAAGCCACTCAACATGTAAATCAATTTCAATGAATTAAAACACTTCACTAAGGTGTATAAAAGCCATATTGAACATGATGAAATCTGGTGTGAGATAATTGGTCCACTACTCCCACATTATAGACATCATAACTCTGGAACTATCGTTTGCTGACCACTGATATATTAAGTGTTGACCTTAGCAGTTCTTTTTGCACATAGTAACAATTTGTGGTCTATAGTAAAACACTCAACATGTAAACCGGTTTCAGGGAATCAAAACACATCATTGTGGTTTATGGAAGCTATATTCTACATAATGAAATATGGTGTGGGATAATTGGTCAACTCCCATATGACAAACATCATAACTCTGGAACTATTAATTGCTGACCCTTGATATATTAAGTGTTGAGTTGAGTATTAGTTTTTGCACACAGTAATAGTCTTTACTAATTACAAGAATATCACAAAATTATATCAATTCAATTTACAAAATAAAAAATATATAACAATATATACGTCAAATTAGTCTAAGTCTTAATATATTTATTAAATTCCGTGAAATCCACCTCGTGAATTATCATACTTGTTCTTGAATTTAGAAATAGGAATCAAAAAATATAATGAGCTACATGCATCCAAAATGTTGCCTTCCCGCTGATGAATCACCATGTCAACAAAATCATCATCCAAAACTCCTGCACATTCAACAATTAATTGTCTAAGTTTCAATTTAATCATCTGGACTAAAAAATCTATTGACATTTCTACCTCCAAAAGATTACAACATTGCATTTTAAGAGATTATCTATTTATTTCAATGTTCACCAAAATGCAGGAGCAATACCACGTTTGAATCTAAATATACACAGTAAATTCAAAGATTGTATAAAGAGTGGCAAGTAAGATCATCACACCTTACTGCTTACAAGAATATTATCTTATTACTTTGGATTCATTTCCTCTAATGCAAAGCTCAAAGACTCGAAGAGCCATTGTCAGTATGAAATACAAGTAGAGCAAAATACAATTTAAAAGATATATTATTATTTCTTCTATGAATGACTACTTCTTGCTATCTTTTAGTCTCACAGTCTTTATGCTTATTTGTTTTCTAACTCAAATCCAAAAATTACACAAGAAACTTAATCAACCACTTAATCATCAACCTTAATTACCTCAACACCACTACTCCTTTTCACCAAAGAACCCAATGGATGCAATGTACTACACTTTCTTTAACATTGAATGCAAGAAAACAAAATGAAAATTATTATAAAACAATCACCATTTGCACATGCTAGAACCTAATCAATTATGCATCATAAACAATAATAAAAATCCATAAGAATAAGCAATTGGTCCAGTGATGCCACTTTTTCAATTGTAATTCCTGTGGCAAGATAAGCAAAATATTTAATTCACAAGAATATCATTCTATTTATTTGATTTGAATGTTGTAAACAATTTGATTATCAAACTAAATAAGCAATCAAGAATTCATAAATATTTTTCCCCCAACTGAACCAAAAAAATTGAAGTAATAAGGAAAGCATCCCTTGTTTAATGAATAGGACAAGTAGCATCTCTCAACAAGTACCAAAGAATGATTAAAACCATGGACAAATTTGTGTTCATAAAACTGTCTGATTGAAGGTGATAATTTCTCCAAACATAATTATATAATTAATCACATAAAGTTTCTTATAGTTAACATACATTTCTTCTCACCTTTAATGAATTACAAATTTTTTTTGAGTAAATGGCTACCAAATTAGATTATGTGAGATAAAATATGAGCATCTACAGGGAAAATCTGCTATCCAATATGGAAAACTATATCTTCCACACAAATAATTACTACATCTATGTTGAGAGCATTGTCATCTAAACAGGATATGCAACTACATCAAAAACCACAAATGTTTTTATTCTCTTACATCACTTAAGTGTGTTAATAGGCTATGCAAGTTATGGTACCAGAAAACTGCATGTAAAGATGTATAAAAAAATGCATCAAAAATAAGTAGTTAAAGTTCTTATAATTACCATAAACAAGCTCGATAGTTAATACTCTTCTACTTGAAATAGCATCCACAACTATTGGAAAATAAAATCCCTTGACCCCATCAAGAAGATCTTGGTACAACTTTTGATTCATTGCCTCTAATCGATAACCACACTCACGCGATAATTCTTCTTTGGCCACCTACAAAAATTACAAGAACTTAAAATGTAGGATTTAGCATAGAGACGTAAAATTGTCCAATTTAGGGCAAACTACATGGAACATTAGATGGATGCTTGAAAGTTGAAGAGGCATGCTCACTCTTTAGGTGGTGAATATTATCAGAACCCAAACCACACCATTAAAAAATGAAACAGAGAGGAGAAACATGACCTCACGCTAGTAGCGACAGGGGAACACGGTCCTCATCAACGCAACAACAAGAGAGCGCGAGATCCTACGTCGGCCCGGAGCGACGACAGTCCAACGATCTACGACGATGAGCGGAAGAGGGGAGCATTTTACTCCGAGTAAAAGAGACGAAGCAAACCCAAAAGCAATTTTTTTCTAATGAAACCCTAGTCACTTCTTTTTCTCCGAGTCTCGGTTTCAATTGTGTGTATGAAACAAAAGATGACGGTGGGAGGTAGGAACGATTTTCTCTGAGCAAGACAGACGAAACAAACTCAAAACCTAGCTCCTTTTTTTCTCCCGATTTAATTTCCAACGCGTATTCAATGCCACATCAACAATTAAAATAATAAATCAAAATATTTTTCAAAATTCCACCTGCCAGTGACACGTAAGGGAGTAAAAAAAAGTAGTAACTTTTAGGAGTCAGTTTATCATTTTCCTTTCTAAAACAAGTAGCGGAGCGATTGAAATAATAATGAAATTGTATGCTTTTTCTATTTACTTTGACATTTTTCTTTTTTTTTTCTTTTCCTTTGCTAAATCATTTCACATAAATTTGAAAAATAGATCTTACTTTGAATGAATTGAAAATTCCAAACAATATGATTGATGGTAGCTAAAAAAATTCCATGATAAAAGTTAGTGAAGATGCCAATTCAGTTTTTAATCTGAAATTTGTAAGGATTATAGGTCTACATCAAATCACCAAACAGAAGAGTTGAAAAGTACGATATTTGAGTATAAGTGATGTGTGGAATTAATTTTTGGTCAATGTTTTTTCTTTAAAGAAATCTTCGATGGATATATTTTCAAAAAGATAGCTCTTATCTTCTACAACATCATCCACTATCATAGTATAAATTATTTATTGTAAATTAAAATATATTATAAAATACAATAACCGATCATTTATAAATTTATCATAGAAAATATGCATTTTTTTTCTTCTTCTTCTACACATTACAAGTTAAAATACTATTCTAACGCCAAAGAAAAAGGTGGCAACATTGAATTCAAGGTACACGTGATGTGTGATGTAAGTTCAATGTTTACTTTTCTTCTTGCAATTATTGTTTTTTTTTTCTTTTTATCACATTGAATTTTTAGTTAATTTTCTATTTCAGAATAAAAAGTTCAAAATATCCTTGCTGCTATTGGTGCTGAAATTTGGTTTAAGAAATAATAAGATACAATATTTCTTCTACAAAAATGAGTTTACATATTAAAAATAGTAATAAGTTCTGTACGAGTTTTCTTTTATGAAGGTTTTAGAGAAGACAAGTTTAAAGGAAATGAAAATTAAACAGTTTATTAAAAATACTATACATAAAAAACAAAATTACTTCGTCCTGTATTAACTGTCGGCAATCATTTTTTTATTTATTTTTATTTTGTTTACTTCTTTCTAAATATTTTATTTATTTATTTTTCTGTCCTATTTCAAGAAACAGAATTTTGTGTATGGCATGTTTAAATCAAGTCGAAGTACACTAAAAGTTTGGATTAAGGTATGTTTTCGAGTTTGAATGAGTTTTTTTTTTCTTTTTCTCCTTTAAGAAGTAATTTTAATAATTTGTTTGTTTTGCGGTGTTTCATTATTGGGTTTACATAATTAAAAGTCGTTTGTACAACTATTTTTTTGAACTTCGTATACATAAATTAAAATAAATAAATAATTATAGAACTCAACAGCATGAATAATCATTCACTTCCTAAGAATGTATATTAGAAAAAATAATTTAAGCTAAAATTCATATATATATATATATATATATATATATATATATATATATATATATATATTGAATAATGTTAATGTCAGTCAAAAGTTTCAAGACGATTTTGATAGAATATACAATTTAAAGAGACTAATAATACAAAAACTACTTACGAGAAGATAAAAATTATACGAATATACTTCTAGTAGCTTGTTGGATAATATTCTAGTTTTTTATTTTTTTTTTGTACGTGTCATTAGGATAGTTTGTATTATTTGTTTAGTAAATAGTTAGCTTAGTAAAGATAGAGCTCTTCCTTCCATAAATATAGGGTTATGTTTGTACTGTAAGTAGATTTGGAATATATACAGAGTCATTTAGTTAAAAATTATTTTTTAATAAACATTTTGTTTGATAAAGTTATTAAATAAAGTAGTTATTTATTTTGTAATAAAGTTTTAGAGTTTATTTTGTACCAAAAACCGTTGTTTGTTAAAATTTATTAAATAAAAAACTTTGTTAAACTATTATTCTTTTGATTTTTTTTTTTTCATGGTGTGTGAGTTTTCTCCACTTATCTCATGGGTCCATAAGTGGCTTGAAGATGAACACAATTTCATTTCTATATAGCATTCTTTATTTATCTTACGAGACAAATGAGTGGTGTGAAGATGCATTAACTTGTCCTAAAGATTTGGGTGGTGTGAAGTTTTTACTTATCTCGGATGGTTGTTCAAGTAGCTTGATGAAGATGGTATATCCAGTTATCTCGGTGGAACTCCAACTGACGTTGCAGTTTCCATCCTATAGTTCATCAATACACTTTCTCCATCATTCATTTTGCATGAAGTTCTTTCATCAAGTAAGGCATTTCGTCGAGCAGGTGTTGAAACTCAGACAAGTATACAAGGTCGCATAAATAGTAACCGGTAAGACCATGATATCATTTTTCAAGAGACTCGTGTATACTAAAATAATCGTGCAATTAATAGCTAATTTAAAACTAAAGAATGAATCCATAATTTTAAGTTTCATCTAAGAAAGTAATTTTGCATAAATGATTAAAATTGAACTTTGGAAGTTTAAGGCACTTAGTGAATGGAAAAGATTAGAAATGATATGAATTTATATTGTCGGGGTTAGAATTCACCAACTATGCTCTCATGCAACTACAATTTTACATCCTCTACATCAATATGCTAATGTTAACCCACAAATCTGCTCAAACCCTAATTCCTTACTAGAATGAGCCTAAATTTCCTTATTAAAGTCAATCCCTTGAACTCTTAATAAGCAAATCCGCATTATGTACTAGGGTTTAAGACAACCAATGGGTCAAGTCTCATTCCTATATACAAGCTCCATTGGGTTTTCTTGTTCCAATTCAAGGTTTCAAGAGATATTTTCACACCCAATGAACCAAATATCATGCAATAAATGGTCAAATCAATGCAAGCATTAAGTGAAGAAACAAGAAGACTAGCAATTAATGAAACAGACATATATATA
>Ga0209589_1009774_pt1 | contig 14307 bp, 9 predicted proteins | sample CowpeawhiteBW_FD_187525 | JGI IMG/M metagenome (GOLD analysis project Ga0209589, IMG submission 187525) | Root nodule microbial communities of legume samples collected from California USA - Cow pea white BW (SPAdes) (version 2) | ecosystem: Host-associated > Plants > Roots > Nodule | place: USA... | reverse complement strand
AAAATAAATAAAAATTAAGAATTAAAAAAAAAAAAAAAAAACCTCATTACAAATAAACGATAGTTTTGTAAATCAGTGAATACTAATTTTCAATTTTAATTTGATGAAGAAAAACTAGGAGCTCCACACTTGATGTAATATGGATAATTAATCAGTTTGTTCCAAAGTCTTCAATGTTTTTCTATTCACTTTAAGTTTTGCAAAAGACTTCAAATAGATTTGGTTTGTTCCAAAAGTCTTCCACTTGTTTCAACAATAATTCCGAATTATTGCAATGGTGTTGATATTGAAATAAAAAAAATGAAGAAGTGAATATCATTATCATCTTAAAACAGAAAAGGTCTTGCAACTCTTGTTGCTTTGAACACTTCCTAATTATTGGTGTACAAGAGGTTAATTTGTATATCTTAATCAATTACTATTAGAACCTTTACCATGAAAGTTTCTACATTAATTTTATAGCAGAAAACGTACCATCATTCTAATATAATCTAATCTGGTCCAACTAAAATACTATTATTTTTTCTTTTTTGGTGTGCTTCCTAGCTTGTTCACATAAGCAACATGCAGTGGCAAGTGGTAACAATTCAGCACCTTAATTGTAAACAAATGCCAACACTTCATCAAATTGCATCAGTTAAATGCCACATGCAGCCACCAAAGAGCCTGCAAAATTTCCAACTGAACTTCAGCCGCTATTTTTGTCATCACCCTTTACCCTCTTGCTATAGGTCAATTAATATGTTATGCGTCGTAGGATTTGAGTTAGGTTTAATTTCATTTTCTTATGCTAACGCTAAGGTAAAAATAAGAGACAAAGTCATGAGCACGAAGAGAAAGGTTCAAGACAGACAAATTCAACTGCCACTTATTTTATTTGCAGGGTACAACACGGTTTTAAATTTGATTGTTTCCCTAATAAAAAACTTCACGAATCATCTCACAAGAAATAAACCTATAAATACATTTGCTTGAGCTCAATTTCTCTCCACCTCTTCCTTAATCAATAGTCAACAGCATCATATACAAAAGTACAACACAAATCTCTTTCTGGTCTTGTCTTGAAACATTCAAACAAACCAACAACAACAATAACAATGGATACTACTCCATGCTTGCTTCAAATGGTTTCTGCTTTGGTTCTGATTTCATTGGCCTCAGCATCTCTGGAAGTGGGTTTCTATAGGTCCACATGCCCATCTGCTGAGGCAATAGTGAAAAGCACTGTAGAAAAAGCAATTTCTGCCAACCCAGGCATAGCAGCTGGTATCATCAGAATGCACTTCCATGATTGCTTTGTTAGGGTAAGTTCAATTCATATATATATATATATATATATAGATGAGTTTCTTCTTAATCACTTCAAAGAGAACAAAAGTTAAAAATATATGAGTTTCTGATTCTGAAATTGCTTTGTGCTGCTCCTGTGTTGATCAGGGATGTGATGGTTCTGTGTTACTAGCATCTACACCGGGAAACCCGCCAGCTGAACGAGACAATTTCATCAACAACCCAAGCTTACGTGGGTTCGAGGTGATTGACGAGGCCAAGACCCAGTTGGAGGCTGCATGCCCTAACACAGTATCATGTGCTGACATTTTGGCCTTTGCAGCACGAGACAGTGCTTCCAAAGTTGGTGGAATAAACTATGATGTTCCATCAGGACGCAGAGATGGTCGTGTCTCTATTGGTGACGAAGTTCCACAGAATCTTCCTGGACCGGGTTTCAACGCTGATCAACTCATCAATAACTTTGGACAAAAGGGTTTGTCCGTAGATGAAATGGTCACACTTTCAGGAGCACATTCAATCGGTGTGGCTAGTTGTGGTGTCTTCTCGAATCGCTTATACTCTTTCAGTGGCACGGTCACACAAGATCCCTCACTCGACCCTTCATATGCTGAAACGTTGAAAAAGCAGTGTCCTCCGCCACCCGCTGTCACAGGCACCACAGTTTCTCTGGAACCTTCCACTCCTATTCGTTTGGACAGCAAATACTATGAGGGTTTGATCAACCACCGTGGCTTGTTGACATCGGATCAGACCCTATTCGCCACTCAATCCACAAAGCCAATGGTTGAAAGCAATGCATACAATGGTGCAAGTTGGGCTGAGAAGTTTGCCCAAGCGATGGTGCGCATGGGTTCTATACAAGTGCTTATCGGCTACGATGGTGAGATCAGGAAGCAGTGCAGCTTCGTTAATTAGTTAACAGCAGCAAGAGCTCCTTGATATTTCCCTGGAAAAAAAAAAAAAAAAACTTCGTTAATTTGTTCATAATTTCCTTTCGTAAAGGGGAAATTGATGGTTTGCAATTGTTCTTCTGTTTTTGAGTTTGATTCGTACAATTCAAGTGTGTATATCCTCTAGGCGGTTATTCATGTGCCTTACCTCTTCTTGTAATACTTGTTTTGCTGATAAACAATAATACATTATTGATTTTCCTTAAGCTTTCTTTTATAGATGTAGGTGAACCTTTCAACTCTATTTTTCTAAGAAATTCTGATCTGTCCTTCTAAAAGATCTAATACCGCTATTAAAGTTGATGATTTGTATCTTAGTGTCCGACTCAAAGGAAACATCGGAACAATTATGTTCTTGTTATGATAAAAATCAAGGGTAAAATCCAAGATATATTTTGAAAGATACAATTAGGATTTAGAGTTGAGGTGAAAATCTGATATTAATTATAAATGAGAACCTTTCTAGTTTATTTTTCTAAAAAAGGCAGTTTATCTTTCTAAAATATTTAAGAATGTTATCTTAATGATTTGTCGTTTTGTATCTGATTCAAATAGAAACAAGTTTGTTCTTGTTATGGTAAAATTCTATAGTAAAATATAGTTTATACATTGAGAAAATAAACAAAGTATGAGTTCAACGTATATTTCTTTTATTAGTAAAGTATATTACATATAAGTATTGAGGTATTTGAAATATCTCAACCACGTATAAAAAAAAAAAATATATATATATATATATATATATATATATATGAAATTTCATCACAATTTCATCTTTAAAAAATGTTTTTTAAAAAATAGAAGGAGGAAAAAAATATTTAAATTATATTTGACTTCGACTTCTAAAACAATATGATACTTAATATGATACTTATTGGATACAAGAACAATATATAATTTGATTAAAACTAATTTTTAATTAAATTATAAAAGATTGCATGTTTTTCCCGTTTGAAACCATTTTTAATTATCTACATGATCACAGCTAACATGGTGCCTAGACAGTTTTAGACAAAAGGTTTTGGGTTGATAATTGTAATAAGGAGCTAAAAAAACAGAAATAATCTGAGGTAAATATAAGTGCTGTAATGGGAAAAAAATAGAAATTAAAAAATGTAAATGAAAAAAGAAAAAGAAGTTGGTGTATGAGTAAATAGTTCGATCAATTGTTAAATTTGGTGCATGAATGTACTCAATTGTTAGATATTTTAATTGAGAGATATCATACAAACTCAACTTGTAACAAAATGGAGCCATCATTTCCGTTGACAAAAACAACTTCATGATAATCAATATCCACAAGGAACCATTCAATTTTGACTTTGTATATTAGACATTTTTGTTTTTTTAATGGGGTCCAACATTTTTTTATGCTTACAACAAAGTTTGAAGGATTAAACAAAACATCATCGCAACATATTCAACTTTTTCTAAAAAAACTGAACATGCAATAAACATTTAGTAACGACACATCATAAATTCAGAATTTGTGACAAACTCTAATGTCTCAATTTTACTTTGAGTTTGACTAATTTGAGTAAATGAATTTAAGTAGAGGAGATTATTGGGAAGCATTATAGCGATAAAAGGGGCTTTTTGAAATAGGAAAATGGTACTATTGATACATTAAGCAAGTGATAACGAAAACAACTACACCTTATTTTGTTTAAATTTATGTGTTCTTATTTATACATTAATTATGACAAAATTGTCGTTATATGTATAGATATGAGGACGATTATAGCTTAAATAGTTATTGTTTTAGAAATTTTTCAATACTATTTAGTTTTATAATGTTTAATTTAACAATTTTTATTATCAGACTTCTTCGTATATATCTTCAACAATCAACAATTATGAGTTTAATCTATTTTATAAAATAAAAACACAGAATTGCGTAACCATATAAGACATTCATAACTGAACAATTCTAAATACATTAGCAAAGGTTAAAATATTAAAAAACATATACTGAAAAATGAAAGTAAAGGTCTTAAAACTAACGTTATATACCATCTACTCTAATGTATTCTAAAAATTAATAAAAAAGGTTATCCATATATATACTCAATTGTTTTAGAGTCAAATAAATTATATCAGTAAATTATTATAAGATATAATAATTTGAAATTAGTCAAACGAATAACTATATTATTTATATTAAATTTATATTATGAAAATTATAATAAAAAATAAAATAAAAAATTTAATGGAAATATTGGATTATAAAAGAGATTAGGAATTTTTTTTTGTTATAGCATGTTTTTACTATGTAAATTATCATGAAAGTGTGTGAAGAGGAATAAAGTTTAATTAGTCGGATGGTATCCACTTTTATTTAGATGTGTTAGTTTGATACCTGCTTTTAAAAAGGTACAATTGAGTCCCAACTTTTGAAAAAATGTTTCAGTTAGGTCCTTTTCAGCAAAAAAATATTAGGTCCTAAATTTTGATATAAATATCAATTCTTAATTTTGTAATTCATTTTAAATATCAATACAGTTAACGACTATAGTAATTTTTGTCTGAAAGGGACCTGATTAAGACACTTTTCAAAAGTTTAGACTAGATTGACACATTTTTAAAAGCGGGTACCAAACGGACACATATGAACGAAAGTGGGTACCATCCGACTAATTAAACCAAGAAATAAATACAAAGAGATAGATTGGAAAATAGAGGTTTGGGGAACACATAGATTGAGATTGAAGTAATTCTCGCATGATCTCTCACAGATCAAGGTTAGTATCATATTATGATTTATGTATGTCAGATTTATGATTCTTTTTAAGATGTTTCTCTAAATTAAGTTTATCCCAAATTAGTATAAACCTAATTATGATTTGAGGGATTCTTTTATGAAATTGGTATGAACCTTACTTATACTTTTTCCCAAATTATTATAATCCTTAATTATGAAATTTAGGAATTTTGTGTTTTTTGCTGCCTAAGGTAATTTTTTTTTAAAGTTTTGAATTTATACTGTGTTGCTTATTTAATTAAAGTGGTATGAATTTTGTTATGTCTTTCATTGTGATAATTATGATTTCTGAATATAAATTTTATCTTTTTTTCTAAATAGGTGAGATGTTAAATTTATATTAAAAAGATTATGATAAAGAGTAAAAGAATTAATTCCTTTTTTGAAGAAGAAAGTTTGTGATAAAGATGAAAAAAAACGGCATATATGTTAACTAAAATTTTTATGAGAACCAAGAAGTCAAGACAATGAAAATCAAATCTCTAAAGTTTCTAGAGTTATATATAATGAATTTAAAAATTCATTAGAATGCGATCCGAAAAAAGCGTCTTCAAATTTGATAATACCCACCACATCAAATTGATGAGGTACACAGAGATTATCTAAAATAATATTCATGGTTTAGTATCATGATAAAATAGCAAATAATAGTCATATTTTTTTGAATTTTATTATTATGTGTGTTTGTTCTAAGCAGAGGAAATGAGGAGAAAAAATGAAAAACTTTTTTTTTTCTAACTAAAAAAAATTATATATAATAAATTTAATTTGGCACCCCTAAATATTTTCTCCAAGTTCCGCCACTGTATAAGTCTAAGGTTTTTTTTTGTTTTTTGTTTTTATTTCACCATCTATATATACATACATAGCATATGTGAAGTTTAATAAAGAAGAGATTCATAAATGTGGTTTAATTTTTACCAAATTTTATCTAGCTTATCTTCCCTTTAAAATAACTTGAGTGTTAAGTTCACATGAGGTGGGAGTTGCGTTAATATATAAAAACTGCATCAAAGATTTTTGTTCACATAGGTTTGATAGCACTTATGTGAGTGTAGAAGATCGCTTGTAAAGAAAATTACACCTGACGATTGAGCACATTTATCTTCCTTCTTAAATAACTTGGGTGTGACTACATTATATGAGTGTGAGATGCGTTTATAGAGAAAATTGCATAAAATGTTCACCAACAGAGGAATAGCAAAAGTCCACAAATTTGACTTCAAGAAGTGTGGAAACACATTGTTATACAAGTTCATTCATATACAGGCATGATTGAAGGAAAATGATAATTTAATAACGTTTTTGTTTTTACAAATTTTGACAAATTACTTATTTAGATAAAAAAAATATTATTTCATTGCTTCATTTTGGTTAAAAAAATAAAAAAAAATTAATATATTTTAATTCTATTTATGAAAATTTTGTCAAATTTATTAAAAAATAATTTTCCATCGCATAAATAGATGTGTGCGTGATAGACACACTTGTTAAAATTGCACCAGAGAGGATGTTGTTCACATATATTTATGAGGCACACTATTAAATAAAATTGCACAATAAATTAGCCTATAAAGGTGTAGTTGCACCCATATAAATGTAAAAGGAGTTGTAGAGAAGATTGTATAAGACATTTTTTCACATGACTGTGGCAATGTCCATGCTAATGTAGGAGGCGCTTTCATATAGAAAATTACACATAACCACAAAGGTGTGCTTGTGTCCACATGAATGTGAGAACTGAATTTCTACAGAAAATATTCTTTAGACTAATAAAGATTAAATATTTACCTTAATAAATGATTCACAAAAGAGTGATTGTTGTTTTCTTCGTCTGGATTGAAAATGTTTTAGAAGTCCGCATAATGAACTCAAAACATTCTTAGTGAAAATTGAGTGTTTATTGATGAGGTGAAAATTTTTAACTTTATAATTGGAGTTATCGATAAGGTATAACTGAGAAGCTAATGAAAGTTCACCTATAATTTTCATTCACTTATAATAAATGAAGATAATTAGTAATATAAATGTATTAAATGATAGTTAAAGTGATACTCTTTATTATCAGAGTGTTTTCTCATCCATGGTCGACGGAGATGTGCTCGTACATGGTTTCTTATCTTTTGCAGGAAGAATAAGTCTTATAAAATCAGTTATAATATATCTACCTTTATACTACCTATCACTTTTTAAAGCATCCACTGCCATAACGAAAGAAATTAAGAAGGCACAAAGAAATTTTTATGGGGGTGGGGACGTGAAGGTAGAAGGATAGGCTGGGTGAAATGGGAGCACATATGCAAAACCAAATATGAGGCTTGGACTTGGAATTAAAGACATTAAACTCTTCAACATAGCTCTTATAGGTAAATGGAAGTGGAGATTGGAAACAGAAAAATAAGGCATGTGGAAGGAAGGCTTAGAGTCTAAGTATGAGTCTTGGAGGAACTTAAATAGCAGAACTAATCCCAAGTATGAATCATGGTGGTGGAGGGACTTAAGAAAGATATGTGGGGAAAGTAGTGAAGGAAGTTGGTTTGATGAGAATATTAGATGGAAAATAGGCTCGGGCTTAAGGGTAAGGTTTTAGGAAGACAAATGGATTGGAGATACTCCCCTCATGTATAGATACCCTAGACTATACTTAAATGCAAAACTGAGGCAAGCTACATTGAGTGAGTTAGGTAAATGGATACAAAATAGGTGGGAATGGATAATAGAATGGAGGTGTGATTGGTTCGGATGGGAAAAATCTCAAATCATCGAACTAAGGCAACACTTAACACAAAATACATTAAACTTTCAAAATGAGGATGAATGGCTTTGGAAAGATGAAGAGATAGAACAATACTCTATAAAATCAACATATAAAAAGTTGCAAAACACTTTCAAAACAGAAGATTTGGAACTTTATAGTTTGTTATGGAAAGTGAAGGCTTTACTGTCAGCACAACACTTCACATGGAGGGTATTTTTAGATCGTATTGCAACCAAAGAAAACCTAAGAAAAAGGAGAGTAATGTTAGAGAGTTATCTTTGTCCCATGTGTGGATCAATGGAGGAATCTACCAATCATCCCTTCTTTACGTGTAAGATTACTGGGATTGTTTAGAACATGTGCAATAATTGGGTTGGGGTAAGTACTGTTCTTCATAGTCAAGCTAATATGAACTTTCAGCAATTTTGCCTAATGGAAATGAATGTTAGAGGAAATAGAGTATGGAGGTGTATGTGGATAGCAATCATTTGGACTATATGGAGTCATAGGAATAGTGTCATCTTCAAGAATAAGAGAGTGGATGCAGAAGAGATATTCTATACAGCACAATTAAAGGTATGGGCGTGGATTACAAATAGATATCCATAGGCAAATTTTATGTACTCAGATTGGTGCATGAACCCCACAATATGCATAAAATCCCAATAATCAAATGCATAGAAGGTAAGTTGATAGAGAAAAAATTGAGCTAGGTAAAGGTGTGGTGCAAAGTTGTTTGAATAGTAATAGGTTTCAGGATTGTTGGAAATTGCATAGGAGGTCCCATATTCTTAACAAGGCTGCAAGCCTTCCTTTTTTTCCTTTGCTTGTACGTATGCAAGGTTAAAATGATCTGGTCAAGACAGCCTGGACATACAATTTGCAACTCCATAAGAGGGTTTAAAGGGTCAACGAGATGGCAATGGTTGACAAAGCTCTCAAAGGCCATATCATATCATACCCAGTTTTGTTCGAAAATTTCAAAATGGTACCCACTTTGAACTTTGTCTCAATTTAGTATCCAGTTTCGATTATTGCATCAATGTAGTACCTCCAGTTAAATTATCACAAACGCCGTTAAGAGCCAGGTGACGTGGCATAGTATAACTGATACATGTCACAGTTTGTAATTGTATAGTGGCCTTTCAACTGTTAACGTGTACAGTGGATTTATTTAAATAAGTTGTGTGATTAAATGTTTGCCCTAACATTGGTTTGGCCCCAAATCTGCATTTTCATCGCAGAGCATTCAATTTGTGGAACAAAATGTCTCGCGCACGAAGTCAGGGTTGTTCTTCTTGTTCATATGGGTCACAAAACCACAGCGTCTCTCGTCGTCCTGGGTGGTGTGGGTCATCAGATGGATCTCCAACTTGTTATTGTGGGGAGATTGTAGTGTTGAGGATGGCAAGAACAATGAAGAATGGTGGAAAACAATTCTGGGGTTGCCCTAACTATAAGGTTTGAGCTATGATTTTGCTTAGTTTTGTTCTTAGAGTAGAGGTGGATGTTAAGGACATTTGTTGACATCTGTTGATTGGTATTTTTGAGCAGCGAAGTGCAAATGAGGGTTTCAAAGGATGCAATTACTTCAAATGGTGCAATGAAAAAAATGTGGATGAAAGGGATGCAACTATTGGAAGACAAAGCAAAAAGATTACTGATCTAGAGAAAGCCGTAATAGATTCTGAGAAATGGGTTAACTTTTTAATTGGGATGATAAGTTTTTTTGGGGTTGATTAACATCGTCCTTGTATCTGCGCTGTTTAAAATTCGTTGAAGTGATTAAGTGTTAAGAGGAATCATTGTAATTTGTGGGTTGTTTTTTGTAAAATGATTGTAATTTAGTGGAAGTTTAAATGAATGAGAAGTTTAGTTGTTATCTTCATTCTTCAATAAATACAACATATAAATACTCATTCTAGTAGTAGACAAATTGATAAATACACATTCTAGTAGAAAATAAATAAGTTCCAGTGTCTGATAATTTGGTAAATACACATTCCAGTTCAAACAAAAAAAAAACATCTGAAAGTGCACCTCAAAATACATCATCTCAAAGACCAAATACTAAATGTACAAGGTTCAAAATATCGAAGACAAATAACTTCATGGTTTCCAAGCAACTCCTCTCCTGAATGGCAATTTTTTCCTCCCCAAAGTTTTTGCAAGTGGTCTGCGTGGAGGTGTCTGCTGAACTTGATGATTTGTTGGCTGTGGATTTGTCTCATTTGTTGGTTGAGTTGCCTCTATTACAGTTGTTGTCTGAGTTGGTGCTTGAGCTGGTGCCTGTGTGGTTGCCTCTGCTAGTGGCTGTGTTGGTGCCTCTGCTGGTGGTTGTGCTGGTGCCTGTGTTGGTGCCTCTATTGCAGAGTCATTATGTGGTTGTGTTTGTTCCTGAGTTCCAGACTCATCTGGTGCATCTGTTCCAGGTTCAGGTGCTTGGGGCAACTATTTCTTTTATGGCCAAGCTGTCTGCATATAGCACACCTCTTTCGTGTCCCACCTAGTCTGACTCGCGTGTCATCTTTTCTTAATTCCCAAGACTCAAGTCTGCGTTTCTTTTTTGGTCTCCCTGGTAAGATTCGTTTTGCTGGTGGCATGACTTCAATGTTTGTATTCATTTCCCACACATTTGGACCGTTGACTGGGTATATGATTGGAGTGTACGTTTCTTCATATTTTCTTGCCACAGCTGTTAACAACTCCCCTCCATATTTTTCCTTTAAAAAACATCCATCTAACCCAATAATAGGTTTGCAACTCACAAAACTGTCTTTACAAGCCTTTAAGCACACATAAAGTCTCCTGAAGATTTTCTTGTCCTCATTGTCTTCAACACTAACTTTCATAGTGGACCCAGGATTTGACTTCAACAACTCATGTGCATAGTCATATACCAGTTTATATTGTTCTCTATAAGAACCTTCAACATTTTTATATGCAATGGTTTTTGCTCTATGAGCAGTAGCTATGGAGATGCCCACATTCCATTTCCTTCCAACTTTGTTTCTTATATTTGTCAGTTTTATTTCAGGATTATCTCTATAATCTCTGACTTAGCCATTTTGAAGTCATCAACCTGATATTAAATTCCCTACTGCAGTTATGTTGGTTGATTATTGTTCTTAACTGCCAACTACTTTGGGCAGCTCTATAAACACAATACGCATACCAATTACATGTTCCATTTGCCCCTAAACATTTGACACATACTCGCCGTTTTTCATTTCTGAAAATTTTCAACTTCCTTCCATTGTGCGCACCATAAGTTCTAATAGCTTCTACAAATTCCTCCTTCTCCGTGAAGTATGTCCTCACCTCCCACTTGTAGTCTTGCATACTCTTGGGCATTGAAAAAATCCCCAACCTTCCAAAAGTGTCTCTATCAGTGTTAGATGAATCACTATATTCAACACTATTACAACTGTCTGATTCCCAATCAGTGTCTGATAAACCTCTATCTTCAACGTTACTTCGAGGAGCAGTTGGTACACTGAAATCAACTTCATCAATCCCAACTTCCCTTTCCACCTGATCATCTTCTAAAGGGTCATCTTCATTATGGATACTAACATCCACCAGTTCTTCTTCATTAAAAGAATCCCCAACGGACTCATCCCAACTACTTACATCAAAGTCATTCCCATCAGGTTCATGCACACTCTCTTCAAACTCAGCCTCCACCTCCACATCAACCTCTGTTGGATCCTCATTCACCTCCACATCAACCTCAGCTGGACCCTCACTCACCCTCACATCTTCCTCAACTGGACCCTTATTCACACCCACATTAACCTCAGCTGGACCCTCACTCACCCTCACATCTTCCTCAGCTGGACCCTCATTCACACCCACATTAACCTCAACTGGACCCTCACTCACCCTCACATCTTCCTCATCTCGACCCTCATTCACACCCACATTAACCTCAGCTGGACCCTCACTCACCCTCACATCTTCCTCAGCTGGACCCTCATTCACACCCACATTAACCTCAACTGGACCCTCACTCACCCTCACATCTTCCTCAGCTCGACCCTCATTCACACCCACATCAACCTCAGCTGGACCCTCACTCCCCATCACATCTTCAAAATTTGGACCCTCATTCACACCCACATCAACCTCAACAGGACCTTCATTCACCCCCACATCTTCCTCAGCTGGACCCTCACTCACCCTCACATCAACCTGTACCTCACTTCCATTCTGCACATTAACCTCAGCCCCATCCTCAATAGGATGATATTCTAACATATTAACTACTTGAGGTTCGTCCACTCTATGCACAACATACAAATGAACTTGATAATTGAGAGTTGCTATATTCACCATATGACATGCCCCTCGGTCATCAGACAATAATTCTAACCTCCCTTCCAAAACAGATCCTCCCCCAACTGAATACCACATCTCCTTTACATTTGCATAACCCATTTCCTTCAAAATACCCAATATCTCAAAGTAGCTCCAAGTGTCTGGGTCACATGCTAAAATACTTAAGTCTCCTACGTATTGCAGTGACCCATTCCTCTCAAACCTTCCCCCATGGTGAAATACCACTTTGAAACATTCATCATCCATGTCAACACACAAAGCTATATATATACAACCCTGAAAATTTTAAAAAAACCCACCCAATAAAGCCAATATTACATTTCATACCACTACCACACCAACAAACCAATTACAATGGGGGACCACAAGCTCAAAACAACACGGGACCACACTATCAACTAAAAGTAATATACAAATCCTCTATTAACCACATAACACCAAAAACGCACAATATTCAAACACACAAAACATTAAACAACTGAAAACACTAAACCCCACCATCGAATCATCGCAATATTCAAAAATAGAAACCATTACTCAAAAAAACCCTAAAACCCCGTAATGGCAACATGACAAACTTCAATCAGCACACAGAATCAATAAATTTGACAGTGGCACACCTTTCACCCAAGCTCAAATGGACGTCGTTCTCAACAAAATCCTCAATTGGACAATGGCGCACCTCAGAGCTTCGCGGACCAACGCACTTCTCTGTTGCTGAAATCCCCAATTCAATTTAACCTAATTGTGATCAACACCAACTAATACTCCCGCTAAGACACATCACACACTCCACTATTGCCACGTCAGTGAAAATTTTCGATTTTACTCACAGTAATAAATCAGACGTTAACCAGCTTAACGACGTAAAAAATTATGTACTACATTGTTGCAATAAACGAAACTGGGTACTAAATTGAGACAAAGTTCAAAGTGGGTACCATTTTAAAATTTTCGAGCCAAACTGGGTATGATCCGAGTAATTAAGCCATAAAAAAATAAGTGTAATTAATTACGTCCAAGTAGATATATGAAGTGTTTGTAAAAATAAATTCGCTTGTATTAAACAAAATTTGAAGTTTTACCTTGATAAATGATTTAGAAGATAATCAAAGTTTTTTTATTCATGTAGTAGGGAAATATTTTATGAAGATTAAAATGAAATACTTCTAGCTAACTTATCAATCGAAAACTTTTAAATTTCAATATAACGTATTTAGGAAGTATGAATTAAGTGAGACTTATATGGTGAAATGTTACTATATATGGGTTTTATCAATCATTTTTCTTGATATAAAATATACGAGAATTCATAAAATCATCTTTTAAGAAGAAGTTATAATAATAATTATTATTATTAATTGAAGATAAATAAAAAAAAGCAAGTGGTTAGATTTCATATCGTTTATATACTTAACAATATTAATATATTAATAAAATTAATTTATATAAGTCACTCAAACCATATTATGAGTATATGTGTGGATAAATACAAAGATACTAATATGAAATACATAAAGGGAGGGAGCCAATGTAATATATAACTATAGCTGTTGCGAAAAGGAAAGAAAAATAAAAGGATAATGAAAATAGAGAAATGGTATGAAATAAAAGTAATAAAAACATTATTAAAACTATATTCATTGTAGCGTATCTAATTTTTTTTTTAGATATTAACATTTTTTTTTTACTTTGTCGGGGACATAAACTAAATGCTAAAGACAAAAGAAAACTTGTAAATATAATATAAATAAATACTTTTGAATTTGCTAAACCTATTTTATTTTGTTTAACGTAATAAAACTTATAATTTTAATAAAATTACTTCTCTATTATTTTTTATGCAATATATTTTTGTATTATGTATATAAGGTTTACCTTATTTATTATTTTGCTGATTGGAGCCATAAAATGTGAGAAACAGGTGTTTTTAAGAAGAAATGTCTTTGGGAATCTTGTAAAAAGGGTCAGTCTGACCACGAATTTGTAAAACAGGATCCTTTGAATTTTTAATTGCAAAACTGGGTCGTGTCGCCACAGGGGAGGACGACTTTAAAGGTGAAGTCGTCCTCCCAAAGGCCGGTTTCACTTTTTTTTTTTTTTTTTAAAATGAAGTCGTTCTCCTGAAGGCCGGTTTCCACTTTGGCGTCAGTGAAGTCATCTTTGTAGGTGACGACTTCATTTTAGGTTTTTTTTTTTTAACA
>Ga0209589_1009770_pt1 | contig 14310 bp, 16 predicted proteins | sample CowpeawhiteBW_FD_187525 | JGI IMG/M metagenome (GOLD analysis project Ga0209589, IMG submission 187525) | Root nodule microbial communities of legume samples collected from California USA - Cow pea white BW (SPAdes) (version 2) | ecosystem: Host-associated > Plants > Roots > Nodule | place: USA... | reverse complement strand
CATTTCTAAATTCAACATCTCACACACCTTTTCTTTTCTTAGTCTCACAGTACATATACAACTATATAATATTAATTAAACACAAAAAAATATACAACTAATGAAATATTAAAATAATTTCAGTATAGTTTATATATATAAATATATTTAATATTCACCGAAACTATTCATGGAAATCTGGTGCTAATTTGAATCTAAAATCCTATAGAGCACACAATATTCTCCAATCTCACTATATAGCCTCTCCATCTAATCTAATCTAATTTCTATTTCTCTCTTTATCATTTGGCTTGCTCTTTATTATAGAATATTTGAGGTATAAGCAGAGAGAAAAAGATATTAGTAGAATGTTTCCACTGTCGAACATGTTCATATATTATGTAAGTTTATGGAGTATTGCTATTTATTTATTTATTATTCTTTTGAATTTTTGGTCTAGTGAAATAACATTTACGATGATTGAGTTTGCAGAGAAAGTGTAAAAGTGTAAAATCATTCTCCACAAAATTTTTATATATTAACTCTTAAAAATTCATTATTTGAAAATTGTTCTTGATAAAGAGAAACACGTAGTAACACCTTCGGTGGTGGGTCTGTATGTTATCTTTTGTTGTTTAATCATTCATGCGAGTACCGGTTGTTGGCCTAACACAGAGAAAGAGAAAAAAAGGAGATGATGCAAACTGATGCAAATCATCACTAACCAATATTCCAAACAAAGAGACACTTCTTACAGAGAGTGCTTACGAGGTTATAAGTCTGAAAGGATACACTTCTTGGGTGATAGGATATTTCATGGCGAACTTAGCACGAAGCATTCTTAGGGACCAAAGGAGGGTTCACCCTGTGTCGGTTCTTGCAAAGGGTCCACATCCAAGATGTTCATATCCATATCCGACCACGACGCGCTCGAAGAAACTCATAACAAATTCTCGAACACTAAACGGATGTCAAAATCCGTTTCAAAAAAATGTAAAATGGATTTCGACATCTATTTCATTATTTTTTTTGTTTTTTAATGAAACGGATGTCGAAATCTGTTTCATATTTTTTTAAAACGGATCTCGACATCCATTTCGTAAAAAAAAAAAACTAAAAAAACAGCAAACAGATGTCGAGATCCGTTTCAGGGAAATGTGAAATCGATCTCGACATCCGTTTCATTAAAAAAGAATTATGAAACAGATGTCAACATCCGTTTCACATTTCTCTAAAACGGATCTCGACATCCGTTTCACAGAAAAAGAAAAGAAAAAAATTACAAAACAATATTTGTTAACAACATCCCATTCAAATCAAATTCCAAAACATTCAATATGATTATAATTAAACTGAGAGGAGACTAACCCGTAAAGAAGACAAGAGAAGAGCTTTCAAAATTAAAATTAATGAAACAGCGATGCACATGCACCTCAGACCAGCTTGAAGGACAAGAGAATGAAGCACAGGGACCACTACCACTTTGAAACACAGGGACCGCAGATGACAGTTCAAAAAGCACTAGCACTGTGGAGAAAAAACAGAGAGAACAAACAATGGAGAGAAGAAACGCTGTGAAAATAATTGGGAGTGCATAGCTGAGATAAAAACCAAAGCAAAAATACACCATTGCCGCAGTAAATACCATTTATTGTTTTCACCCACTTTCATCCACCTGCCATATAAAAATTTATTAGGGGTAAAATGGTAATTATTGGAGGTACTGAAGAAGACTTGGGGGTGCAGGGAGAAGACCCCTAAAAATAATTGGGCCGAAACGATTGGAGGCTCATACACACTTCAGTAAGATGGGCTCAAAAAAGGCGAACCCACTACATATTTCGGGTAGAGGACTTTGACCCGCCCCAGTGATAATTGGGTCAAGATGCAAGGCATAAATAAATCTTGTGACCTTTTCTGCTGCTTCCAAAAGAAAAATAGGCATGTGGTTCAAATACCTCATAGAGGAAGAAGAAAGCAAGAATAGGCAGAAGGGGCTCTATTTTCGTTACAACGAGAAGTATTTGTCGGGTCACATGTGTTGCAATAAACAAATCAGCGTCATCATATTAGGAGAAGACAAAGTGATCTGGAGAGGAGGAAATCGAGGACGTAAGTCTCTAGCTAAATGCAAGTAGTATCGCGGGTATGATCTAAAAAAATTCATTGAAACTATGGGGAACAATCGTTGAAAAAAGAGTAATCGTGATGGTGGACTTGGGAGCCTCCATACTTTCTTATCATTGAGCTTGGTGGAAGAGTTAAAATATCTCGTTGAGGCAATGAAGGGATATTTTGTTGAAGTCGGATATGGGCAAAGATTAGGAATCCAAGGAAGGGGAGTGGTGATAGAACTACCAAACTTACAAGTTGTTCAAGAATTTTTCTTATTTGAATTAGGTGTGGTGGATGTAATATTAGGGTATAGTTAGGGATGGGCAAAAACTCTAATTTTCTTGATCCAATCCATTTTTGCTCCAATCCAATCCATTTATAATCCATTTTATTAAAAATCCAATCCATTTAATGGATCTGGATTTCAATCTAATCTACATTTTATATATTTTATGGATTGGATATCCATTTTATAAATCAAGATTTTTAAATATGGATAATCCAAAAAATCCAATTCAAATTTTCAATTTAAATTTTTAGTTGGGTTAGACTAAAGGTTTAGATGGACTATGCTAAATTCAGACTTAGACGGGCCTTGCTCGACGACCTATACGGATCAGGCAGGCCCAACAACCATAAGAGGTTGGGCGGGCCAAAAGATATAAAACGTGCTAGGCGGGCCCGACAAACCGAACGAGTCGATCGAGCCCAAGGATCCGGAAAATTTGAGTGAGTCCGATGGATTGAACTGGGCAGGTGGGCCTGAATATCGGAACGGGCCAACCGGGCTTAAAGACCCGAACGGGCCAAGCGTGCCCAATAACTTGAATGGCTCAAGCGAGCTCAAAGAACTGAACAGGTCAAGCAGACCCGAAGACCCGAACGGGTCAGGCGGGGCCGATGACCCGAATGAGTCAGGCGGATTCGATGACCCGAACGAGTCAGGCGGGCTCGAAGAATCGAACGAGTAAGGCGGGCCCGAAGACCCGAACGAGTCAGGCGGACACGAAGACCCGAAAGGGTCACGCGGACCCGAAGACCCGAACGAACCAGGCAGGACCAATGACGAAAACAAGTCAGGCTTCCCAAAGACCCGAACGGGTAAGGAAGGCCCAAAGACCCGAACGGGCCCGAATGGGCTCGAAGACCCGGATGAGGCAGAAGACTTGGACGGGCCCGACGACCCAAACGGGCCAAGCGACCCGGACGGCTGTTCTTGTCGTCGAGCCTATTCTTGTTGTCGGGCTCATCCGGGTCGGCTCGTCCGGGTCGTCGAGCATGTTCAGGTCGTCGGGCCCGTCCGGGTCTTCGGTCTCATTCGGGTCATCTGGCCTTAATGACACAAGTTTTAAAAAATTAAATTTAAATTTCTTTTATAAAAAATGGATTCTGGATTTTGAACTTTATCTAAATATTTGGATTGGATTTAAATCTTGATCCAAATATTTGGATCTGGATTTTAAAAAAATCCAAACTACTTTTACTAAAGAAATGGATTTGGGTCAAAACTCTAATCCAATTATTTGGATATAAAATGGATGTGGATTGGATCATTAAAAATTCAATTCATGCCCACCCTTAGGTACAGTGGTTGAAAAGCTTGTGGAAGTTTATTGCGAACTTGCTCAAGGTTCACAAGGGTGGAATAATTATTGAGGTGAAAGGGGACGCAGTTATTTAGCATAGTGGCTTCATTAAAAGCCATTAGGAAGGAAATTAAAGGGGGAAGTTGAAGCTTATATGTAGAATTGGTAAAGATTACAGTAGGATGCATAAAATCGCCCTCACACGTTGCGTCGACAACTCCAAAAGCTATGAAAGAAATGTTGAAAGAATTTAGTGACCTGTTTAAAGAGGGAACCAAACTCCCTCCTCCTAGGGAATGTGACCATGCCATGGTGTTCAATGAAGGGTCACTATTCCTAACATTAACCCATATAGACATCCTCATCACCATAAGGAAGAAATTGGTAAGTTTTTCAGAGACATGTTGGCAGCAGGTTTCATCAGACCCAACACTGGTCCGTACTCTAGTCCATTGGTCTTAGTAAAAAAAATGGAAGTTGACATTTCTGTATGGAATACCGTGCCCTTAAAAGTATTACTATTCCAAATAATTGTTGAAATTAGAAGTTAAGGTGGTTTGCTTCTTGAAGATTTGATAAGAGTAAATGAAACACTTTTGAACTATCTTGAATTCATTACCATTGGAATGAAGCCTACATTGATGAAGGAAAGGAGATTTGATGATATCCATGATTGATCAAGGCTAGAAGGTGTGCTTTCCACTTAGTAACATCATTTAGAAAGTGTATTTGTTATTTGTAATTCATGTTGTAGACCTTGTAATATTAATTAGATGTATTTGGTCTAAGGTGTGTCTTTTAATCTGTTGAATGATTTTTCAACAAGTTAAAATGTCTCTTTTGATCTGTTGAATGATTTTTCAACATGTTAAAAGGTTGGCTGCAGTAGTTTTAAACTGCAACAAATTCAATCAGTTGATTTATTTTTTAATTGATTGATTTCACTTAAGTCAAGTGAAATCAACCGATTGATTTGGAAATCAACCTGTTGAATTTTGTAACAATTTGACTATAAAAGCTGTGATTTTCGAAAGAGAGGTATGCTAATCATCTTAGAGCGCGAATTTATTCTAGAAACTTGTGGAAACTCTCTCCTTCGTGATCATACAGTTTGCAGTAGTTGAAGATTGATCTTGGATCAATTCTTAGAGCTTTTGGCTTGGTTTGAAGCTTGGAGAAGTGGTTTGTGGTAGGCTGGGATGTGCTACCATTGAGGATTGATCTTTCTCAAGCTTTGTGTGTGTGCCTGGTGGTTTTCCAGGTCTGCAAGAGGGTTCTTGCTGTGCTGGTGTGATTCTTGTGTGATTCAAGAGTCTTTTGTGGTGTTTTATTGCATATTTTGAAAGTGTAAGGGTGAATACTTTGTAAATCTTTTGAAATAGTGCAAAGTCAAGCTTAGGTTGCCTTGACAAACTGGATGAAGCTCAGGTTTGAGTGAACTAGTATAAAAATATCGTGGTCTCCTCTTTTCTCTAACCTTTCTTTCTTGCATTTTCATTTTAAAGTTTAAAGAACTTGTGCTTTAATCATGTTTTTCATGATCTTGCATGTTTTCATGACATCTGCAACATTGAGCATGTTTGCATAATCATTTAGAATTTGTTTTGATCATTCATATGCATTGTTTCTGGTTTAAAACTTGAATTCGCATTTCTGCATTTTTCCCAGTATTTCAGTCGACTGTTTTCTTGTTTCAATCGATTAATTATACTAGAACAAAATCTGTTTAGTAAAATCAATCTGTTGACTCTGTTTTTGATCGACTGAAAGTATACTTGTCCATTACCTTTTGCATCCTAACTTGGTGATCTAATTGATTCAATTAAAGGTGGTTTTTAGCTTGCAAAGATAGTCTAAATTTTTAACTAGCCAATTCAACCCCCCTTTCTTGGCTTTTCAACCATTTCAAAACTAATAATAAGTTCCTTATTACCGTCATCGAAGAACGGTTGGATGAGTTAGGAGGGGCTACAATTTTCTCTAAACTCAATTTGAAGTTAGGCTACCACCAAATACATATGAGACTAGAGGATGTTTGTAAGACAACATTTTATACACACTAAGGACACTACAAATATATGGTAATGTCCTTTGAATTAACTAACACTCCTTAAAACCGTATTTATGGAAGTTTGTATTAATTTTTTTTATGATATCTTAGTGTATAGCCCATATTATTCTTCCCACCTCGACCATCTAAGAGTAATTCTTTAGTTGTTGAGACACCACAAACTAAAGCATAATGGAAAAAGATGCAATTTTGGAGAACTACAATTAGAATATTTGGGGCACATAATATCTTCTACTGGAATTTATGTTGATCCTGTAAAGATTTCAGCTATGAAGCAATGGCCAACACCCTAGGATCTGCGTAGTTTTTAGGGTTTTTTTAGATTGACCGGGTACTATTGTCGCTTTGTGAGGAATTATGGGATGATTGCTAAACCCCTCACATAGTTACTGAAGAAGAATAATTTCAAATGAACTAAAGAGGCACAAAAGACATTTGAGCAACTTAAGGAAGAGATGGAAAGTTTGCCAACACTAGCTATGCCAAGCTTTGATCTACCTTTATGATTGAAACTGATGCATCAGGATATGGAGTAGGTGAAATATTAATGCAAAAAGGAGGACCCCTGGCCTCTATTAGTCAAGCTTTGATACCAACTTGATATGAGTTGAGATTTTTGTATTGAATTAAGAAAAAAATCAACACAAGGAGTGTCCCTGATGTTGTGTAAAATAACAATGGAAACAAAATAAAAAATGGTTAGGCCATCTCCAATATCCTCAAATAACCTCCTTTCCAAAAATTCCCTCTTCTCCTCAGTTAAAGTTCCTATATAACGATAGTTATTCCTTTATTCTCTCTCCTCCTCAATCTTGCCAGTTATACTAGTTTGTTAATCTATTAGCATTCTCAATAATAGTTTCCATGAGTGTTTTTCCCATTCTACCTTTTCTTCTTTGATACATTTTCAATGGAGGTCTCGTTGGCTTAGGCTCAGCATAAAGACTCTGGCATATTCATACAAGTTCGACTTTCATGTAAAAGTGGTGTTTGGATATATAACAATTTAACAACTTATGGCTTATAGAATATGTCAATAGAGCTTACAAAAACATTTGAAGTCTCCAATTAAAGCTTTTCACAAAGCTACACATGTAAAATAAGTGCAAAAAAATAACCTCAATAAATTTTCTTAATTGTGAAACATTCCTCTTTTTATTTTGAAAACAAAAATATAAAAACCCACCAAGTTTTACATTTTATATTTGGAAAGGGTGCACTGTAATTACTTTTACTTTCAAATTCTGGGATTAAAATATTTTTAAATTTGATGAACTACTATATTCTTAAATTTTGAAAACTAAAAACACATTTTTAAATAAATACTTAAACAATTTAGTGGAGCCATTATCATTGGGTATGAGAGAATTGGAGAAAAAGAAAAATGAAAGAGAGAAAAGATGAAGACAAAAGGGAAAGGTGAGAGAATGAGAGAGGAAATAAAGTTGTTGAGCTCCTTAATGATAGAGATAAAAAATTCATGTGTGGAATAAGAAAAATGAGCAAGAAGATAAGAGATAAGCATGTGGAAGAAACATGTTAATCTAAAAAAATAGGGACACACGTAATTTATTGACTCAACCACGTGTCATTTATTTAGCTTAGTGATGTATTTTGTATCTATATGCTACCATGGTAAATAAGGTCGGTAGGATATGTGGTTGATGGAGCTCTGGGTTGTTGTGCTCGAGCACGAGTAACACGAAAATCAAACTCCTTACCCATAATTTCTACAAAATGATCAAGATTAACATGGTTAGAGTAAACTCAAAGAGGAAAGAAAGTAAAAGTAAGCATGAGTTACCCAAGAAAATATGGCAGTAAGGCTCACAACAAAGGGCACACTAAGGAGCGCTTTGCTACTAATCGGTCGAGGAAGATCTTTCAGAACAACAATATCCCTTCTTTCCTCGGTTGACAGGTAGTGCTCAACCTAGATTTAAATTTAATTACCCTTTGCCAATAAAGGGGAAACCTCAGTGTATGGTCAGAATAAAAGGAAATATGTTTCTCTTTGTCAGACTCAACAAACTTAAGCTTGAAAAAAAAGGGTTTTGAAGCACTTATATATATATATATATATATATATATATATATATATATATATATATATATATATATATATATATATATGAGTGTATACTATAAAAAGGATTTGTACTAAGCACCTATCAAGGAGATCTAGCCGACCTCTTGACCATGTTTAAGTTGATCGAAATACATGAATTTATTGTATGTGGGAGTTATACTGAGTTACACAAATCTTTGAAAGCTTTTAGAAAAGGCCAATTGTTTGGATGTAGCTTACTCGACGCTACTCGCATCATGGATAACATATGACACTCAAAAGCAATCAAGGGAAATAAGATATTTAAGTCTTTAGACATATGCTCATATACAAAAGTAAAGTCGACATAGTCCAATAGAGGTTTTTAATATACCCTATCACTACTTAAGAATGACTCGACCTCTATATACTTTGTAGACTCTTCATTACATATGATAAAACTAAAAACAAAACTTTCCACTAACTTAGTGGAGAGGAAGTCAGAAACATAACTAGCAACTTCCCCATGAACCTAGAAGTACTCAAGGTTGATAAAGGAAGATTTAGCCCTTCGCCTCCTTTTAGAAGGCTCTCCAGATATTGAAGTTTCCCTCATGTTGTGTTTCCCTTTAACAAAGGGAGGTTGGGGAGGAGCAGAATAAGGTTTGTTTAAGGAACCTTTGAGGGTCGAGTCAGTATAACTCGATGACTTATTGTCCCTGACAATAACCTTTGAATCAACAAAAGATTGATCGAGAGAACCAAAAATAGAAGAGGAAAACATGATAACGTGCCTAGGCTTGGAGAATACAAGCACTCAAAGAGCAACAATGCCAAGGTAAACGAAAGCAAGAATGGTAACACTTAGAAGATGATGGCAGGAGGAATGAGAGAAGAGGTGCACATTGGATATATAAGATGAAGCGGGCGTGCGCATTAACAAAAGTTTTCAATCACTAGTGTGTGATGTTGGAGGATTTGATAACCTTCCGTTTATGGAGTGTGACGTTAGAAATTACATCGGACGACAAAGAAGGGCACTAGGGAAGGATGGGGACGGGCAAGCATTAATGTCACACTTCTCTCACATGAGGCAAATGAACAACGACTTCTTCTATGAAATTGATTTTGATGAAAAGAAAAAAATATCAAATGTATTTTGGGCTGATGCACGTAGTAGGGCAGCGTGCGAGGAATTTGGAGATGTGGTCTCATTTGACAACATATCTAACTAATAAGTACGATATGTCATTTGCACCATTCGTTGGAGTAAATCATCATGGTCAATCAATACTACTAGGATGCGGATTGTTGTTTGCGGAAGATACACCGACATTTATGTGGCTTTTTCAGTGTTGGCGTAGATGCATGTTAGATAAGTCACCGGATGGCATTATCACTACCAGTGCAGAGCAATGCAAAATGCAATTAAAATTATATTCCCGAATAGTCTTCATCAGTGATGCTTATGGCATATAATGAAAAGGATTCTTGAAAAGTTACAAGGGTATACTCATTATAAAACTATCAAATCTCACTTGAAGTCATTGGTGTGTAAGTCCATAAGTGTCCAACAATTTGAGAGTGGGTAGCCACAATTCATCACTAAACATGATTTGGATAACAATGATTGGCTCACCACACTATATGAAGATAGAAAACGTTGGGTGCCTTGCTATTTGAAAGAAACTTTTTGGGCTGGAATGTCAACTACACAACGGAGTGAATGACTTAAATGCTTTTTTTAATAGATTTATCAATTCAGCAACAACCTTACAAGAGTTTGTTGTACAATACGAAAATGCGCTAAGGAATAATGCTGAAAAAGAATGTCAGACGGACTTTGCATCTTTGAACACTACAATCCCATGTGCCACGCAATCCCTAATTGAACGAAAATATCAAGAAGTGTACACACATGCCAAATTTGCCAAAATATAATCGGAATTTCGATTGAAGATGAATTGTGCAATCAAATGGGTTGATGTTAGTTCTACTGTTTGAGTTTCGTGGGATTGTATGTCTGCACTGTTTGATTGTCCTTGCTCAAGAAGAAGTAACAACAATAACCACCAAGTATATAATACCTTGGTGGAGCAAACTTATACGCAGGAGATATACTTCTATGAGAGCAGCTCACAACACCTATAGTTAGGACCCAAGAATGCAAAGGTATCAGACATTGTGCAAAGAATTTTTTTAGATTGCTAATGTTGCATGCGAATCTGAAACCGGAATGGAAATGTTGTTTAACCAATTGAGGTGTGGGCGAAACCCGCTAGGGTTAAGTATGTCGACTAAGCCCCATAATGTTAACGCAATCATGGAGGCTCACTTCCCAAGCCCGGGTCCATGTCAACTGACAATTATCCACAACCCAAATACAGTCAAACGAAAGGGAATGCTACGTGCGTTAAGGATGAAATGGAAAAGTAAAACAAGTGAAATATGCACCAACAACATTGTAAGTGAATCTTTCATAATAATCCTTTAATCCAATATGGTCGGTTGAATTAATCTAAGAATAATAAATTGTTTGGTAGCCAACCATTAACAATGATGTTTGGAATGGCGACACAGATGTTCATCGTCATAATGAATGGGTTTGTTTAAATTATATTATTTTACCCATTACTTTGAACACTACACCCAGTTTATAATTATAATGTGAATATTGAATTCGCAGGACTTGAATGTGCCACATCCTAGTGATCTGTCCTTCTTATCATCTCTACAAAGCAAGGTCGGTAACAATCCTATGTACACTATAACTGTTTACACAAACTTTATTACCAATAAAACTTCCTATTAACAACAACATAAATATGGTAATCGAAATAAATTATGTTCTTTTACAGAAAATTAATTACACATAAATTTGTTGATTCTAGTAACTGCTTTTTTATTTTACAATATAAGTCTTCCTTGTGTACACTTTTTGTACAACGTTAATTAATTACTCATAAATATGTCGATACCAGTAACTGCCTTTATATGTTACAATATTTGTCTTCCTCGTGTACACTTTTACTACAATGTTAATTAATTACACATAAATATGTCGATACCAGTAACTGGCTTTTTATGTTACAATATTTGTCTTCCTCGTGTACACTGTTTCTACAACGTTATGCACTTTGGCATTGCAACTGAGATTAGATGGATAACTATTTAAACAAACTTTATTACTAATAAAAATTCCTATTAACAACAAAAAAATGGTAATCCATGCAAAACACTATTTTCATTAAGTGCCTTTTCCATGCAAAAAAATCAATCTGCTTGTTTCACATTTGTGGTGTAATATTATTGTCTAAACAATTCATGAATATTATAATAACAAATAAGTTATCTCAACAACCACTTCCACTTGAAGGAACAAATCATCAATGATTTCATCCATCATAATAAAAAAACTACGTAATATATGTTACCACATCAATAATTTTACCAAACTTAATTTTTTGGGGTCATTCCTTGTGTAAGGAGATCGTAGTGCGCGACTTTTGAACTGTACTCGTCCATGAAGCTTCATCATATTGTTTTCTGGTAAATTTGGTTCCTCTACACCGTCCACATGTTTTGCCAAGTCTTCATCACTTCCACTTCCGGTGTCAACCTTAAATTGTTTGTGTTTCACACCAATAGAACGGTTCACCAAAGTCTTGAATCGGGTCCCTAGTTCATGTGATTGTTGTCCACTATCGCTATAAAAATGGTCTTCAAAGTTTTGAACTCTTTCATCCTCAATATCCGCGGAAGGAGTTATAGGATCTGTGTCTTTCGTTCTTTCACGCTTCCTCTCATGAACCACTCATTCTAAAATCCCTAAGGCTTGCCCAAGTTCAGCTATTTCACGTTCTTGGTTTTCAATTAGAACCTCAATTTCATCCTTCTTTGTTCCTACACTTGCTCTACCATATTGTCTCTTACTTCGACCAACTTCATGACCAATTACTTCATACGCTTCTCTCACTACTGTATGAAGAAGTTCTTGCTTTGACACACAAAGATAAACAACTATCTGTCAAATAGTTCAAAAAAAAAATTCTCATTTCAAAAGTCAACATTAACATATCACTCTAACTAAATGAAACCCACAAAACTTACCACATTCTTTTCTAAACTACTCTTTAAAGCACTGTCACCCACTTTAATATTCATCCTATGCAACAACCTTGGAAATTCATTGCCCATGCATGCACCCTTTCTCTTCATAAATAGGAAGTGATCAAAACACCAAAGCTGAAACTCAACAAATTAAGCATATGTAAATCAAAATGAATCATTAATAAATAATGTTTTTCTAATTATCATGTAAGTAAATATGTTTTACCTGTAATAAATAAACACAACCTACAACATGAAAATGTTTTCTATGTCTTTGCTTCTTCAAAACCAAGGACGTATTTCACAAACTTCCAACCAAGTACTCGTAAACTACACCACCCGAGTTATATTGACATAAAATTTTCCAGTCATCCACAATCTTGAAGAGTATAGGAAATATGATACCATTTCTATTAGGCAAAAAAAACTCTGATATGTCTATTAAAATGTATAACCTGCAAAAATCATCTACACCAACACATTCCGACCGCCTCAAAAGATAATTATATATGACGCCAACAATAACTTTTTTCTCACTAAAATTGTTCCTACATACACTTTCAATATAGACTTCATCCAAAGCCACTACATCTCCAACGATCGTCAATCCTAATCCTAAACATACATCTAATAACTTAAATGACACAAGTACAAAGTTAAGTAAAAACCACCTCTTCTTTCTACCCACAAATTATATAAAACACTAATAACATTTCAACTTATCTTAAGAGAATCATTGAACAAAGTGAACCACAAAAATGATGTTCCTTCAATACATAACTTTTGCTCCACACTTAAGTTCTTATTCAATAAACATAAATATGTTGGCCTACAAGAATGCCTGAAAAAAATCTGCAAAATAACAACAACACACAATGATAATTTACAACCAATTCTTTCAATTGAATACGAATAAATGTTGTTTCCTAAAACTCATTTACCTCAGCACAATCACTTAATTCTCCCACTTGACTACCTTCACTCCCCTCACTATCATGACTAACCTTACTATGTTGACTCCAGTCACTATCTTCACTCATGTCTTATAAACTAAAATAAGGAACACATTACTAAACTTGATTGACAACAATCAAAACTTGAAAAAAAAACCCATCAAATATAATTTCGCAATACAACACAACCTCAAACATCATTTTATCATCAATACATCATCAAATAAAATTAGCCAATTCCTAGCCAAAATTGACAAACTTACAACCAATAACAACACAACTGATAATGTACCGAAATAACTGCACGAGGACCTACAACAAACCAGCAAACAACAACGAAAAAAATTTTGTATTGTCCACCTTTGGGTCAATGGTCTGCATCAAAAAACAAACATTACAATGCTTTAGCTGGTTTTCAAATTTAATACGACCAACATGACAATAATAAAAAAAATGCAACAAGGGTTTTCGACCCACCAACCACGAACAATTTTCGAGCGTCCAAAAAGGCTTTCCAACCAACCACAAATTTTTTCTGACCACCACAAATTGTGAATCTTCTCCCAGACCACCGACCCTTCACACAATACAATTGATTTCAAGACCGCAATGGATGAAAACACAAGGTTTCCGCTTTGATACTTGAGTTCAAAACGAACTGCAGAGGTTGTGCTCTTCTTTTCTTTCGCTCCACACCTCATTCTTCTTCTTCTTCCGTTCCCAAGTTTGATTTTTTTTACAACATTTACACTTGGTTTCGTCACACTAGAACAGCTTCTCAACGCTTCTCGAAGCTTTTTTCAGCAACATTTTGGTCGAAAATACTGGTGTTTCTCTTTTCCACGATGAAGCTCTTTTTCTCGCGCGCATAATGGCTTCTTCTTCTTCTTCTTCAGCTCCCAAGCTCTCATTTTTTATACAACATTTTTTTCTTTGGTTTCCAAAAGCCACACTGCTCTCGTAGAGTTTTGACAACCGTTTCTCCGACATTTTTTCTCAAACCTTCAGTTCAAAGATTTTGATTTCACGGTTATGTTTTCCTCTTTTGCGGGACAATTTTCATCACGCGCACGCGGACCCCACACCTTTACCCACTCTCACACTCCATCAGAATCACCACATCACACATGTTTTATTAATTCAAAAACAATTTAAAAAAATCCACAAACCACTCAGCGGGTATAAAACGATTTAAAAAAACTCAGCGGGTATAAAACGATTTAAAAAAACTCAGGTTAAAGTATCATCTCCCATTGACAAATTATTTTGGTAAGAACATGTTTGATTTCTACTTACCCACCTATGCATTGTTTTTCTTCTTTCTAAGTTTATTTTGATTTTTCTTACGAAATTTTGTGGTTGTGATGTGTAATTTTGTTTTTTTTTTATTTCTTTAATTTGTATTATATATATATATATATATATATATATATATATATATATATATAT
>Ga0209589_1009767_pt1 | contig 14312 bp, 8 predicted proteins | sample CowpeawhiteBW_FD_187525 | JGI IMG/M metagenome (GOLD analysis project Ga0209589, IMG submission 187525) | Root nodule microbial communities of legume samples collected from California USA - Cow pea white BW (SPAdes) (version 2) | ecosystem: Host-associated > Plants > Roots > Nodule | place: USA... | reverse complement strand
CTTTATACAATGTTGCAAGAGGTGGATATTGATGAAGTTAGTAATTTCTTTAATATTTTATTCAAAAATAAACTACAATATAAATTGGTAGTGATTTTTTATTTGTTTGTTTTTTAAGAATCAATCGGAGAAAGGGAACTTGTTGATCCAAACAATAATTATGGTTAAATAATTATTTTTTTTAAATATTTTTGTAAATACCCGCGGGTACCGGTGGATACCCGCGGATATGAAAAAAATAGACGGGTACCCGCATAACGGATACCCGACGGATATGGATACGGGTACGGGGCGAATATTTATTCAGCGGGTAGGGTACAGGGGAACTACTACCCGTACCCTACCCGCCCCGTTGACATCCCTAAGCTGGCAGAATGGGTTGGAATCTGCGAGCCAACCTGGCACATCACGGGTTCGAACCGGGTTGGGATGAAATTTTTTTATAAATTTTAATACGGGTTGATTTTTGACCTGACTCACTTAGAACCCGGCTCACCCGGGTTGAACCCGTGGTGAGCCAGCCGGGTTGGCACACCAACCCGCAAATAAAAGGTCACACATAGGGATGTCAAAAAAATCCATACCCGCGCGTATCCGCGGATAAAACCCGCAACGGGTAGAAAATGAATATTAAAAATGGATACACATTACCCGTGAGTGCGGGTATTTTTGATACCCGCATGTTAACGGGGCGGGTACGGGTATTATAGTATCCGTACACGTGGATATCCGTACACGCTAAATTTTAATTCACAAAAATACCCTTATATATATATATTAGTAAAAAATATTATGAATCTTCATTCAGTAATGGTGGTCAGATTCTTATCCCACATCGGACTAAATTACTTCCAAATACTATGGAGGCATTGATGTGTCTCCAAGACTAGTTGTGGACCAGCATGGAAGGTAATGAAATTAACACTTTTATTTAGATATTTTAATTAAGTGATTGTTAGAAATTTTTGATGAACTTCTTATGTTTTCAGGCTCTTCTAGATTAAAATCGGACAACATGAAACTTTATACATTGTTGCAAGATGTGGACATTGATGAAGTTAGTAATTTCTTTAATATTTCATTCAAAAGTAAACTACAATATAACTTGTTATTGAATTTTTATTTGTTTGTTTTTCAGGAATTAATCGGTAAAAGTGGACTTGTTGATCTAAGCACGGGTTATGGTTAAATATTTATTTTTTTAAATATTTTTGTAAATATCCACGGGTACCCGTGGATACCCACGAATATAAAAAATAGGCGGGTACCTGCATAACGGATACCCGACGGATATGAATACAGATACGGGACAAATATTTATCCAGCGGGTAGGGTACGGGGGAGCTACTACCCGTACCCTACCCGCCCCGTTGATATCCCTAGTCACAAAAGTATTTTTTGTTAAGTTGGGCTTTGCATTTAGGTCAAGTTGGATTATTTTTTTAGCCAACACATAGATAATTTGGTATTTTTGTGATTTTAGTTTGTATTTGGATTGTGTTGAAGTTTATTTAGATTTTAATTATAATTATAATTTAGTTTTGACTGAATTTTTTTTTTAAATTGTATTTTTTTGATTAAGTTAGCTCGTGAGCCAACTCGTTTAACCCACCAACCCGTGGTAGGTCGAGTTGGGTTCGAATTTTTTTAGCTCGCTAATAAGTGAGCCAGATTGGGTTGGCTCACTAAATGATCAACCTATAGTGGGTCGAGCTAGGCTGGGCCGAGTTACCCATTTTGACAGCTTTACTCAGCACAGCCCCAACCACTTTGTGCTCGGGGTGAACCAAGTGAGCTAGCTGCCTAACACATTGGAGGAAACCTAATCCCGTTGGTCGCTTTGTGCTCGTCGAATAATAGGAAACTCCCTTACAAATTGACTCTCTCTCTCTCGCACACAAAAAACTCTTTCGAACCCTAGCCTCAATACATTGCTCTCTCCTGCATAATTTAGGGCTCTACAGAAAACCTAATTGTTGCTCCTTAAAAACCCCTAAAAAATGAGAAATTGTGAAAAATCTAACCCATTTCTCCCAATTTGCCCCCACCAGAATTGCTATCTTCAACCCTCTTCGTGGCCTTTGATCAACTTGACCTTCCTTTCCATTCGTCCATCACCCTCGCTTTCTCATCTTGATCTTCAAAATCTCCTTCAACCATCAGGAATTAGCGTTGGCCTCTTCTCTCTCTCAGATTTGATAAGGTTCGTGCATTATAGCTCTATTTCATGTACATCAAATATTCTTTGTTCGTGATGGAATGCTCTCGTGGATTGACTAACATCACAAAGGATGAGGGTGTTTCTGCAAAACAATAGACATAAGGAACAAACAATGGTGAATTAGTGAACTTTAGTGAATGCAAGACATTTAACTGCTAAGTAGAAGATGTCTTCAAATGTATATATATAGAGAGAGATTGGAACACAAACAAAGAAATGTGAGAGAATGGTAAAAATTGAAATTTTTTTTAAAGAAGTAGAGATTGGAACACAAATATGCAAATATGAGAGGAAGAACACGAAATATTGAGTTGATTGTCCGGCATAAAGGCAAAAGCAACCACCTTTTGTGAGAGAAAACCAACTATCAACAAAAGCATTAGGCAGATGTTTGAATTTTTTAAGTGTGTTTTTTGTGCTTGCTTTTTCTATTTATTTTTTTAAAAAAAGAGAAGCCTTTATTTGTAGACATCAGACAAAATCAAACCATCTACATCTCTTTTGTCTCTTAATGTATTAAATTGTTCCAAATTGAAATGTGTAAGAGAAATAAAGTGTTATTGTCCCAATGTCTTGTATTTGTTATCTCCCACAATATCTTGTATACATAAATATTATTTTATAAAATTCATTTGAAAAAAAAAATTATAATATCATCAACACAATGTTGATTACAATGCCTAAACAAGTAGTTTCAAAAGTGAATTGGCAAATTAGTGCCAAAGCTAATTTATATTCCTTTATCTCCCATTAAATAAATTTGAAAGATAAAATTTACAAAATAATAAAATAATAAAATATGTAATTAAATCTAATTAAAATCCACGTTACTAGAATTACCAATGGCGAATTCATATATTTTATTATAGGACATCACCAAAAGTATTTATATCTATTTGTGCTTGGTTCAATAATAATATTTTATTTTATGTTGTATATCGGTTTCATTCTTTAACTAGGTGTTCAAATTATGCAATTGAAAAGAGTAAAGCATTGAGGTCTGGGTGGTGTAGTTGGTTATCACGTTAGTCTCACACACTAGAGGTCCCCAGTTCGAACCTGGGCTCAGACAATCTTACTAATTTTAATTTTTACAATTTGCAATAATATTCCAATTTTTCGTCTCAAGCTCAAGGTTTAGTACTCCTATGGAATGAGTTTGTTTCTGAAAAACAATGGACATAGAGAATAAACAATGGTGAATTAGTGAATATTAGAGATATGGTTTCATGTAAGACCTGAGAAAAAGTTAAATAGGACTTGGGTTTAAGTCTTATGTGTGTCAATTGTATGTTATTTTAATAGGTGTATTATTTTAAGGTTATGTTTGAGCGTGATTAGTGATAATGTAATCCTAAAATTATAGGAATTATCACAAAACATGAATTGGTTGAATTAGTTGTGCACTTGCTTTGTGATTGAATGGTTGTGGGTTCAAATCTTGCTAAGAACGAATTAAACTTTTTTTTTGCCAAATTTTATTTTGACATGAATATGAAAGGGTAGAGAAAACCCTAGCTGCAAGAAGGACAACCTAGGGTGCTGGGAAGGCAGCCAATGATGGTCTTTGAATGATCATTAACACTTAATTGAAAGCTATTTTCCTTTTCCCTAGCATTAACAAGCATTAAGGCTTAGTTAATGGTCTAATTAGGGTAGTTTTGGAGAGGAAAGAGACAAAAACGTGAAAGGGCAGAGGACAAACGAGATTGACAGTGAAAAAGGGAGTCTGAAGGTGTTGTTTTGAGTGGAATTGATCAAAGCATCAAGTGCATTGAGAGAAGACCAAGGCTGGACTACTGGTGGCACAAGGGAAGTTCTACTTCTTTCAAGTGAGCAAGAATTATCCAAGTAAGGGGAGTTGTCTCTCATACTTTTATTCGTTTTTGAATAATTATGCTTTGCCATGTACCATTGCATGAAATCCCAACCTCTGTGATGTTGTTTTTCGTCGTTTTTGGGATTCTGCCCAAAAACCGCCTGGCGGCCCATCCCTCATCGCCAGGCGACGCATCTTCTCTGCCCAGTTTTCTGGGTTCTACTATGAATCGCCTGACAGCAAAGGTGAACCTGCCAGGTGACGCATGGTGATTGTCTCTGTTTTGTATATTTTGTGAATTTTTGTGATACTATGACTATCCAGTTGGATTACTAAGTTTGTATAAATGTGTGATGCCATCTCGTTGTTATTATTACAATGTGTGGGAACTAAATTGGGAATGTAAACATGAAGCATTTGTGTTAAATTGATGAATGAATCGAAATTAGGGGAAATAGGAGTCAATTACGAATTGGTTGGATTAGTATGATGTGATTGGTTGAGTACGCAACTGGAAATGAGATGATTGTGAACGATTGGTTCGTACATGAATTTTGGGATTTTTAAGGTTAAACATATTAATGTCCAAAGGCATAGAAGAACTTGGATTTTTCCCAAGAATTGATGTGCCGCCTAGCGGCATCTTATTGGCTGTCAGGCGATAGCTGTGATCAATGAGTGGTTCTGAAAATTTATGGGATGGTTGAGAGAGAGAGAGAGTTATCATTGAATTGAGTCGAAAAGAAATTAAGTGTGATGAAGAGATTAAGATAATTGAATGGGTGTCAGTGATAAACAAGGCAATGCATGGATTGAGGTGATGGGCTTACGGCAAAGTGAATTAGAGTTTGGTAATGAATTCTTAGTGATGATCTAAAAATCTAGAACAGGTAAATGGAAAAAAGGGAGGATAACTAAATTGGAAATGTGGATTCTAGTGCATTAGGGTAGGTGAAATTAGGTATAACAATTGAATGATGAAAAGGTGTATAAAAATTGGTTAAGTATAAGATTACTAATGAGCTGAATTTGGTAAAGGGATTGAGTAAGAGTTTGGTTCTGTTATAAGTTGATTTAGTTATGGTGTAATTATAGAGTGGTTGGTAAATCACATGTTTTGGAATATTTGGATTGTAGGCAATTAAACCATGACGATGTGGCTGGGTAATTAGAATCAGGTTCGAATATAAGAGTGAGCCTTTTTCCCTTGGAAGTAAGTCAGATTGAAGAACAAATCAGTTTTGAGTGCCAAAAACCAGCAGAAATACGTTACTAGTGTGACGCCTGGTGACCTACGAGTGTCTGTCAGGCAATAGGACTAGCAGGGGTATGACCAATTTAGATACCAATTTACAAATTTATATTCCTTTATTATCCATTCAATAAATTTGAAAGATAAAATTTATAAAATAATAAAATATGTAATTAAATCTAATTAAATCCTATGTTACGAGAATTACCAATGGTAAATCCATATATTTCATTATAGGACATCACCAAAAGTGTTTATATCTATCTATGCTTGGTTCAATAATATTATTTTATTTTATGTTGTATATCGGTTTCACTCTTTAACTATGTGTTCAAATTATGCAATTGAAAAGAATAAAGCATCAAGGTTTGGGTGGTGTAGTTGGTTATCACGTTAGTCTCACACACTAGAGGTCCCCAGTTCGAACCTGGGCTCAGACAATCTTACTAAGTTTAATTTTTACAATTTGCAATGATATTCCAATTTTTCGTCTCAAGGTTTTGTTCTCCTATGGAATGAGTTTGTTTCTGAAAAACAATGGACATAAAGAATAAACAATGGTGAATTGGAGAACTTTAGAGATATGGAATGAGTTTGGTTCTGCAATGGACATAGGGAATAAACAATGGTGAATTAGTAAACTTTAGAGATTGGAACACAAATAAATGTGAGAGGAAGAACTCGAAATGTTGAGTTGATTGTCCGATTTTAAGGTGAAAGCAATCACCATTTGTGAGAGAGAACCAACTGTAAACAAAAGCATTAGACATTTGATTTTTTAAATGTGTTTTTGTTCTTTCTTTTTCTATTTGTTTTTTTCTAGAAAGAGATGTCTTTATTTGTAGTCCATGGACAGAAGCAAACCATCTACATCTCTTTTGTCTCTTGACTTTTGTAGAAGATGCTTAAATGTTTGATGCTTATCACGTGTAAAAACCAAATATTGCCACATGTTACGATATAGGGTGTGTATCAAATTAATCCAAATTGAAACGTGTAAGAAAAATATAATGTTAATTTTCCCAATTTTAAGTGTGTTTAAATTACTACTTTTTGTTAATTTTTTGATTTTGATTTTGTTTTTATTTTTGTTTAACATTTAGATGTTTGTTGTGATTGCTTATAGTGTACTATTCATAAATATGGAATAATACATTTTTTCTGTCCTATTATTCTCTTACACTTATTCATTGTGTTTTAGATCTATTGTATTTGCTATCTTCCACAACATCTTGTTTATATAAATATTATTTTATCACTTTCAAAAAGTGTCTCATTAACAACCAATTTTTGTGACCAAAATTTATTGGTCAATATTGTGACCAATTTAGATATCAATTTACAAATTTATATTCCTTTATTATCCATTCAATAAATTTGAAAGATAAGATTTATAAAATAATAAAATATTTAATTAAATCTAATTAAATCCCATGTTACGAGAATTACCAATTGCAAATCCATATATTTCATTATAGGACATCACCAAAAGTATCTATATCTATTTGGTGACCAATTTCTTTTGGTAGTTAAAAGTTTAGTACCTAAATTTTAGAGACCAATTATACTCTTTTTTTATTCATAATACTAACTTTTTTAGTAACCAAGAATTTTTATTTTATAAATTGGTACTTAAATTCGTCATTATAGTGATTAACAACTTTAGTTACTAAAATTTGTTTTTTAGGTTTTTTCTTGTAATGTATAAACTTCTATAAAAAGAATCATAATATCATCAACATAATGTCTATTAGAATGTCTAAACACATCAGTTTCACAAGTGAATGGGAGCAAACTAGTGCCAAAACAAATTTATGTTCCTTTATCTCCTATTCAATAAATTTGAAAGACAAAATTTATAAAATAATGAAATAATAAAATATGTAATTAAATCTAATTAAAATCCATGTTAGGAGAATTATCAACGGTAAATCCATATATTTCATTATAGGACATAAGCAAAAGTATCTATATCTATTTGTGTTTGGTTCAATAATATTATTTTATTTTATGTTGTATATCGGTTTCACTCTTTAACTAGGTGTTCAAATTATGCAATTGGAAATAATAAAGCATTAAGGTCTAGGTGGTGTAGTTGGTTATCACGCTAGTCTCACACATTAAGAGAAATAGAATGTTAATTGTCCTAATTTTAAGTTTGTTCACATTACTACTTTTTTTTAATTATTTCTTTTTTTTTTGTTTTGTTTTGTTTAACCTTTAAAAGTTTTCTTTGATGGGTTAAAATGTATTATTCATAGATTTGAAATAATACTTTTTTTTTTCATTATTCTCTTACACTTAATCATTGTGTTTTAGATCTATTGTATTTGCTATCTTCCACAATATCTTGTATATATAAATATTATTTTATCATTACAAGAAAGTGTCTCATTAAGAATCAATTTTTGTGTCAAAAATTGTTGGTCACTATTAGATATCAATTTACAAAATAAAAAGGGTTAAATATGTTTTTTGTCTCTCAACTTTCAGTGAAATTTAGTCACTAATTAATTAGGGACTAATTTAGAAACAACTTCTTTTGGTAGCAAAAGTCGTAGTCAATAGCGGATCTTGATCAAAAAGTTTGAAGGGGCCAAGATAATATACTCAAATTTTATATATTTAATTATTGTCACTAATATAACAAAAGTATGTATAATTTAGTATTGAAATATCTTTGTATGTTTTTCCTTACAAAAATGATAGTTTTGAAGTTGTATTTGATATGGAACCCTTATAAATAAGTTTTTTTTTTTTTAATTTCATCTCTTTCACTGAATACTCTCATATTTAAGAACGTTTTTTTAGAGTATGGTCCAAATAATTAATAAGAAACTTTCCGTCTATAATTTCAAAGAATTAATATAAAACTTTCCACTTATAATTCTTGAATCTTAAGAAAAGGTTCTCTAATTCAACAATTAAATTTTTAGTATCATGCTTGAAAATAGAAAATAGGTGAAAAAGTAAATTTGAATTGATTTCATCCTCACTGGTATCTTTCCTTCTATCACTTTAAAAAAATGAATCTATTATTTTATTCTTCATCAATATATATATTTAAAAAAAATTAAGACTAAAAAATAATTTATCAAAATTTAATAAAAAATTAAGAGATGTCATTACTAAAAAAATTATGATAATCAAATCACGTTTAAAATGGTTATTAAAAAACACATAGTACATAACTTTTCTTTTTATATTCATACAAAAATAAATATACAAAAAACTCATAAGATGAAAAAACAAAACGGAATATTTCCTTGACAAGAGACAAAAGGGAATTACTTTTTTTTTTATCTCAGAAGAAAACGGATGAGAAATGGGAGCGAGGAGAATGAATTTATGTCTTTCTATTTCTTTTTGTAAAACAAAAAACAAAAAACAAAATGAGATATGCAAGAGTAGTAAATGAATACAATATGTGAGAAACTTAAGATAAGAGAGAATAAAAAAATATCTCAATAAATTTATTATTCTTTATTATATTTAATTTTTTATTTTATTGTTTATTAATATTAAATATTATATTTTATAAAAAAATAAAAATAAATTTAATTTTTTGTAAAAAAATAATTTAAAAATATTTTTTTAAAAATTTAAACAATCTTGGGGAAGCATGACCCCTTACAGGCCTTTTAAGCTTCGTCACTGATCATAATAACTAATGTTTAGTGATCAATTTCCTTTTGTAGTTAAAATCTTAATAGCTAAATTTTGGAAACTAATTTAGAGATCAATTATAATTTTTTATTCATAATAGTAACTATTTTTTTTTTATTTTGTAAATTGGTCACTATAATGACAAATAACTTTTGATCATTAAAATTGAATGTTAATTAGGCCTTTTCTTTTAGCGTATAAACTTCTATAGAAAAAATCATAATATCATCAATATAATGTGGATTACAATGTCTAAACACATCAATTTCACAAGTGAATGAAAGTAAGCTAGTGCCAAAACAAATTTATATTCTTTTATCTCCAGTTCAATAAATTTAAAAGATAAAAATTTATAAAATAATAAAATAATAAAATATGTAATTATATTTAATTAAAACCCATATTACGAGAATTACCAATAATAAATCCCTATATTTTATTATAGAACATGACTAAAAGTATTTTATTTTAACATTTGTTTGATTCACTCTATAACTAGATGTTCAAATTATAAAATTGAAAATAGTAAAGCATCAAAGTCTGGGTGGTGTAGTTGGTTATCATGAGTGTGGGTGAGTGATATTTATTGTATTGAAATTAAATATAACATTTTCTGATATAACAGTGTAATTGGATTGCTACCATATATAGGATTTCCAAGCCTAACCAAAGATTTTTATTTTGAACAAAGAAATTGATTTAGTACAAGATGAAGTAGGGTCCGCGAGGATGATGTCATGATACAATGAACAGCAAATGAAAAAATGAAGAACTAAAATCATAATTGAACAAAGAATAATCCTTTTTAGACTATGTGAAATCATATCGCATTAATGTTAAGTAGAACTTAACCATTATCAAGAGATTTTTTTTTAAATCCACATATAAACTTATTTAACTAATTTTGTTGTTGTTGTTTTGTAATATTGGAGAATTTTTATATATACTTCCTTAAATAACTCATTATTTAAGAATACATCTTTGATATCTTTTACAGAAGTAAGTTTGGCAACTCAGGAGTAATTGTCTTATAAATTAATTTTACACTATTAACCAAACTTTTTATTGCGTTGACATTGCAATCAATATATTGTATTTCAATTTAAAAACTCACTAATACTCTATAAAGTGTTTGTCTTCAGGTAAAAGAACTAAAGATAAAATGTTATTATCTTCCAAAACAAAGTTTCTTAAACACTCTAAATAATTTCCAAACAGAGGTTTCAATTCCATCAATACTAGTAATTGATATTTCATATGTACCCTGGAGCTCATTAGACCGATGAACAACATTATTTTTAAGGACAGATAATTGTTAATGGACAAGGAAATTACATGTCATTAATAAAGAGAAGAAAAAATTCTAGAAGAAAACACTTCTTTGAAAAGAAAATTTGTTTCATAAATAACACATGATTTCAAAAAAAAAAAATTGTTAGTCTCTAAAAGGAAATACTCCTCCATAAGTGAATTAGTATTGTGGATTAAAAAGGAAAGATCAATGTTAAGCCACATAATGTTTTTTCTCAAGTATTGAGCTTTATTAAAGTCTCTCCCCACAAAAAGATTGATTAATAATGCCTAGGATCATTTTAAAAATCAATAAAATCAGACTCTTTTGCATCTTCAAATTTGAAATACTTACAGGACCCCAATAACCTCTTCAAATAATCTTACCAAGTGATCTAAAGAATAATCTTTTAAATTTCATAAGCCAAAAATTTGACAATTAAAAACATAAAAATCATGTAAAAATCAAAAGGAATTTTATCGTTTAAAATTCAAAGCAAAGACAGATCTAAATCTAAATTTTGAGTTACAAGGATCGGTAATCTAAGAGGAAAAGAAAATGAGAAGATTTGTATTAATAATAAAGGAAATAAAACAACTATTATATAAAATATATTTTTATTAGTTATTACAAGAATAACATAATTAATTAGGTGACAAAGATTGTTTTAGTGATATATCTGTAAGATTAAAAAAAATGACAGGAAGTGAGTTATTCTACTAATGACACTGGAATTAGTGATCCAACTATGAAATTAGCAAAAATAACTAAATAATTGAAAAAAAAACACAAGTTTATATTGTAAACATAATCATACCATTGAGAATAATGGAGTATGAAATATTAGAAATTTCATTTATAATATCCATAGAAGAAAAAACATTATGAAAATAAATAAAAAAATCACTATCAATATTATCTTAAGAAAGAAAAATGTAGAAGTAAAATAATTTATTAATTCAAATAGAATTATATAATAATCTATAACTATGTATAAAGGGGATTCCCTCTTTTTTGTCCACATTTCATAATTCTAACTTTACCCTTTACAATTTAATTATTTATTAAACTTTTAAAATTTAACAATTACTTTTCTAAGTTTTTATAAAACTATCTACTTATCTCCTTCCTCTTTTTTCTCTTACTATTCATCAAGAGCTATTTTTCTCATATTTTCTCCATACATTTCACTTTATTTTTTTATAAATATACTTTTATTTTATTTATTAACTTAATAACATTACAATATCATCAATCAGTAATATAATTCAAAAAATACGTATACGCAGACGCGATAGCGTCTGTGTTTACGCTAGTAATAATAATTCAAATATCCTTCCTTTTTCTGTAATTTAAATAGAAGTGTTATCTGTAATTTAAATATGTATATGATAAAAAAAAAGACAAAATTTTAGTCAGAACTCAATTTAAATGACTAAAATTTTGTCTTTTTTTTCCTATTGTATACATATTTTGTTGTTCCTCTTGGACGTCTATGATCAACATCGAAGAAATGAATCGCATTCTTGGTTGAATTAACTTTCTCCTCAGAAAATGAGCAAGCATTACAGAAGTCCATTCAAAAATCACTTTCACTTTGTGGTCAGTTTTGGGTTTTGGGTATTTCCATTTTATATTACAAAATTTATTTTTCAAAAACTAGATGCAGGTGAGAATCGTAAGTAAGGGCAACTTTGTAATAAATTTAGCTGATTATGTGATCCAAAATCATAGAAATAATAATCAATAACTTACCTAACTGACCTAACAACGCCGTCACCATAAATTATGAATTTATGAATCATCAAATTAGTGAAGCTGTGCATCAAGCGCTAAGCAAACTTATTTGGCTAAACAAACTTATTTGACTAAACTACTTCTGACTTCATAACTCATCAAATTAATGAAGCTACTTTTAGCATGGAATGAAGGTTATGGTTTGGGTACACATTTATGCTCACAATTAATTGAGTTTGGGTTGTAAAACTAAATAAAGAAAGTTTTCAACAAAATCAGTACCAGCACCAGCTCACGTGTTTGGATAGAATGAAAGGGAAAACATTTATTGGTGACTGAGAAAGTAGAGGTAAACTAAGATTTAGAACTGAATTTCTTAAAATCTGGTTGGAAGAATTAAAATACACTTAGAATTGCACAGCGAAAAACTAAACTAACTTGTAGAAAGTGATAATTGTATTGAAATTAAAATAATTCTTTTTTGTAACTAACGTGTTATAATATATATTCTAGAGTTAAATATGTTTTTATGCTTCAAGTTTCGGTGAAATTTGAAATTAATTCATCTTCAAAAATTTTGACCAATTTAATCCTTCATCTTTAAAAATACGTGAATTTAGTCCTTTTAATCAAATTTTGTTAAGTTTAATTGACGTTTCAAATGCGTTTTACGATAATATTTGAGTTAACATTAAAGAAAAAATATATCAAATGGGGTAAACAATTTAAATATTTTTTTCTTTAATGTTAACTCAAATATTATCATGAAATGTTATTGAAACGTCAGATAAACTTAACAAAGTTTGATTATAAAGATTAAATTCACACATGTCTAAAGATGAAGGACTAAATTGGTCAAAAATTTTAATAAGAGATTAATTCAGAATTTCACTAAAACTTAAGGGACAAAAAATATATTTAACCTGTATATTATAAATTAAATATCTTTTAAAATTCTAAACAAAAAAATGTAGATATTGTAAGTAAAGTTAAAAAAAAATATTTCAAGATAAGAAGAAGAACGTAATCTTATCTATCTATACATGCACTCCATTATAAATAGACATATTCTTTGGCGTTAAAAGAAGAGACACTATAAGTTAGAATTTACAGCGAGAGAAAGATGGAATTAAAGACAAAAGTGTTGCTGAAAGTTGCTTCTTTGATTTTTCTCTTAGGGTTCACCGCGACAACAGTTGACGCTGGCTTCAATCCAAGTTCCTTAATCACTCAATTGCTCTCCAAGGAGGATGTGGATTGGTACACGAAACCCACAGAGAAAGCTTGCTGTGACAAGTGTATATGCACAAGATCAATTCCTCCACAGTGTCATTGCAATGATGTTGGAGAAACTTGTCACTCTGAATGTAAAAGATGTATTTGCACACGCTCCATTCCTCCATCCTGTCGTTGCGCGGACATAACCGATTCCTGCTACAAACCATGTCACTCAGATGAAGATGCCAAACCTAACTCAGTATGACTTCTCCCACTTCAAACCTGGCTACATACTTCACCCACTCTGTCTCTTTTTATATATATATATATATATATATATATATATATATATATATATATATATATATATATATATATATATATATATATATATGCATGCATCAATATAAGTAATAACTATATATCTAAATAAAAAGAATGTTCCTAAGCATTTCTTTTCGGGTGAATTGCTGGTCCTGTTGTTTCTTTTAGTTTTTGTTTCAATTTTCTGTTTTCTTTATATATATGTACTTGGTGGCACTTTAAAAGGACTTACTCTGTGTTGTGATACTCTTGAGCAAATCCTAGATTGTGATTTTATGCATAATTTTCCTTTTGAAGTAAAACTTTTCACGTAGGATACCATTTGCTTTCAATACTAAAATCTAACACCAATGTCAGAACCATTACAGCATCTTGATATATATCAAGTAATATATACTTACCAATGTCAGAACCACTGTATACCAATTATTATAAATAGGGAAATTCGTAAAAAGGGGTCTGTTTCGAGGCTTAATTGTAAAATGGGGTCGGTTTGAAATAAAATTGTAAAAATGGGTCGTGTCGTCCGGCGGGAGGACGACATTAAGGTGAAGTCGTCCTCCCAGAGGCCGGTTTCCTTTTTTTTTTTTTTTTTAAATGAAGTTGTCCGGCCTCCGGTCGGTTTCTGTGATGAAGTCGTCCGGCAGGGGGCCGGTTTCAGTTTTTGATTTTTTTTTTTGTTTTTTTCGTTGCAGTTTTATTTTATGATTTATAAATTTTTAATTTTCAGTTTTTTCAATCATTTACATTTCTTAAATTTTTGTATAGTATATTTAATTTGTTG
>Ga0209589_1009763_pt1 | contig 14315 bp, 10 predicted proteins | sample CowpeawhiteBW_FD_187525 | JGI IMG/M metagenome (GOLD analysis project Ga0209589, IMG submission 187525) | Root nodule microbial communities of legume samples collected from California USA - Cow pea white BW (SPAdes) (version 2) | ecosystem: Host-associated > Plants > Roots > Nodule | place: USA... | reverse complement strand
TCCTTAACACCGTTAATATCATACTAACGGAATGGGCCTAATTGTTACACATTTTCAAAAATATGGACCTAATTGAGACTAAAAAAAATCTTAGGACCTATTTGAGATTTTTCAACAAAAACATGGACTAAGGGAGTATTTTAACCTAATTTTTTTTTTTTTTAAAATTATACATCTGTGTTTAAGTTCTATTTTTGTAAAATTCAACATCGATGCTATCACAGTCTCACATATACTTCAAATAGGCAAGCTTAACGCTAACAATTTTGAGCTTTAATATTATGTGTTAACTAGAAACAATTCCTAAACATGGTATATAAATATAGACAATTGTCACCTTACAAGACAGTTTTGTAGGGTTGAATTAGGTTTAAATCACTTACTAAAATGGTACCAAAGTTTTATTTTTTCTTCGGCAGCAGCCTTAGCCTCTGAGCACTTTTACACTCAAGCAGCTGCTGCGTTCTCTAAGTATTTTTTTACTTGAAGAATTGTCGCACTTTTTGTTCACTTTTTTGCTCTCCTGCTGTGGTGTTTGACCTCTAACACAAGCTTGCAACTGAAAATTTGCTTCTCTAGAAACAGCTATGCTACACCTGCACCAAATTGATGCGTGAAACCTTGTCATTGTTAGCTCTAGCAACCAACAGTGACATATGTCTCTCAAGGGGCTAATGTTGATGACATTTGTAGCAAGCTTGACTCATATCATACACATGCTCCAGCTTCAGGGAGAATGTTAAAAAATATGATTTGATTACATTATATAGGGAAATATATATATGACTCGTGTATGCATAACACACACCTACAAGCAATCCTTTTCAAGATGGTTTCAGAACCTATCACAGATCCATTACAAAGGCCACTCACCATGTTATATAAGTACCAAACCCAGTAGTACTAGATGTGAGGGGGTGTATTGGGGAAAGCCCAACTCAACTAGAGATAGTGGCAAATATAATTGGAGGTAATCCTCATTTTACAAGATGGTCATTTAGGATTGAGCTAAGCTTAAATCATTTACCAAATCATGTAACTGTTAATCAGGAAATTACATTGATGATAATAGCACACGGTGTCAACATCTCAGGACTCTCCTTTTTCTCTTGTTCTCATTTTCTCTTCAATTAGACATTTGTGCAAAACTTTATAAAAGTAATGAAATCAATTCCCAGTATATGAACTATCAAATTCTTGCAATCATGTTTCATGTATTTTCTTTATTCCTCTTTATATCCATGTCAGGATTGTACGAAACTCAGCAAATATTTTAAACTGTAATTCACTAAATTTGTTTCTGTTTCATTCTGAATTTATCTTTCCACAGATATTGCCCCTTATTGGACCCACAAAATTAATCATGGGGATGTCCATTGATAACTACCAGTGGCATGAGTTCTTTCCAGAAAATGGTAAAGATTTTTTGTCCTTTTCACATCTAGCTATCTTTGCTACTTGTTCTGTTGTCATAGCTAGCTTCAACTCACATTTTGTAACTGCTACAGAGACTCACAATATTTGTATTGTCATTGCAATATGGGCTCCAATTATCCTGGTAAGTATAGTAGGAAAGGAATTTTGGACTAAAGAACTTCAATTTATTCTATTACTCTCCCTTCACATTGGTACATTAATTCATTCCATTGTAATATTTTATTAATATATAGGTTTATTTTATGGATACTCAAATATGGTATGCTATTTATGCCACACTGTTTGGTGGCATTATTGGAGCTTTCAGCCATTTGGGAGAGGTTAGTGGCATGCTTATTGCAAAATTTTATATTTGACCTTTGTGATCCCCCCTTATTATTTGAATTATTCTTTAATCCCACGAGAAAATGCATTATTTGTAAACTACAATTGTTTATAATTATTTATTTATTTATTTGAAAATTTGCTTGGTATATATTAGTGATGTTATACTTTTCTGGTTATGATGCACATATACTTCAAATTTGGTGATGTAGACAAGTCAGATGCTGATATATGTTATACTGCTGCTTCTGTACCAAAAGCATGAATGCCTCGTCTTCAAACGAAATTGTTTTTGGATAACAATAATGATTCTATGTAAATTTGATTGCAGATATACTTTTTATAATGTTTTTCAAGATATTAAAGACAAACAATAATAGGATGGTGATGGAAAACCAATATAAATATCATATTATATATTTAAGAAAAATAAAGAAATCAAGAAAAATAAATCAATAACATATACACAATTTATAATCATTATATTTTAATATATAATGTACTTGTATTTTAAATTGTCATATTTATGTATTCTATCTTATTTTAGCCAGTACTTGTACCCATTCCATGCAACATAGTTTGTTTTTTGTAATTTTCTCCTAATGTTTTGCATCCCTTAGATAAGGACGCTTGGAATGCTACGGTCTAGATTTCAGTCTGTTCCAGTAGCTTTCAGTCAGCGCTTTTGGACAGGAAGAGATAGAAAGACTAAACAGGAGGAATCGGTATTGCAGTTCATGTTTCAAACTTTAGTATTTATGTACAATAAAATTATATAACTACATAAAACTTGAATAAGTATCTGGTGTCTTATGAATGAATTTTCGGTGCCAGGATGAGACCTATGAACGGAATAATATTGCATACTTCTCTCAGGTTTGGAATGAGTTTATAAATTCTATGAGAGAGGAAGACCTCATCAGTAATAGGTTCTAACTACTGGCCTTATACATCTTGTATCGCATGCCTGGTCCTGAATTTCAAGCTTCTGATATATTTTTAATTCTGATTTCCAGGGATAGAGATTTGCTTCTTGTCCCATACAGTGCAAGTTATGTTTCTGTAATTCAGTGGCCTCCATTCTTGCTTGCTAGTAAGGTGTGTCATACGAGTGGTTCCCTATGGCAAGAAGTTTATTATGATTGAATGAATGTGTCTTTTGCTTCGTTCTAAATTTTTTCAATTTGATAGATTCCTATTGCTGTTGACATGGCAAAAGATTATAAGAAGGAGACTGATGATGATTTGTTCAGAAAGATAAAGAATGATGGGTATATGTATTCAGCAGTTGTTGAATGCTATGAGACTCTCAAGGACATCATATTGAACCTTCTGCTTGAAGAAGAAGATAGGCTGTAAGAGAGAAATACTTGTATAGCCTCTGTTCACCCATTTAATTTTCCTCTTATTGGAATCCTCATGAGTATTGGGTTTCTTCCATCTATGGACAGGGTTGTGAGCAGTATATGTGGTAAAGTAGAACAGTGTATACTTGATGAAACATTTGTCAAGGAATTCAATATGAGTGGCCTACCTTCTCTCAGTGAGAAGTTAGAGAAGTTCTTAACTCTACTGGTAGGTTTTCCCACTCATTCTACCTTTTCTTTCTCAGTATATTTCAGTTCCTTTTCGTAGACTTATTCATATCTTGAAAATATTATTTTTCACCTATTGGCAGCGATCTGAAGATGGCAAACTTGAATCCCAAATAGTCAATGTCCTGCAAGATATTGTAGAAATTATCATACAGGATGTCATGGTTGATGGCCATTTGTATGTTTGAAACAGTGACTGGGACTTTGATTTATGACTTTTTTTTTTCCCTTAAACCCTATAGTAAGTACTGCTTTACAATATTGGTACTGTTCTGCCTTCTCCAGGTTTCTGCAAACTCCTCAGCAATATCATTTAGAGAGAGGGCAGAGGTTTGTCAGCATTGACACATCATTTACACACAATAGAGCAGTGATGGAGAAGGTACTCTTAATTATAGTTTAGGGAATCTATTACATTATTCTTTTTGAATGTGCTATGCTTACAAGTTTCTCTTTTCTCTCTGTAGGTTATTAGGCTTCATTTGCTTTTAACAGTCAAGGAATCAGCCATAAATGTTCCCCAAAATATAGAAGCTCGCCGCCGAATTACATTCTTTGCAAACTCCTTGTTTATGAATATGCCAAAGGCTCCCAAAGTTCGGGACATGTTGTCCTTCAGGTCAGTCATTGTGATAGAATAATACATTGAAAAAAAGGGAAAAAAATAGAATGAGTATTGATTAAATTGAAGTACAAGCTCGTGAATGATTTTACGTGTCCACCACCCCAAACAAGAGTGCTTTGAGATTAAAGCATGGACAAACACATTGGTATACTCTATTTTTTGTTGAAATTTATTGGATTAATGAGGGAAATAAAGATCAAACTTCTTAAGAAGTGGATTTTAAACCTAACTCAATCTTAAAAAATCGGTTCGTAAGGTAAGGTTTGCATCTATTTATATATTATAAATTCTCCTTATTTTCACCAAGGTATATACATCTCGAACATGAGGCTAGACACTAATGGGTGGTATGATAGGCCTAACAAACAACAAATCTCACTATGATAGTCTTCAGATGACTTTAAAACCATCTTAAGAAGTAGACTTTAAGTCTAATTCAACCCATTTATATACTATAAATTTGTCTTATCTCCAGTCAATATGAGATTTCCAACAAAACTCTTGAAGACTTGGTTATGTAAACTCTTATACCATCTTATGAACAATTTTATATCAAACAAATAAATTTTGAAATGGACGGTTGGATTTTCCTTTGTGCACAATGTCTAGCGAACCAACTTTTTTATTGGCTCAAAAGAGAAGAATGATTTAGATACCAATCAGATGTCCTTTTTCGTCACGATTTTCACTTTATTGTTTCTTTTTAAATCAAAATAAAAATGCTATTGCATCACTATACATGCTATAATCCTAATTAGGTTAGCAATATACGTTGACACCTGATTAATTGTGGCTGCATCCATGTATCTACGTGTTGACTTTATCAAATATATGGATTATTGTTTACTTTTTGCTGAGAGAATTATTGGAAGAAGTTTGTCACTAAACCTAACATATGCTCTGTTATTTATTGGTTATTTTACCATTAATTATAGTGTACTATGGTGGCAAATTCACTAATATCTGGCCAAACTATCTGCAATTGATATTTCTAACGTAAAACATAATTACACTTCACAGCATATTGGAATAATGCTAAATCTTTAATATTAGTGTTAAGTTAAAGTCCTAACAATTTTCCGAAACTACTACTGTGAAATGTAACTTATCTGAATATTGCTTCAGTGTTCTGACTCCCTATTTCAAAGAAGATGTTCTATATTCTGATGAAGAACTCAATAAGGAAAATGAAGATGGGATATCAATTTTGTTCTACCTAACCAAGATATATCCTGGCGAGTACTTTTATATGCTTACTTATATTTCTGTCCCTCTTGTCTATGTGCCCTCATTTACTAACTGAAACTGATGTACTGTAGATGAATGGGCCAATTTCCATGAGCGACTAAAAAGTGAAGATATTGAAGAAGACAAGGAGGAGTTAATGCGCCAGTGGGCATCTTACCGAGGGCAGACACTCTATAGAACAGGTCTTGATTGTAATGAACGGTATTTTCATTCCTATATTTCAGTATCCATTCCAATTTTAATGTTATTTTTCAACTTCTTGTTTTTGTTAGTGAGAGGAATGATGTACTATTGGCAAGCTTTGATCCTTCAGTGCTTCATAGAATCTGCTGGAGACAATGGTTATTTCTCTATTTGCACACTGTTCAAGTTAAAATTTTGAGATATGCATTAGCGTTTCATTTATAAATGAAATATACGTCTTTTCTCTTGCAGCTCTATCTGAAGGTTTCCGGACAATGTATTCCTATGACACAAATAAGAAGCTTCTTGAAGATGCACAAGCTATGGCTGATTTAAAGTTCACCTATGTTGTTTCTTGTCAAGTGTATGGTTCTCAGAAGAAGTCCAAAAATACTAGAGACAGAAGCTGCTATAATAACATTCTCAATCTGATGTTAATGTGAGTCAATACAACCAGCGCCGAACTTTATTAGTTCTTGTATTTGTAAAACAGCAATGAGATTGGATGGAAAAATGGAACATTCCGTGCAGGTATTCAGCCCTTCGTGTTGCTTACATAGATGAAACAGAAGAAACAAAGGATGGAAAATCTCAGAAAGTATATTATTCTGTTCTTGTCAAGGGAGGGGACAAGTATGATGAGGTATGGACAAAACATCCTTGTTTTATGCTTTTTTCCGAGTTGTGTTTTTTTCCATTTTTAACGGAATTTAGTTTCTATTGTCTGCCAGTGCAATATTTTTTTTATGCTCAACCAATAAAAAATTATGCTAGGTATGTGGTAGATACTGAAATTATGATAAGAATAATACAAAGAAATTCAGAGAACAAGCTGATTACATTGAAAATATCATGAGTTATAAACTGAAAAGAAAAATATAAAAGAAGCTGTGCTTTTCTGCCCTGTGACCCTAGCCACTACCAAAACTACCTCCTCTGCAATCCTTCTAATATGTCCTTGACTATAACTCTCTGTACCCTCGTCTCCACTATCCTGCTGCCAGGTGTCCTGTCTGTCATACAATCATAACAGAATTCTATATCCATTTCCCGAACTACCCTTATTTCTTCTTTCTGTTCTGTTGTTGACTTTAATCGTGTTATGGTATCCTTATATCAGTTAGTGTAATCCACAGATAGTTTCTGTAGTTGGTGATCCTAATCTCTGTAACTATATCTCAGTTAGTTACAACAGTTTCTCATGTTACAACTGTTTTGTTAACTGTCACATCAGTGCTGTGTCAGCATAGTAGCCCTAGCTTTCAAATAACTCTTCTTAGAGTGTCTATTAATATGTATTGCTGAATATTTCAAAATTGATAAAATCTTTCTTTCTCTTTATTTTACTGAATATTAGGTTGTAATATACTGGAGGTCCATTGTGTTGAGTTGAGGCTCATTAATATGGCTTTTAAGTTAATTGTTGCAAAAGTAAGCAAATTTACCGTACATGACAGTTTGTGATTGGATTGTACTGCAAAAACCCCTTACACAGTCAGTGCTAGAATTTTTTTTATATCAAATTTATTGCAGGTAGCATCGTGTGCTTCTAGAGTAAGGATGCACTAAAAACCAAGATAAAAAGGAAAAAGAATTACATCAAACCCATGTAGAACCAGGCAGACCTAAAAAACGGTTTGTGGAAAAAAGTACAGCCTAATACAATCAAGCATCCAATCATACCAATAAAAATCACATTGAGTTTCTATTCCTAAATTTGAACCAAGGTTCAGCTGTCACATGAGCAGACCCAAATAGCCCCAAGTTTAATAATTTAAAAGACCCATAATATTCTAAACTTAGCACCATCATTGTTTCTTGGTCTCAGGTGGCCTTCCAGGCTTTTTCTTTCCTAGAATATTTATATTTAGATAGAAAAGGTTGAAATGCTGGCAAAAGTCGCTAGCGGGGTGAGATGATAGACTCAATAGGCCTTGCTTGGATAAGCTTTGATATTACATTAGGAAGTATATTTTAAGTCTAACTCAACCTCACAAAATCGGTATTTTAGACAAGGTTTGCTTCTATTTATATACTATAATTTGGTTGAATCTTTAGGATCTGCAATGCAACAAGCCAAAAATTAAAAAGCTTGTTAGTGCACAGAATATTTACTCAAATAAATCTTGTAAATTAAATTTTTGTTTTGTAAACTTACTCTTAAATTTTTCATTCTTCTTGATTTCCCCTCTGTCCTCTATACATAAAACCACATATGTTAAAAGTTATAATTCTAATATATGGAGAATGGAATGCATGACTTTCTCATTCTGTGCTATTTTTTAATTATATATTTCTGTTGTTGAAAATAAGAGATTGAAAGTAGACAGAAATTCAACTAAAAGGAGCAATTTACGTTGTTTTTATCCAACAGTAGATAACCACTTCTTTATCAATGGAAAAACCAATATGGAGCAGATACTTTATAGTTGAAGCAAATGGAAAGATATGCTTACAGTTACAATAATTCTAGATTAAAATACGATTAGGGTGACAAAGTAAAGGATGGTATGTACTACTATTTGCATGGTATAAAGGATAAACTGAAGGGGTTTTCTATTGTAACTGTTGTGCCTAAATATATGATGAAAGAGTTTGATATTGTGCACATTGCTCAATTCATGTTAAGTTGGTTTTCTGATTTGAACAGCCTTTAATTTAGTTCAAATTATTCTGTATTGCATTTCTAGGAAATATATCGCATCAAGCTACCTGGTCCTCCAACAGAAATTGGTGAAGGGAAACCTGAAAACCAAAATCATGCCATTATATTTACTCGTGGAGAAGCCTTGCAGACTATAGACATGAATCAGGTAACTTTTCCTTGGACTTCAATTTAATACAAATTAAGCAGCATTTTTTGTATAACTCAATGCTCCTAACTCATGTTTCTTCTGTTAAGGATAACTACTATGAAGAAGCTTTCAAAATGAGAAATGTGTTGGAAGAATTCCGGAAAAGACGTAGTGGGAGACGGAAACCCACCATATTGGGTATAAGGGAGCATATATTTACTGGAAGGTCTGCCTTGAGACAATAATAATATTAAGTTTTATTTGAATTAAATTTTTCGCGATCAAGAAAATATATACTTCTATATCATCAAACATGTATTGGCACAAGTTATCTATGCTTATGTGTTTCTTATTCTGCAGTGTTTCTTCACTTGCTTGGTTTATGTCAAACCAGGAGACAAGTTTTGTAACCATTGGCCAAAGAATTTTGGCAAATCCATTAAGGTTAGTCCTAATTTTTTTGTCCTGTGATACTGACTGCAAGTATGATAATCCACTGGGATTTTCATATTGTTTTCACATATTTTACCTTATTCTCTATTTTGTTTCCTCCGCTTAGTTAATGTACAAGAAAGGGTACAATTTATTATTTATGGACTTTCCCACTTAAAATTCCTTTAGGCTTCAATCATTAACAGAGCACAGACAGGTCACTACTCTGTGCTGCAACTGAACTTAATACAAGAATAGGACAGTCTTGCGTTATATGAACTAACCTTTTTTCTTTACTTCAGTTAAGTAATCCACATTTCTAAATTTGTAGGGTCCGGTTTCATTATGGTCATCCTGATATATTTGACCGAATCTTCCACATAACAAGAGGTGGCATAAGCAAAGCATCAAAAGTTATAAACTTAAGTGAAGATATATTTGCAGGTAATAATAATAAATGATATCCTACCAATCAATTTTCTTCTAATTGCACTTTCAATTCAAATCCATATTGGTAATTTATATGGGTGTGCAATTTTTGACTAATTATGTTTTACATTCATAGGGTTCAATTCAACTCTACGTCAAGGATTTATCACACATCATGAATACATACAAGTAGGTAAGGGGCGTGATGTGGGCATGAATCAGATATCACTCTTTGAGGCTAAGGTAGCAAATGGAAATGGAGAACAATCACTTAGTCGGGATGTTTACAGACTTGGACGACGATTTGACTTTTACAGAATGTTGTCATTCTACTTCACAACAGTTGGTTTCTACTTCAGTAGCATGGTAACTAATCAAATCAAATATTGGGGATCTTATCTAGATAGTTTAAGATATATCGATAGTAATCTATCTGCAATTTTTCGTGAAATGAGTGATTTCTTAAGGCTCAATTTAAGCACTTGGTGTCTAGACACGTGTACAACATAAAAGGAGTGTAGACATTTCTTAATAAGTATTTAATATGTGTGGTTCATTTAGTTTAGAGAAGCCTTATGTTGGCCATATATAGTCTTCAAAAAATTGGTGACTAAATATTAGAGTTTGCCTTGCTCTAATGTTTAGTCTTTCAAAAATTTATTATGTTTAGTCTTCCACATGGACTTATATGGTAACATTTTAGATCTTTGTGGAAATAATTGGGTGACACAATATATAGAGGACTACTAAGGTGACAATTTAAATCATCGAAAGACTGATTCGGTAACCAACACTTTTGAAGGACATATCATCATGTAACTTTGAAGAAGAAATGAAGGTTTTCTTTTTAGTTTAATTCAGACTACTTTGAGATTGTGTTCACCTTTTGAAAGTGGAAGATGAAAGGTATTTATCAAAATCACATTTCTTAATCTGGTATTAGATATGGTCACATGCCTAAATTTTAAAGAAATCAACGGCAATCAACTTAATTTTTAAGTTTACATGTCTTGTTGACTGTGTAGTGAAATATTGCAAAACTAGAACTACAATACAATTACAGATATTACTAGAAAACTAAATACAGAAGCACATGATTCTATTCTTGATGTTTAAAATGAACTTATGCTAACGCCTGTATTTGGACGTTGTGAATTTTTCAGATTACTGTGTTGACTGTGTATGTGTTCCTATACGGACGTTTATATATGGTTTTGAGTGGTGTTGAGAGAGAAATTCTCCAAAGTCCAAACATACATCAGAGCAAAGCCCTTGAAGAGGCTTTGGCAACTCAGTCTGTTGTTCAGTTAGGCTTACTACTTGTGCTGCCCATGGTTATGGAAATTGGCTTGGAGAAGGGATTTCGGACTGCCTTGGGTGATTTTATCATCATGCAGCTGCAGCTAGCCTCTGTGTTCTTTACTTTTCAGCTTGGAACAAAAGCTCACTATTATGGAAGGACACTCTTACATGGAGGCTCTAAATATAGACCAACTGGTCGCGGATTTGTTGTCTTCCATGCAAAGTTTGCCGAGAACTACCGGATGTACTCACGAAGTCATTTTGTGAAGGGCCTTGAGATACTCATACTATTGATTGTTTACGAAGTCTATGGGGAGTCATATCGCAGTTCACATCTTTATTTGTTCATCACAATCTCAATGTGGTTTCTGGCCACTTCCTGGTTGTTTGCTCCTTTCTTGTTTAATCCTTCTGGCTTTGATTGGCAAAAAACTGTGGATGATTGGACAGATTGGAAGCGGTGGATGGGAAATCGTGGTGGCATTGGTATTTCAGCTGATAAAAGCTGGGAATCTTGGTGGGATGAAGAAAATGAACATATGAAACACTCAAATATCAGGGGGAAAATACTAGAGATAATTCTTGCATTTCGTTTCTTCATGTACCAATATGGTATTGTCTACCATATGGATATTACTCATCATCACAAGGAGTTGCTGGTAGAGTAACTCTTTATGTGCATTCTCCTATCCTATTAACAGTTTCAAGTTTTATTGGCATCATCCTACTTCAACCTTTGGTTTTTCCCTGCAGGTATTTGGACTTTCTTGGGCAGTTCTAATAATAATACTTATTGTACTGAAGGTATGTACAAATTCTATCTGGGGATCAAGAGTTATTTCCTATAAGACTACTATTGGTTCAATTTAAGCCTATTCATTTGTTTGATACAAAATATTATTAACTAAAGTGAGTTTTCACTCCTAGTTTGAATTTTAGACATAAAACATTTATTTTCGTAAAATAAAGGGAGCTTTTAAATCAATTTAGTCACTGTACAGTTAACATTAGTTCACATTTCTGCAGTACTAATTCATTTGTCTTCTGCTATCTGTATATATCAGATGGTATCAATGGGAAGACGAAGATTTGGCACCGACTTTCAGCTCATGTTTCGTATTCTGAAGGCCCTTCTCTTCCTTGGCTTTTTGTCAGTCATGACTGTATTATTTGTGGTGTGTGGACTCACCATATCAGATTTGTTTGCTGCCATTATTGCCTTCATGCCCTCTGGATGGGCCATTATTCTGGTAAGTTAAAACTTCTGCACCTTAGAGAAGCATTAATTAAGAACAACCTTTTGCCTTTTTGTCAAATTGACCCTATTTGAATAAAGTTTTCAATAAGCACTTACATTTCAAGAAAGTAGGAGAATAAAATGAATTGAATTTACATGAAAAGAAACTCTCGTTTAACTTTCCAAAATCCAAAATACATAAGTTGATTTTAGCTTGTGAGAGAAACTAAATTCATTTTACCTTTCATATTTTCTTTTCCCATAAGTACTTATGACAGAATCTACTCAAATAAAACCATTATCTAACATGTCTGAGACAGATTGAAGAAATATTGCTATTTACTTGCACTCCATCCTAGACATTTTTCTAAGAGTTTCATTCATCAAATAAAACTGATGTTCCCTTCTTTTTTTTCATTCAAGATTGCACAAGCATGCAAGGTGTGCTTGAAAGGAGCTAAACTATGGGACTCAGTAAAAGAGCTATCCAGAGCTTATGAATATGTAATGGGATTAATAATATTCTTGCCAACAGCTATTTTGTCATGGTTCCCATTTGTGTCAGAGTTTCAAACCCGGTTGCTATTTAATCAAGCATTTAGTAGAGGGCTCCAAATTTCAATGATTCTTGCTGGAAAGAAGGACACTTATAAATCTGATTGACATATTACTGAATTGGTAAGGTAATCTTGCATGCATCAAAGTTGTTTCTGTACCATGCATGAAAAAGAGTGATACTTGTTTACTTTACTCACTGGTTTCATATGTTTCCACATATTGGCAGGAATTTGAAGTTTTTCAGAATGGAGAGAAATTGATCTCCAACATACTAGAATTTTTGGGAGTTCATAGGATTCCCTTTTCCTTTTCATACTATATTTTACTGACAGAATAGGAATGACAAATGACAGAAGCAGGACTTTGACATTTTGAAATTGCACAATTGTATCAGCAATGTATATGTATGAGCTAAAAGAAGAGAGCTTTATTTTATTTATTTGTTACATACAATATAAAGAGGATTCAGAGGTCAACATCATTGTTACTCATTACAGTATAATTTAATTACAAATACTTATGTATTATTTCAAGTTAGTCTACATTCAGATGGGATTTTAAAAGGTATAAGAATGTTGTATCTTAAATAAATCTGCTATATTTTCTCCTTACTTGTGCGTCTTGTTTGTTTCCTTCAGTATTTGGAACTAAAGAATCACTACAAAAAGATAACAAACTTATACTTGTAAAAGACAAATTCTAAAGCTAATGAACCAACCAAATTTTGTTTTAAATATTTTCAGGATGTATAAATTTTGTGACTTTGTTTTTGAAGAACAGAAAACAAAAGTTGAGGATTGGTTATGCTGGTGATGTATTGCAGCTAATAAAAATGTTCAGTTGTTGTTTTGTGAACTGTTTGAGGCAGGGGAGTAGTCACAAGGATACATTCATTAAATTGTTTTTTTTTTTTTTTGAAATCTTGGTCTTAAATTATTGAAATTTTAAAAATAAATATCTTAATCATGTGAGAAATCTTCTCTAGGCATCTTTATCCGTCACGCATGTGAGAAATGATTACATTATTGAATTATAACTATTATTTTTTTCACTCAATTATGTATTGATATTTTAATTTAAATAATTTATGAGTATCTGACATATATTTCGATATTTTAGGATTTTATCAATATTTATTATTAAATATTTAATCTATAATATGTATATACCATATATAATATTTTATTATTCTTAAAATAAATGTATCATGAATGTAACGGATAGTGTTGTATTCGATGCATATATTTTATTGTTTTCGAAATAAACATATCATCAACATTTCGCGTATTGTTGTATTCGATGCACGAATCAATATCATTTTGATTTAACTCTTTATCTCCTTTACTTTGTGTTTATGCCAAAGCTTATTTTTAATATTAACAAAAAATTGAGTTACTGTATTGAATATTATTATAAATATTAAATTATAACCATATAATCGGTAAATACTTCAATTTATATATATATATATATATATATCCATTTTAAAATAAATTATATATTTCTGAATGAATATTTGTATTAGTCATGTAATTATCTTTTAAAAAACTATCATACTTTAAATTAAGTTTTTAATAAATAATTAAGTAATTTGAATTTTGATAAAAAAAGCATAAACTTAATTTATTCTATGAAAAGTTTTAGTTCAATAACTAAATTATTAATTATTAAATTAGATTATATACATATATGAATTAATTATATCAAAATTTAGTCTTAAAAAAATTCAGTTTTCAATAATGTTAAACTAAATAAACTTTTTTTTTTCTTTGTATTCGTGACAATAACCCTAATGGTGAGATCATTATGGTAAATTCCTTGGCCTATATAGAATTGACACAACGTCTCACATCAGTTCAGTTTAAGCTTCAGACGCCGATGCATAACACAAGTTGAAACTAAATAAATAGCAGACACGCACGCTACTCTGATCAATTCAATTGTTCTTAATATCAGGTAATAATTCGCAAAACCCTCAATCTTTTCTTCCTCCTACTCGCTTCAAAATGCAATTTTTTTTACTTCGTAATACAAAATCTTAAGATTTCTGCTTCTGGGCGTTTCTTCAGAATTCTTTTTTCTTTGAAAAATGTTTCAGTTTCATATTCCGACAATCCCTTTCATCAAGTTTTTTTTTTTTTTCTGTTGTA
>Ga0209589_1009762_pt1 | contig 14315 bp, 6 predicted proteins | sample CowpeawhiteBW_FD_187525 | JGI IMG/M metagenome (GOLD analysis project Ga0209589, IMG submission 187525) | Root nodule microbial communities of legume samples collected from California USA - Cow pea white BW (SPAdes) (version 2) | ecosystem: Host-associated > Plants > Roots > Nodule | place: USA... | reverse complement strand
TCCGTTTTAGAAAAAAAAAAAAATACATCAGAAACGGATTACACAATCCGTTTCTCAAAAAAAAAAAACAATCACAAACGGATTACACAATCCGTTTCAGAATACAAATAAAAAATGCATAACCATTCCTCTCAAACGCACACCACTCATCAACACAACACAACCCACCTTTCCGGGGTTAACAAAAATTAACAAAAACCTACATATAAAAACCTACGTATAAAATCAATTAAAATCAAAATCTACACATGCATAACAATATAGGATGTCTAATATTAAAAAAACCAGTAATACTTACCTGCAAAAATTGGGAAGCCGCGGGAAAAGGATGAAAGATGGATGCCGCGGTGGGGAGAAGAAGTGTTTGTGGAGGAGAAAATAATGTCGTGGGGAGAATGGTTTGTGGGACAACAGCGAGAATGACTGCGCGGGGGAGAAGGGGAGAGGAATTGAGTGCGCTGTGGGGAGAAGAGGGCTGCTGCAGTGGGGAGAAGGGGAGAAGATGGAGTGTGCTGCAGTGGGGGAGAATGGCAGAATAATGCTTTGTGGGAGGCGTGGGAGGCTAGGTCAAAGATTATAAAAAGAAGTGGTGCAGTGTGTGCAGAGGGAATCTGCTTTTTATGGGGTGCGGTGGGGGGTGCAGTGCATTAACTGGCTGGTTGTGAGGGGTGCAGGTTTGGGGGTGCACTGCATTAAGTCGTTGTGAGGGGTTTTGGGGGGTGCAGTGCGGTAAAATTGGGAAAAGAAACAGTTAATTTTTTTTAACCAGGGGCAACGTTGGAAATAAAGTATGTTTTGGGGGTACAGGAGATTTATTTGGAGGTGCAGGGAGAAGCCCCCGCTAAAGATGTTAAAGTTGAGATGAAATATATGGGCTGGGCCTTACGTAAATATATGGGCTGGGCCATAGGCAAGGATGACGCTATCCCGACAAATCGCGTCTGCAACAAATCGAAAAGAAGATGATAAAAAACACAAATTAAGAATATTTTTTCTCGCTCAAATCATAAATCACAACTCAAACATAATTTCTTAAACATAATTTCTTAACCAAGTGAATTTCATCCATACAGTTGACTATTTTTTATATTTTATAACTTAAATAACTACTTATCCTATCGAACAAGTTTAATTTTTACATTAAACAAATTTCACAAACTGTCTAACTCTTACCTTACATTAATATACATTTTATTAATCTTAATGTTAATATGGCAAAGAATAAGAATCCAATATTCTTAAATAAACACGTATTTTTGAGAGATGCCTGATAAACACAAGTTCCAACGGGAAAATCTATCAAGCAAAAAACAATGAAGGTGCGCATGTGTTTGAGGGGATGGCTTAAGAGGTTTTTGGAAAAATAAACAATCATTCTCTGAAAATATCTTATGGTAACGCTTGTTTCCAAAGTATTAGATCATAATTCTTAAGCTAACCTTTTTGAAATATTTTTCTGTTACAGGAAATAAGTTTTCCAAATGATTTGAAGCTCTATTTTATCATATTCTTAAAAAATAAACTAAATAAAACTCAATCCATATGTCTAGTAATGCTTTTTTGTTTTATTTTGATATTAAATCGGCTAAAACACACGGTCATCGCATATGACTTTTTTTTGTATTTAAGGGTTCTTTTAATCTTCTATCTTTGTATTTAAGGGTCATATTAAGTGACTTTTCTTTTTAATCTTCTCATTTGTGCGAACTAGATTTTTGAATAGGAGAATAATACTATAACTTCTATCTTTTTTACTCTCATTCTTTATTCTCTGACGTGATTTAGTGTAAACTATTAATTAATGTACCACTGTTTTTTTTTTTTAAAATCAATGAAGAGTTGGTCATGTCAGGAAGTTATGAAGTAAAAGATGAAAATCAACAAAATGAGGATCATATTACCATTTTCCTTTTGAATATAAATCCTTAAATTCACTCTCACATCTCACATTAAATTCATAGAAATAAACCAATCAATCACTCCCTCCCTATTTTGTATTTGCAAACAATAAATCTCTAAATACAAATACAACATTAATTTCCTATCTTATCTTGAATTTTTATTAGTTCTATTTATAAAAGAAATATTTTTTTGACTTGTAGTTCTTTCTTCTTGTGTTAACAATGGACTAAACATATCTCTCCAAATTTAAAAAGTAATAAGCTATGGACAAATTGATTCACTAATAGGAAAATTGATCCTAATAAAAAGAATCTTAAAGTGATAAAATTGGAACCCCTTTATCTCATCATAGGGTTTGGGGCTCTATGAACTTAAGCATGATTAGAATATATTTATATGGTCATGAGTTTTCAAAATCTTTTCTTGCACATCACCATGGTAGTTATTGTGAGGTACAAGTAGGAGGGGCTACACAGCACATATATATGCCCATTTTCTTTGTTTTTTCATGACCCTTAGCTAGGACCCCGGAAAACAAGGGAGCCCAATACACTCCATATACCCCACTCATCCATTCTCTAGCTAGGGTTTTTACGTATTCTTACAGTGTTACTATAAAAATGCTTATTCTATACTTTAATGGATAAAAGCTTCAAACTTGTACGCTAAAACAAAGCATCCATTTTTAAATACAAAGCTCATAAAATAATAGATTCATGTCCCCTCTGTAGTTCACTGCAGAGTGCAGAAGCCTAGGTTTGTCTTTGATTGCTTTTCAGTCCACCTCCTTATCTTAATGGATTCATCATGTCCTATCGGGATATGCCACATAACAATAAATAATAAAACTTTCATTATGAACCATAATGCAATTCAAATCAATTTTAACTGAAACTATTTTTTGTATTCATAGTTGTTGTAAATGTAGCGGCGCATTAAAGTATTCCAATATTTTTCAAGTGATTCTTAGTTGCAGGGTCAAATTATTTATTGTCTTTCGTCATGTTATTTAAATTGGTGTAGTCCCAAAAGGAGGAAAAGAAGACGTAATTATGTGTATCTCTAGTTCGATTGTGTACATATATCATTATGGTACACATTAAATAATGAAGATCTTGGTTTACAATATACGTTAAAGGAGGGACACACTATAACATTTTTTCACGAATAAATTCACCATTTTGTAAGCTAGCTTAGACCAATCCACACACACCATTGAGTCAATGATATGCTTTTACCTTACGAAATGCAAAAGGGTGCCTCGCCAATTTACATCAATCTATCAATTCAATCTAGTAATTAAAAAATAGTTTACAATGTTCATAGTTTTTCTTTTTTAGTTTTTATAATATTCAAAATAAATAAGTTTAAATATTCTTCGTTTAATGGTTACAATTTTTAAACATAATTTTTGAATGGTATTTGACAATATCAATGATCATGGTATTTTTCATATTCTCACTCAATTTAAGAATTTCTGTAGTCCTGCGCAGTGGTGCAAGGCCACTGGTTATCTGAGAATATCATAGTTACCATTCCAAAAGGTTCCCTAATTCTAAAATTTTGTGACATTTATGAGAGACAAGCCTCGTGCAGATGAAAAATAAGAAAACAGTCAAAACCTAAAGCAAAATAAAAACCCTAATCGTTACCTGTGCCCTAATGTATTCCAAAACCCCCTCTCTGTCATGTGACATGCAATTTTCTTTTGCTCCACTCCCAAAACAAACCCACCTCCTCCTCCTCGGTAACCAAATCACTCTCCCCTTTCTTAATTCAATCTTCAAAACACTAATCACTCACACAGTTAAAAAAGCATAAACAAACAAAGTAAAACTTACAAAATTTACACTACCAATTTCACCCCTCCCACGTAGGAATTCCTCTGTTACTACGCTACCTTACCCTTCATGTTCTTTTAAAATAACAAGTGTTACTTGCTTAAAACCAAGGCCACGTTTAATGATGCTTGGTTTATGCAAAGAAAAAGACATCGAAGTTGTTTTTCCTACTCTAAACTTTTAACCTTTCACAATCTCCTAAGCTGCCTCACTCCTTATATTATCATCAAAGTGCTCTTCCTCTTCCCAAGAAGGCAATCTTACTGTGTGTGCCATGCCAACGCCATGGACACATTTGCACATAAAGCTCTGAATCTCTTGCATTGTCCCAATCCGAGCCCTTACCAGCAGGATTGAGATAGAGGGAACTTATCCACAATGCCAAATTTTGTCACGTTGATGCAAGTACTGTTTTGCATTTCATATAAAACCTTGACAAATTCATGCAGGTCTACTCAGGGCCTTTTGTCCTTTTAGGCATCACTTATTTACATCAAAGTTGCTTTCACTGTCAGAAGTCTTACAGTTTTGTTAATAATCAAGACTGAGTGTAACTCCCACATTAAATAGACAAGAAAACGTTAGAACATAGAAATAAAAATTCATAAATTTACTGTTTTAAAATTTTGAGTTGAAAATAATATCAATTTCTTATGTAAATTAGATTCAGATTTCATCGATGTTACATATCGGAAGAGAATTCTTTCCTCGTTGGACCCATAAATTTGTTGGTCTAATTTTTGTAATATACTTTTAAAACATTTTGTAGCAAACAGTTACTTTGATTGATATACTTCAAAATTAACAACACATATATGTTGTAGATTAGAAAATAATTTCCTCCTCTCTGCTTAACTTCATTATCATTAATGAATACTGATTCAGTTTTAAGTCATGTGAATATAGATACGAATTCACAGGATTCATCAATGGCGTGAGAATTTTTGTCTGTGTGATAAGTCAGTCACTACAGCAGGTACAAGAACAAACAGTGAAGCCCCACTCCTCCCTAAATAGTAAGATAATGAAAGGGTAAGGGAGTGTCAGTGAGTGATTGGAGAACAATTTGGTTTTTGTAAAAGGTCTATGTCCCAATTCACAAACTACATATCCTACATAATGGAGGGTCAATTTGGTACATGCACACAACAAAGAATACAGCCAAACAACGAAGTTAGAACTACACTAACTACTATTTAAATGTAAAAGAGATATTGAGAGTGGAGGTTTTCAAAGTGCATTGAACTCAGAAAAGCTCAGCCACCGCACTACCACCGCTGAGGTATTCTCCTTTGTTATTATTACCTGCAAGCAGTCACCCGAATCATGGAAACCAACAACAGTGCATGCACCACAAGTGCCAGAACTTAGATGGCCATGCCACCATTTCCATCACCATTTGCATAGCATCACGAGTGCAGGAACAGAAGCTCAGTAAACAATAAGCATCATCAGAAGCCTAGCTTTGATTCTACCATTTGGTAGTAGTGAGAGCAGAGCCACTTTCTGGGGTAAGAGGGAAATAGATTGCATTCTTCACTGTATATCTCAGATATACATGTAGTCTTTCACATGCTAGTATTGAAAACGCTAGTGTGAAACTCAAGCAACAGAGACCCTCTTGCACATGCACTTGGTCTCCTAGAGTGGACTTTTTTCAGCTTCAGCTTCACCAATCACTATCATTCACTATAACCAACACTCCATTAGACCAAGTTCTTAATCTCCAAAACCAAGCCATTTTCGTAGTCCAAATGGAAAGCATTGTTCCCCGGAGTGTTACCACTTTGTTATTTTCCATGATATTTTTCTGCCTCACCCTGACAAAGATAGGAGTCACTTGTCTCTCACCCGATGGACAATCCCTTCTTTCTCTTCTGCCTGCAGCAGGCTCTGCTGCAAAATCATCACCTGTTCTCTCCTCATGGAACCCATCAAGCTCAACACCATGTTCATGGAAAGGTATCACTTGCTCCCCACAAGGTAGAGTTATCTCCCTCTCTATTCCAGATACTTTTCTCAACCTCTCCTATTTACCTCCTCAGCTATCCTCTTTATCAATGCTTCAACTTCTCAATCTCTCTTCCACCAATGTCTCTGGCACCATTCCACCCTCTTTTGGTCAACTTTCCCATCTTCAGCTGCTTGACCTCTCCTCAAACTCTCTCACTGGTTCCATACCTGCTGAACTTGGAAGCCTCTCTTTACTTCAATTCCTTTTCTTGAACTCCAACAGATTGACAGGAAGCATTCCTCAACATCTTTCTAATCTCACTTCACTTGAAGTTCTCTGCCTCCAAGACAATCTTCTCAACGGCTCAATCCCATCACAGCTAGGCTCTTTGACATCTCTGCAGCAGTTTCGGATAGGGGGCAATCCATATCTCACTGGACAAATCCCTTCACAGTTAGGCCTGCTCACCAACCTCACCACTTTTGGTGCGGCTGCCACGGGACTTTCTGGTGCCATTCCTTCTACATTTGGTAACTTGATCAATCTACAGACTCTAGCACTTTATGATACTGAAATTTCTGGTTCAATGCCTCCAGAGCTTGGGTTGTGTTCTGAGCTGAGAAATCTGTATCTGCACATGAATAAGCTCACTGGTTCTATCCCTCCGCAATTGAGCAAGTTGCAAAAACTTACTAGCTTGCTACTTTGGGGCAATGCCTTAACTGGTCCAATCCCAGCAGAGCTCTCAAACTGTTCATCACTTGTTATATTTGATGTCTCTTCTAATGACCTCTCTGGTGAAATACCGGGGGACTTTGGGAAGCTGGTGGTTCTAGAACAGCTTCATCTATCAGATAATTCACTCACAGGTAAAATACCATGGCAGTTGAGCAACTGTGCCAGCCTTTCCACTGTTCAGCTCGACAAGAATCAGTTATCAGGTACTATTCCCTGGGAGTTAGGTAAATTAAAGGTTCTGCAGAGCTTTTTCTTATGGGGTAATCTAGTGTCTGGAACCATACCATCATCTTTTGGAAACTGCACAGAACTCTATGCACTTGATCTTTCAAGGAATAAGCTAACAGGTTCTATACCAGAAGAGATTTTCGGCTTGAAGAAGCTGAGTAAGCTTCTGCTTCTGGGCAATTCATTAACAGGAGGATTGCCACCAAGTGTTGCAAATTGCCAGTCTTTGGTGAGGTTGAGGGTTGGAGAGAACCAGCTTTCAGGCCAGATTCCTAAAGAGATAGGTCAATTGCAAAATCTGGTGTTTCTCGACCTGTACATGAATAATTTCTCTGGAAGCATACCAGTGGAGATTGCTAATATCACAGTTCTTGAGCTGTTAGATGTGCACAACAACTACCTCACCGGGGAAATTCCATCTGTGATTGGGGAGCTTGAAAATTTGGAGCAGCTTGATCTCAGTAGAAACAGTTTGACAGGAGAAATTCCTTGGAGCTTCGGAAACTTCAGCTATTTAAACAAGCTCATCCTCAACAATAACGTACTGACAGGATCAATCCCAAAATCCATTAGAAATTTGCAGAAGTTAACTCTTCTGGATTTGAGTTACAACAGCCTCTCTGGTGGCATACCCCCTGAGATTGGTCATGTTACAAGCTTAACCATCAGTTTGGACTTGAGCTACAATTCATTTACAGGAGAGATCCCAGAATCAGTGTCTGCTTTGACACAGTTACAATCGCTTGATCTTTCTCACAACATGCTTTATGGAGAAATCAAGGTTCTGGGGTCTCTCACTAGCCTCACCTCTCTCAATATCTCCTACAACAACTTCTCAGGTCCTATCCCAGTTACTCCATTCTTCAGAACACTATCCTCCAGTTCATATATTCAGAACCCTGAGCTTTGTCAGTCCATTGATGGGGCTACCTGTTCTTCTAGTCTGATTCGAAAAAATGGTTTGAAATCTGCAAAAACCATTGCTTTGGTCACAGTCATTCTAGCCTCGGTTACTATAATTCTCATTGCTTCCTGGATTCTAGTAACTCGTAATCATGGATACAAGGTTGAAAAAACATTGGGGGCATCAACTTCCACATTAGGAACTGAGGATTTCTCTTATCCTTGGACTTTCATCCCATTTCAGAAAGTAAACTTCAGCATCGATAATATCTTGGATTGCTTGAAAGATGAAAATGTGATTGGAAAGGGCTGCTCAGGTGTTGTGTATAAGGCTGAGATGCCAAATGGGGAGTTGATTGCAGTAAAGAAGCTTTGGAAAGCAAGCAAAGCAGATGAAATAGTGGATTCTTTTGCTGCAGAGATACAGATTCTTGGATACATTCGGCATAGGAACATAGTGAGGCTCATAGGCTATTGCTCTAACAGGAGCGTTAATCTTCTTCTCTATAACTACATCCCAAATGGTAATCTGCGACAGCTATTACAAGCGAACAGGAACTTAGACTGGGAAACAAGATACAAGATTGCTGTCGGATCAGCTCAAGGTCTAGCTTACCTTCATCATGATTGCGTACCTGCAATTCTCCATAGAGATGTCAAGTGCAATAACATACTTCTAGACTCCAAATTTGAGGCATATCTGGCAGATTTTGGTCTTGCAAAGCTAATGCATTCGCCAAATTATCATCATGCAATGTCCAGAGTTGCTGGTTCCTATGGTTATATTGCTCCAGGTAAGTCAGCTTATCTTGCTTTACTTTCTCGAACCTTTCTTACATCCTTTACATAATTGATAAAATCAATGCCCTTAATTTGTTATTTAGTGCTATTGGTTTAAATGTAGAAACAATGTGCACACGTTCAATTCAAGCCCAGGAATGTATGAATATGATGACATCCGTATTTTATCATTTAATGCTATTGGTTCAAAACTAACCATGTTTTATCACTAACGCAGAATATGGCTACTCCATGAACATAACAGAGAAGAGTGATGTCTATAGTTATGGGGTGGTTTTGCTAGAGATTCTAAGTGGTCGCAGTGCTGTTGAATCCCATGTTGGAGATGGCCAACACATAGTGGAATGGGTGAAGAGGAAGATGGGAAGCTTTGAACCAGCCGTTTCAATACTAGACACAAAGCTGCAAGGTCTACCAGATCAAATGGTGCAAGAGATGCTTCAAACACTTGGAATTGCTATGTTTTGTGTGAACTCTTCCCCATCAGAGCGCCCCACAATGAAGGAAGTGGTTGCACTACTAATGGAGGTGAAGAGCCAACCTGAGGAGATGGGAAAGACCTCTCAACCTCTAATAAAACAGTCCTTAAATCAAAGCTGATTCCACCCCTTTATTTTTTTTCTTTGTTTCTTTTGCTTCTAAACTCCAATGGTTAGTGATTGATTTTCATCTCTTCCATGATGGAAATGAGGGTGCTGCTAACGTGGAAATTCGAGAGTAGGGAGCTAGAGAGGAACTAATGTTTCGCTGAAACGGCCATTGTTGTACAGTTTTAGAAATACAGATGTCAGTAATCCACATCACGTCATCGTGAAGCAGTACTATTTGTGTTTCGACACCATTTACGTGCTTGTTGAATGCTACCACTTTATCTGCTTGAAATTCTTCTGATAATTTCTTCAACAAATTGGTTTTAAGGTAGGAACCAAAAGTAATATATATATTTTTCAAACACCCTTATTGTTGTTGCTGAAGTTATAAAATCCATATGTTAACTTTTTAAGTTTTGTGAAATTCACTTTGTTCTTTTTCCTTGCAGAAAGACAGTGAAGAAATGAGTAAAAAATAACCAAAATGATATATATTTTTCTTACAAAGCTGAGAATTATAGAGTTAAAGCTTCCGATCACAAGAATCTACAAGGTTTTTACTTTGATTTAAGTGGCGAAAAGCCCCGTTATGATTGGGCACTGTCTCAAGTTTTGTAAACATAGAAATCAAGCATTTAAAACTTAGCTGAATTCATGTGCCTCCATTTCGATAATGTCCATGTCACTTCCAATTCCAAGTCTCCTACATCAAAGCTTAAACACGCACTTATTCATTTATTTTAAAAAATATTTTAGATCTTATTCTGATTCTACGTATATAATTTCTTTGGCGACATTAGTTTTCGCATCAACAAAAGGGTACAAGAGACCAGAGAGAGCCGAAAGGTGTGAGGTGACCTAACAGGAAAATTCGGAACCTTTGGGCCCATTGGCTCAGAAATTTCCTTGAACAATAATAATGGCTATAGACAAAGAGCATGCTTTCCTGCAGAGAAATTAAAGCTTCAATAATGAAAGAACTGATTTTTTTAAGTTTACACATCATGCCATCGCATTTGTTGAATTTCATTCAATTATTGTTCAATGTCAAAAGATAAGTACTTAAATTAAATTCAGAGAAAGCTGAGATCAGAAAGTTTATATAAGAAAAAAATATAAGATTTAATGTTATTAACCGATCCAAGATGACCAAAATGACTAGTTTATTGTGGTTTATTTTCTTTACTGAAGTACTATTGCAATGGTGAAGAAGTGATGGCTGTAAAGATTTCTGAATGTAAGTGGAGAGGACCTGGAATGGTTGTCATATCATGAAATAGGAAGTAGAATAATAGAAGCCTTATTTTTTACTTTGGAGAATCGACTTACAGAGGCAGGAGCCATATGGAGAGGCTTGGGTGTGGGGGCCAAGATAGCAGCGTGTAAGGAGACAAAAGGAAACAAAGTCTTGCTTCCCCCTCCTTCTTCCATGTCTTATCAGACACACTACATTGCGCGTTCATTTGTCAGACAATGTTCGTCAAAAGGCAGAATCGTCATGCTCATCAGTTTCCTCTCTGAATCTCCCTTCTTAATTCTCATTGCATTCATCCCTCCACGGACCTCCACCTTTTTTGTATGATAGCAAATTTTGTCAACAGTAAAAAAAGTGCTATTTTAGATTTCATTTCTGTTTTCTTTCACTACAGCACTGTTATTTCAAATTGTGTCTCTGCTGGTTTCTTTAGATTGTTCTGTAAGACTATCTGTCAATTTTCATGTAAGGATAATTTTCCCATGCTAATCTTAAACTTATCAAGAAGTTGGCATCTTAACATTTGTTCCTTCATGCTTAGACCATACAGTAACTGTATTGAACAATACTGATTTAAGAAAATGGATTCTTTCTGGAGCTAACACAAGGGATTACTTTCCCTTTCTTATACCTTCATTCTCTATCAGTGGAACTGCGATGATCACAGAAAGCTCGTCTTGATTTTCTGAATCGACAATCCTTACAGTAATATTTCCTCCTAAGTGTAGTTTAAAAGAAATATATATAGTTCTACCAAGGAATTTAACCTTGTCATTTCAGATTAGTATCACTTGGTCACTACCGAATTCACAATCTTTTGAATGACACAAGTATATGCATTCTTATATTTCCCATTTGCTACTACAAGCTTTCCTCTTGTATATTAACCGCAGGATAACCTAGAATTATTATCTAAGACAGACCCAACATACTTGAACTTATGTAGAAGTTTATGCAAACAAATCCATACGGCAGGACAAATGGTTTCTTAATGGGTCTTCAGAAAGGCCCAAACTTGGGAGTAAGACTCCAAAATTACAAATTATTGTTTCCATGTACACCTATTTGGCATGGTCAGCCATTCACATTGTTGACATATGTAGTAATGACAAGCACATCGACCATCAATTAGTATCGATGTAAAAAAAAAAACCCAATTAGTATTATTGTATATTTAAAAGAAGGAAAATGATAAATTATTGAACCGACACCAAACACATGAAATTACGCTAAAGAAAAAAGTTGACAACCACTAATTATCCATAATTTAAGTCAGTTGAATTAGCATTGCCAAAATCAGATACAAGAACTCCTTTGCCCATGAAGCCTATCTGTAGTAAGCAGCTGTGGTTTATTCACTTTATTGCTTTAGGGATTGTCAACTCAAAGGAGATTAAGATTTCATGTTAGTCACACTTGTCTTTCTTCATGAGTTAAGCTATGCCTATAAGAATAGAACCAGACTAACAACTTCTGCATATAAAGACAATTCGTTCACTCCCACAGTCTGCAGACTTTAATATGGTAATCATCGCGTTGAATCAGTTATGCAGCAACAAACTAAACAGCTAGAAGTGGAAGTGTGAAGTGAAGACTTAAGGCTTGAAAAATGTTTGGCTATTTATTAGTATTATGTAATGTACCAGTTGCTAACATAGTTAAAAAAAACTACATTAGAATGGTATAAAATATAAAATACCGACATGTTCTAACTTAGAAGCAGATTATCCAAATGTTCATCCCACAGCTAAAATAAGCAGAACAACAAGCATCAGCAGAGGATGGGAGAAGTGCAAACAACAGTAAGAGTTATTATCTTACTAAAATAAATTTATTGATTGTTACTTTCAGTTTCCTAATATCTAATAAGCATCTCAATAAACTAGTTTCCTCGCACTATCACAAAATCCAATAGTTGGTATAACAAAACGAACATCCCTTTAAATGAAAAGAACAACAATAATCGGTTCTCGCAAATAAGTGATGAAGAAGTCACAACCATCAAATACCAAAACCTCTTACTCATCCAATTGTGCAATTTCAGCCTTCAATTGTTCAATCTTGAGACCCATAGATCTCTGCAAAGCCCCTCTTTCTTTCTCCGGCAACTTGGCCAACAAGTTCTCGAACATGCCCAAAACCTCATTGACGGCGTCGCGTGCACACTCGGCTTCCTCGTCGAAATAAACGGTGTCTTTGGACTCCAACGCCATCTCTATCTCTTCCCTCGCCTCGGCAAACTTAAGGTTGATGGTGTCCACCTCCTTGGTGTGGTCCAACTCGCCCGACCCACCACTGAAACTCCTTGGATTGTGCCGCATCGCGTAGTGGGTGCTGGGGATTGAGGAAAAAGAGTGGAACTTCGAGGTGCACGCAAGGTGGGTCGATGAAGTGAGGGGGGAAATTGAGGATTGGCGAAAAGGGTGTCGGGTTCTGAAGAACGTGTAGAAGAGGGAAAACCTCCACCGGCCGTTCATTCTGCTTTTGGTTACAACAAAAGTTGAAGTTGCAGCTGCAGCGGCCGCAAAGAGACACACAGTGACTCTTAAATCTGGAAATTGAAGAATAAGCAACAGAGTGTGAAATGCAACTTCAATACGATTGATTGTGCCAGAGATCAAGGATCCTAGCTTCTTTACGGGATTAAATTAAATTAATTATCTTTATCAAAGTTCAGCCTTTGTTTTTTATTTTTTACTTTTTTTAGGGTTTGTTCAAATGATTTTAAGTTTTACTCTATTGAGTTACTTAGTGTTAATAAGGTTGTTTATTATATCATATATCAGATAAGTTTAATATGAATAAATTTGGTTCACTTTTTTCAGTTGGATTAAATTCAACTCAAACTAATTTAGCTTAATTTGAACTTTTCTTAATTCGAATAAAATAATAAAATAATAAAAATATAATTATAATTTCATTTACTTTATTATTACTTTGTATACACTATGAAACTAATTTTTAAATATATAATATTATATTAGTAGGAGATTATTTTAAAATATTATTAAGTTAATATATGAAATAATTATATTTATTAAAAATTAAATTAAAAAAATAACTGTTAAAATAATTTTATTAAAAACATGTAAAAATAGAGATTAATTTCTAAAAAATAGATAAATAATTATATCATAAAAAATAAATTAAAATAAATAATTGAAAAATCATAATATATGACTCAATCATGTAAGAATAAATTAAGTTAAATTTTATTTAATAAAAAGTGTAAAAGCTTAACTTAATTCAACTTAAATGTTTTTCTTTTTTATTTTTTTGATGTTAGTGGATTATTTTTTATGAACAGCACCAGGGTTTTTTCAATTAATATTACAATATTTAGATGTTATTTTCAATTGATGTTTTTCACTAATCTTGATGTTAATAGTTAGTGGTTTTTTCAATTAATAATGACAAAACTACCTTTTTTTTTTCTTTTACCATGTCAGTCAGCATTTTTTTATTCATGTCAATGAAATTGTTTTTTATTTGATGAAGTTAAAGTATATTCATACATTAGCGAACAGAAAATAGGCGCTGCATAAACAAAATCTACTTTGAGGCTAAGGTTTTTGTGAGAGAAAAAACATAATGGTCAAAATCCATTGGTTCGTTCATTCTTCAGAAACGCAGTGTAAACTGACAGCAACACTCACTTCTCGCATTGTTTTCCTCCATAGTAAACAAACTCAATTTGTGATATTTTATTTTGAAACTTTTTTTAAGGTGGAACAGTAATTTGAATTTTTTTAGCAGTTATAGAAAAAATTAATACTAAAAAATATTCGAATTTTGTTGTATAATTTTTTAAGAGGATTATGCGTAAATTTTAATAGAATAGATGACTAATTTGGTTTATATAAATAGATAAAAGCTATTTTTTTATGAAAGAGAAATAGACAATGTAAGATAATGATAGGCCTTTATGAATAACTCCACGCTTAATTTGAAGAAAACAAAAAGAAAATGTGAGAAAAGTAAAAAGAAAAGAAAAAGAAAAAGAAAGGAGAGATAGAACAAAATGAGGCTTAAGAATATAAAAGAGAGTAAGTTTAGAAAATACTTCATTTCTTTGCACGTTAGATTTTTTTTTTTTTATTTTT
>Ga0209589_1009760_pt1 | contig 14315 bp, 10 predicted proteins | sample CowpeawhiteBW_FD_187525 | JGI IMG/M metagenome (GOLD analysis project Ga0209589, IMG submission 187525) | Root nodule microbial communities of legume samples collected from California USA - Cow pea white BW (SPAdes) (version 2) | ecosystem: Host-associated > Plants > Roots > Nodule | place: USA... | reverse complement strand
AAAATAATAAAAATAATAAAAAAAAAAAAAAAATATCACGTGATTGAATCTTGTGATTATTAATGGGAAGTGGGTGTTGTCGTGTTGTAATACCCTAAGATTAAAGGCCTTAAAGGCCAACCTGGACTCAACAACAACTGGTAGTGTAGTAGCATCAAACTTATCATAAATAATTTCTGCAAGTCAAAATCTGAATAAAAAAATCTTCTTATTTATATATAACTTCTTATCTTCCAAAAACAAAGGTTGGTGAAACAAGTCACCAATATGGATCTAATAATTCAATTCAGAACTACATTTGGGATGAGTTTGTAGTTTACACATTACTATATTTGCATACAGTTTTTTTTTTTTATAGGACAAACCCAAAGAATTGAAAGACTTAAAACAACAAATAAGATTTTTTTTTATCATAATTTTATTATAAAATTTATTTTTAATTTTTTTAGAACTTTTTCTTTGGATGCCTAAAACAATTAGTGTTTTTTTTTTTTTTGAAATCTAAAGTAATTAGTATAAAAAAATTTGATTTTTAATCTAAAAGTAAATGTTTTACCTGACTAACCCTTAGATATTTTTAAAGTAAAAAAAAATTATAAACAAAAGTTAATTTAACCTATAACTTCAAAACAAATAAAAATTTGTAAAAGAGAAAAAAAAAATACTATTGATAAATTAGTTTATAGAAAGTTAATTTAACTTTTTCTTGTGTTTATAGATAAATTTATTGAAATATATATATATTTAGAATATAAAAAGTTATTATAAATTTGAAATAAAATTATTTTATATTTTTATCCAAAGAAAACTAAATTCTATTTTCTTTTAAGAATTGTGTTTTTGGTAGACATCAAATATTGATAAAATTGGAGATATTTTATATGAAAAATAAAGTTTAAAAGTTATTTTTTAAGTTAGATTTTCTTTACAACGTATTAAATTTGTTATTGATATTTAAATTAAAGATATGAAAAAGGTATAACTAGAGAACTTTAAGAACAATTATTTTTATCAAGTTTCTCATCTTTAAAAGTAATATTTATTTTATTTTATTTAAACAACTTTTATTTATATATATAGAGAGAGATGGGTAAAAACCATTTAATCATCATTAATTATTGTACCATAAATATTATTAATAAGAGGATATATTAATTATTTGATAACAGCCATCCTACCATTAATAGCTATCATTATACATCTTTTCATAAATATATTTTGTAAAAGCTATCTATATATCACTCATCATCACATGGCTTGAGTATGATAGGTGCATCAATTCATATATAATTTTCTTCTGAAAAGACATGCATGGATATAAAATTCTAATATGAGTTATGTAAAGTTTAAATATATAAATAATTAATGTCAATATGTTCTTTTTTAGTACAATTGCAGCATCATTTTTATTTCCAATTTTTTGTAGAATTTGACCACATAATAAAAATACTATCATTTCATAAACCCCCCACTCAAATATAACTTTAATATCACTCTTAACTTTTAATTAACTGACCTAAATATAATGTGTTAAAAATGAAACAATAATTTAGTTTTCATGCAAAAATAGGAGTGATTTTGCATTATTGGAGACTCAAACATTACTATTTTTTTTTTCGTAAAATAAAATACTTATGTGAATATAAATATACCATGTGATCCCTTCCTTTTCCTCAGTCCCACTTAACAATAAAGAAAACACAAATAAAAGTTAAAGTACGTATAAGCAGAAGGATATTTATACACCATTCCAAACATATGTGGAGCACATTGCAAGGTAGAAAGAAAGTGAAGTATTTGACTTGTATAAGTTTATTGACACCATAATTAGATTTTATTTGAATATAAATATGAAATTAACATATGATAGTTAATTAATTTTCAATTTTAATTGTTCGGCAAACTATTATTTTAAGGATTAAATATGTTTTTATATCTTAACTTTCAGTAAAAATTACAATTAGTTCATCTTCGAAATTTTATACTAATTTAGTTTCTAATTTTATAAATATATGGATTTAATACTTTTAACCAAAGTTCGATAAGTTTTTTTTTTTTTACGTTTCAAACACATTTCATAATAATATTTGAGTTATTTACACCGTTTGATACATTTTTGTTTCAATGTTAAGTCAAATATTATCCTGAAATACGTTTGAAACTTCAAATAAAGTTAACAAAATTTTATTAAAAGGATTAAATCCATCATATTTAAAAGTTGGGAGACTAAATTGGATCAAAGTTTTAAAAAATAATTAATTCCAATTTTCATTACAAATTAAAGATCAAAAACATATTTAACCTTTATTTTAATTGTGCTTCCAAATATGGAAAATGTTCTTAAGATGGATAGGTTATGTTTCATTATTTTTTTTTAAATGTATTTTTCGTTTATAAACTTTTTAAAAAAAATTGTTTTATCTTTAAAGTAAATTTATTTTGTTTTTGCATTTTACGAGAGTAGTATAAAACATCTTTTCCAACAAATTGTGTATAAAATATTTTTCATGTGACAAACAAAATTTCACAATAAATTAGGATATAACTTTGTATGCCGTTTCCACAGAAGAATGTTTTATACCATTTTTATATAAGAACAAAATATGTATAAATTTAGTGTAAGAATACATATAATTGGTGAAAATAATTTAGGGACAAATATTCAAATTTTCTTTTTGTCTAATAGTTTTTCTTGTTTGAAATTATTGTGATAATCTCTTCTCATTTTTCTATTCTAAATGGAATTGTTTTCTTTTATTAGTTTTTCTTATTGTTCAAATATATTGAATATGTAACAAATAAGTAAGAAAAAAAACATGACGAAGATGTAAATAAATGAAATATTCAATAAACAATACATAACTAATAATTGATATAATATTTTAATGACTTTTTTGGTGAGTGGATATAAATTAACTCAATCTAATAACTTTAAGGCTTAAATAATCATTTGGTCTTACTTTTGGATCAGTTTTTTTTAGTTTGGTCCTACTTTTGTTTTTTTTTCAATTGGGTCTAAATTTCGAAAATGTGTTTCAATTAAGTCCTTCGAGCTAACTACGTTAAAATTTTTAACAGAATATTGTGTACGTGTCAGTTTATCATTGACGTTGACACTGTTCAGTTACGTGGACATTGTGAAATTGAAAGGGAATGAAATTAAAAGGGATTGAAATTAAAAGGGATTTAGGGTTCATCTTCGTCGTTTGGCTGGCTGGTGGGATTTAGGGTTTGCCTTCGTCGTTTGGTTCGCAAGATTCACATGCTTTAGGTCACAAAATTGATTCACAGGGACGAGCGGAGAAGACAAGTTCGCGACAAAATTGGTGTTGTGGTCACATCGTATCGTCACAGAGGTTAGGTATTCAATTTTGTGTGATTTTGTTGTTTGATATGGGTTTTGTGGTTTTTTTTGTTTGCGCATTACCGTTTATCGCTTTAAATGCAACTTTCTTTGTTGATAGAGTACATTTTGTCCCCCATTTAAAAATTGTATGTTTGTCTGTCGGTTTTCGGTGTTCGATGTTGGGTTTGGTCCAAATTTATGTGGGGTTATTGTGTCCCCTAACCTTTAATACCATTTTGATTTTGTTAGTGGTCCCCCGTTAAAATTTGTTAATACTTTTACAGGCTTTGTCTCTGTATCGATCTTTGGGATGTGTGACCAAAGATTTGAGGTTGTGGTCCACCACGGTGGACACTTTGCCACTGATGAATACTTTAAATACATTGGTGGAGAAACCACTAATTGGTCATGTGATCGTGACCGTTGGTTCTATTTTGAAGTGTTAGGGACAATTAAAGAAATGGGATATATTAGTATCAAGGGGTCATGGTATTTTGTTGAGCAGATGTTGCACCTGTTGTCTGATGACAATGGTGCAATTAATATGGTTAATGTGGCTAACTGATATGGTGAAGTTCACTTGTTTGTGGTGTATGGAGTTGATGAGGCAGAAGTTGTGGACAATATAGTTGAAAGTGAGGGTGGTGTAAATGGCCCTTTAGAGAGTGGTGATAGTAGTCAAGTTGGCCATTCCACAGGAGGTGAGAAAGAGAGTGAAACTATGGATAAAGAGGCAATGTTGGGCAAAGAAATTGTTTTAAGAGATGATATTGGTTCAATTTTAAAATAGCCCGAATTTGATGTTGGATGTGAAGGTTTGGGTGAAGGTATAGAACATTGTGAGGCTGAAGTGGGATGTGAAGGTGTGGCTGCAGGTACAGATCAATGTGAGACTAAAGCGAGAGGTGAAGGTGTGGTTGTAGGTATAGATCAATGTAAGGCTAAAGCGGGAGGTGAAGGTGTGCCTGCAGGTACAGATCAATGTGAAGCAAAAGTTGGAGCTGAAGGTGTGGCTGCAGGGACAAAACAATGTGAAGAGAATTATAGTGAGGTGGAGCTCCATAGTTGGATTGATTCTGAGGCAGATTCTGGTACTAATACTGAAGGTGAGGACTAGGGTTCAGAAGGGCACATGATGTTGAAATAATTGTTGACTGTAGGAGGCATAAATCTAGTAAAGGTACGGTGGAAGTTGAATGTGATCCAAATGAAACAAACACCGATGAAGACATGGAAAGGGTTCGTGATGGGAGTCCTGAATTAAATAGAGGTTTGTCTAATAATGGTTGGGAGTCAGAAGAGTTAATAAGTTTGAATGGTACTAATAATGAAAGAGACAAAAATGAGATTGGGAGTTGTGGTCCATTGGGACATTTGCCAAACCAAAATCTATGGCAGATTACAAATGGGGTGTGGGTACAATATTTGTGAACAAGGATCAATTTGTAGATGGTGTTAGGACCTATGTTGTGCATGCTGGGAGGAATTTGAAATTTACAAAAAATGATAAAGAAAGGGTAAGGGTGAGATGTTTAGGGGCCCAAGGACAGTGTGAGTGGTCCCTATATTGTGCGTTTTTGACTTCATGTCAAACTTGGCAATTACGAAAAGTTATTGACACTCACACCTGTAGTAGGGAATTCAGCATTCATTTAATGAACTCCAAATGGTTGAGTAAGTCAATAGATAACTCTTTAAGGGAAAATCCAAATTTGAAGCTAGTGGATATACGTAACAAAGCAGTGAGAAAATGGAATACAAAGGTAACCGTTTCTATGGCTCACATGGCAAAGGTATTGGCAGCAAAGGAAGTTGAAGGATTGTTTAGAGACCAATACAAAAGAATTTATAATTACGCTCATGAATTGATTAGATCTAACCCCGAATCGATTGTCAAAATCAAAGTAGAAGATGTAAATGGTGATAAGATATTCATGAGCTTTTATACCTGTTTGAAAGCTTGTAAGGACAGTTTCATCTCTTATCGGCCCATTATAGGATTAGATGGATGTTTCTTGAAGGGACAATATAGGGGTGAACTATTGACTGCAGTTGCTCAAGACGCAAATGATCAAATATTACCTTTAGCCTATGCTATTGTTGAGGTTGAGAACAAAGAAACATGGAGCTGGTTCTTGGAGTTACTAGTGGTTCTTGGGGGTCCTGATAAATGTAGGTCATGCACATTCATGTCTGATCAACAAAAGGTACTATTTATAATATTTAATTGTGATTTAATTGTGAATTTTTCTGAATGAATCAATGACCCATCTGTTTTTTACATGGATTGTTGCCTGCCATACACACAGATGAGGAATGGTGGCCATATAAAAAGATGTTCAGTTTGTAGACAACTTGGCCATAAGAGAAATATATGTCCATCACTCCTTATCCAAGGTTGTGAAGAACGACCCACTGCACCAACACAACAAAGTCAACCACAAGTAGGACCAACTTCAACAGCCACTCCAACGCCCACTCCAGCGCCCACTCCAGCACCAACTCCAACATCAACTCCAGCACCATCTTTAGCACCTACTCCAGCACCAACTCCAGCACTCACTCTAGCACGTACTCCAGCACTCACTCCAGCACCTACTCCAGCACTCACTCTAGCACCATCTTATGGCATTAGAAAGATGAGGCCAAAAATGCAAATTCGAAGGCCATGTCCATGATCACTTTTTGTGAACTATGATCTTTGATATTATGTAGTGCACTGTTTTGAAGGAGATTATGTACTGCACTATTTACTTTTGTGTTATTTCTGTTGTGTACTGCACTATTTTGGACGAACTTATATAGTGCACTTTTATGGAGGAAGTTTAGTTTACTTTGGAATGTATTTTGACAAACAATGTTGTTTGAAATTTATAATCAAAGAATATGTTATCATCAATTTGTGTTGTGATTCTGGTTTAGTTTTTGCTTTCAAATAAACTTAACTTTTAAATTCATTGAATCAGATAGTTGCATTATTTAACCTGAACTAGAAATAAATTGGAATTGTGAAAAGGAATGGACTGAGAAATCGTGCCAAAACAGCTTCATTAACTACTAAATAACATTACAACAGTAGAAGCACACCATGGGAAGTACATTCAAACTTCTATTAAAACACCCCATGAAAATTACAGATCACTAACAATATGTTCACTAAAACCAGAAACAACATCCCAACTATTGATAACTGAAATATTTTCTTCCAAACTCTCACTGATTATCCTTTTCCTTTGCCTAATGATTACAACATTTATTTCATCAACACTCTCTTGAAAGCACCATCTGAAAAAATTACACCCCACCGTATCTTCCCCTCTTCTCTGTTAAAAAAATTAAACAAAAGGTTAATTTAAATAACATAAACAACTTCAATTTAAACCTCATATGAAACAAACCTTGAAATTGACGCAGCCCCAAAATTGTTTACCCAAATTCTTCGCAGTTCGTGTTGTCCGTACTACGGCAAGCTCTCCACAATCACACATGGGTGCTCCACCTAGAACCCTAGAACCACCATGTTGCCCCCAACTGTTGCAAGATGACGACGATGGCCCACGAGATATGACTTCTGGTGAAGGGTGGACGACAAGAAAAGAGTGGACAAGGGGAAGAAGGTTTCTCTACGAACCCTAAATCCCTTTTTCAATTAAACCATAATCCATGTCACAGATGCATTCACAGTGTCCATGTAACTAAACAGTGTCCACATCAATGGCAAACTGACACGTACACAATATTCTGTTAAAAATTTTAATGGAGTTAGGTCGAAGGACTTAATTGAAATTCGAAATTTAGGACCCAATTGAACAAAAAAATAAAAGTAGGACCAAACTGAAAAAACTGATCCAAAAGTAAGACCAAATGACTATTTAAGCCTAACTTTAATATTCTATTAGCAGCGGTATATGTTGACAAAAAAGTTTGGAGGAGCCAAATTAATTATTAGATTAGATCATTAGTATAATATTTCAAAAATTGATTCTGCTAAATGAACAATTAGATAATTAGATTGGATCATTAGTATAACGCTTCAAAGTATGTGAAAAAGTAAAATCTATCTTGTTTTTATCTTCACCAATATAGCTTCTCTTTTATCACTTTTAAAGAAAGAATATACTATTTTATTCTTCATCAATATACTTATTTGTTTTAAAAAATAATTTATCATAATCTAATAAAAAATTGGAAGACGTAATTATTAAAAGAAAAATATATTATATTCAAGTCACAATTAAAAATCGGTTATGAAAAACACATAATACATTATCTTTTCTTCTATATTCATAAAAAATGAATATACAAAGGCCCAGATAAATAATAATTATAATAAATATTAAACTAATATTACATTATCAAATGAGACAAGAGATAATTATTGTTTTTCTTCAAGGAAGAAAGAGAATAAATGACAAATGAGAACAAAGATAATGAGTTTGTATCTAACTTCATTTTTTCTTCAAAAACAAAAAGAAAACATATGAGAGTGAGAGATGAGTACAATTTTGTGAAAAAATAAAAGGGCAATGAGAAAGAAAAAAAAAATATCTTAATAAATATTTGATTTAATTACTCTTTTGATTCTTATTTCCAAAAATGTCAATTCGGTCCTCTAGTTTTTTTTTAGTTTCAATTTGGTCTCGATCTTTTTGTCGCAATTTGACATTTTTGGACAAAAGAAGAGACAAAAAGAATAATTAAACTTAAATATTTTTATTTTTTTATTATGTTTGATTTTATGTTTTATTATTTATTAACATTGTATTTTTGTAAAAGAAATAAAAGAACACACAATTTAATTTTCATCAATTTCTAACATATACTACCTATATTTAAAAATTTTAAAAATTCCAAAAATACATATATAATTAAAAAAAATTCAAAAATGTTTGGAGGTCATGGCCCTCCCCACCCCTTAAATAACCCGCCACTGTCAATTAGTATTTTATTATGTCCTTAATTTCATAAGACTAATATTCATATTATTATGTTGCTAATATGAGATCTAAGTGGATAAGAGATATATTACAAATATATGTTTATTATTTTATGTAAAATCTAAATTTTTACTTATCAATTATTTACAGAATTGTTATATAATGTTTAGTATAAATAGAAAACTGATATCATAAATCATTGATCGAACTCTTCATGTGATTCCTAGTTGCATTACTTATAACTTTCTTGTTTATTGACAAAGTTGATTCATAATTGGTTTGTTTTTCATTTCAAGATATCACTTCTATCTAGACAATTCATATTCGACTGGAGTTTGCTCAGAAAAATATAGCCTCTCGACCTTCGTACAATCCCATGAGCCTCTTATTCATTCTCAATTATTATATTATTTGATCAATTTCGATCACGCATCCAAGTTGACAAATTTATATTGGGTTTAAGGATAATCAAGCTCGAACTAATAACTTCCACCATGTCAAGGTGACATTCTACTGCTGAGTTATATCTAGGGACGGCAAAAAAATCCGCGCCCGCGGGTATCCGCGGATAAAATCCGTGACGGATAGTTAGTACCCGCGGGTAATAGATATCCGCGGGTAGCGGGTAATTTAATACCCGTTTCTTAACGGGTCGGGGTCGGGTATCATACTACCCGTACCCGCGGGTATCCACTACCCGTTAAGAAAATGAAATTATATATTTATCCTTTTTAGGTTATGAGATATTAGGTTTATGCTGAAGTTCATTTCTTCTTTTGGCTCATTGTTGTCGTCCAAGTGCTCTGGGATTTTTGAACAGGTAAACCCATGCTTCTTCTTTCATTTTCTCTCTTACACACTTAACATTCATCCTCAAAAATTGTTTTTTCTCCCTTTACAACTCCGTTTTTAATCAACAACCCTTTTGGGTATTATCATTTTTGTTAACCCATTTTCCTTTCATTCTCTACTCCGAGTTTTCTCGTGTTGAATCTTTCGAAGGTTGTCCTCCAATCATTCAAATTTCGGGTGAAGCTTCAAAAGGGGTATGTTTTCTATCTCTTATTTTAGTTATAGGTTAATACATGAACTTGAACGAACTGCTCATGACTCTGATTAATTCTTATTGAATAAACTCAACTATCCAATTATTTTTTCCTGTCTGATTAAGGTCGTTTCTAGATCTGGAGAATTGAGGGATACATTTTTTAAAATTGGAAGTTGGGATAAGGGCTAAAAATTGACACTGATTAACCACCGAAAACAAGGCCATTAAAACTTGAAAAATTGTCTTCAAATGAAATTTTAAGACATAATTTTCTTTCTTTCTAAAGATATTAAAACCACACCAAAGAATATGATACTTAAATCAATATCAATATATAATATATAATGACATAGAAAGGGCATGATTAAAATATTGAATAAGAAATATATATCTATATATATATAAATGTGTGTGTGTGTGTGTGTGTATATATATATATATATGCATGATTAAGAATGTAAGATCCGTGAAATGAATTAATTAAATAATTAATTAATTAATAAATGCGAGTAGAAAGAGCCTTTATGGCATTAATTATTGTTTGGTGTAAGTGGTTGAGAGTACTTTGATTGTGTGAGGGGACTTGGGTTCGAGTCCTATGTATGCCAATTATGTGTTGTATGGTTTATTATTTTGTTTTGGTAATGCAATTGTGAATGGTGAGTGATAGTATAATCATAAGATTATAATGGTTCTCACCAAATGTGATTTGGCATAGAGGTTATGCTTTGTTAGTGGAAGGTCACGGGTTCAAACTTGTTGGGAAAACCACCAAATAATTAACTTTGAAGGGGAATTAAAGCCCAATTTCGTTTTATTTTTAAAACCCATTTTTAAGACACCTATAAAAGGCAAATTTTAGGTAAAAAGAAGGGTTTCTGCAATTGTTTTGTGGCAGAGAGCGAAAATTGGAGAGTGAGAGGCTGAATTGAGAGTGCAAGGGCTGAGTGAAAGAGAGAGTTTTGTGGCAGCTGGAGAGGAGAGCGAAATTGGAGAGTGGGAGGCTGAATTGAGAGTGCAAGGGCTGAGTGAGTGAGAGAGAGAGGTGGAAGCAAAGAATTTGGTGCACCAAGGAATCCCTAGTCTTTTCGCAAATTCAATAAAAAATTCAGGTTAGGGGAGTTGTTCCGTGTGTGTGTGAAATTCTATGATTTATGTATGATTCTGTGGCATGGTATAGTCAATTGAATTCTGTGTTGTATGAACTTTGGGTAAAATGTGCAATGTGTGGAAGGATTGGTTGGTTTGATAGTGTGCATACAGTTTTATTTTGTGTCTTGTATAAATGTGAGGGTTTTGGTACTGTATTGGTTATTTTGGGTCAAACCTTGGTTTTGGGAAATCAAAAGGGAATTATATATATTGTTCATCTGAGGTGCTTGTGAATGTAACTTGTTTGGTACTATTGGTATTATGAGTGGGCATTGTTTTGGTTGTTTTCACGTATGATCAGAGGAGAAGCTCTGCAATTTTCGCCCAAGCGAGTCCATCTCGCCTAAGCGAGAGTTGCAGGGTTTCGTGTCTGTATCTTGGTTCGCGTTTCTCGCCTTTGCGACCCGGGGTTAGAGTTGAGCGACTTGTCTCTCGCTCAGGCGAGAGTCACTCGCCTAAGCGAGGGTGCAAGGTCACCTGGGTGTTCTGAGCGCAAAACCTCGTCCAGGCGAGGAGTTGTGTGGGTTTGAGTGAACCAGGGTGTCGCTCAGGTGAGACGGCCTCGCCTAAGCGAGATGTTGTGGTCATGTGTGATGCTTTGCTTGCATTTTAGCCCAGGTGAGATAGGAATAGGAGTTTGGGCGAGGGGATCTCACCTAAGCGAGATAACGTGATGTTGTGGCTGTTTTAAGCTCGCTCAGGCGAGGTGAATTAGCCTAAGCGAGGCTGAGGTTTAGCTTGGGCGAGAGTCCCTAGCTTAAGCGAGTTTATGCGAAATTCCATGTTTGTGTGTGCTTGTGTGTGTCATTGGGTTGCTTTATCCTTGGTATAGGATGTATATGCATGTGGTGTGGTGTTTGGGCTTGAAGGACTAAGTCCAATAGGGGTTTGGGATGTGCTTGATGGTTGGACACATGATGGGCATGGAACTGGTTGAGTTCCCGACGGCTACTAATGGGTGAGAAGTCCTTAGTATGGTGATTGCATGTGTCGGGCGCACGATGGGCAAGGAACTATTATGTTCCCGTTGGCTACTATTGGGTGAGGAGTCCATAGTATAGTGATTGCGTGTGTGCCAGGGTCCAGGTTATGAGGCTTGGATGTTTTACTACAGGCGAGGAGTCTGTAGGGCAGGACTATGAGCGGGATAGGCTCATAAGGTTGGACCACGAATGACTTAGTTTCGTGGGAGCATAGTGAAGTCCCAAGATCTAGTTCATGTATATGACTCAAGAAGGACTATGAGGTCATGGTTGGGTTATTTGAAAATCATAAAATATTAGTCATGTCATATTAGGATGGGTGGCATATTTATTTTCCTGTATTTTGTTTATATATTGTGCATAGCTCACCCTTTCTGTGTGTGTGTGGCGATGATCGGATGATTTGTTATCCGGGAGCAAATGATTTGACAGGTGGGCCAAGAGATGCATAGACTCGGACCAAGTGATAGCTGGGAATTTTGTTTATACATTATTATTTTGATTTTGAGATAAATATAAACTCTTTGGGAGCCATGTAAATATTGTTTTAGTTTTATAAATTTTGGACTCTTGGTTTTATGACTTATATATTAAAGTTTTAATTTTCTCGCGTTTTTGGGTAAACGTATTCTATTTAATGGGCTATTTACTTTCATTTCGTTTTTATTTATTAAATATTAGTAATATTCCTTAGGGATGTTACAATTGGTATCAGAGCAAAAGTTTAGAAAATATTTTTAAAATATTTTTGGGCTAGTGGGGAGTGAGCTTATCGATGTGGTTGTTTTTTGCGTGTTGTGTGTTGAATGTGAAAAGATGTGTATGGTTTTATTTGACTAAGCGACTAATTTTTAACAGTTGTAATGTGGCGTATCCAGGCTATGGCTACTAACGGGAGGAGGAGGACTAGTGGTGCTTGTAAGACCCGTAGAATTTAATTAATTAAATAAATAATTAATTAATAAATACGGGAGGGGTAATAATTATGACATTAAATTATGATTGGTATGACATGGAAAAGTGCTAGCTCATATGGTTGAGAGCACTTTGATTGTGCGAGAGGACTTGGGTTCGAGTCCTATGTATGTTAACTTTTGATGTTATGGTTTTATTAATTAAATCTATGAAAACAGGTTCTTCTATATTATGATAATTGAATTGTGATATCTAGCATGAAATATGAATTGGCATGATGGTTTGATATTGATTTGGCAATTGCATGGTTATGGGTTCAAGCCTTGGAGAGCTCACATTAATTTATATTTTTAGTATTTTGGATTCGACTTGAATATGAAAGGGTTGGGAAGAAACCCTAGTGGTAAGGCAGCCGAGAGGTGGCTGGAAAGGAGCCTTAATGGGTTGGTAAATGATAATAAACTCCATTCAATAAGAAATTTTCGTTTTAAAACATTAGCATAGTTTTAGGGCACCTTTAAAAGGATATAGTGAGGTAGAGAGAAGGGTTTTGCCAATCTGAAATTTGACTACAGAGAGAGAGCAAAGATTCTGGAATTGGTGAGGTTTGGGAGAGATTGAGAGGCTGAAAAGAGAGGAACCAAGGAGGGCTAGCGTGCGAAGGGGAACTATCCAAAGTTCAAGGGTTGAAGCTTAAAAGGATCCAGGTTAGGGGAGCTGTAACCGTTGATTTTCTTTTCTTTTGTACAAAGCGATGCAAGGCTCTCGTTTGTTTTTCTGTTACTGTTTTATGTACGTATCACAGGTCTATGAATAAGGTTGTCTTGTTCTGGTTTTTCTGATTCGAACCATCTGTGATATGTATGCACTATTATTTCTTCATTTTTCTTTGCTTGCTGTACATGAGATATACTTAGGAGAATATCTATGTGAACACCTTTTGGGAATGAGGGTAGCCTCGTTCGCGATGATTGAGATGTAGGAAATCTGCATCGGTGAGGTTAACGTAATCACAGTACAATGATAGGTTCTTCTGTTGGAGATAACTCGGGTTGAGGGCGCATAGTTTTCCCTTCGTATGCCGAGTCACGAATTATGAGTTTCGTCAGGCTTGATTGTTACTTGCAACCGATTTGAGGGACGACCATAAGTTCGTTCCTCCTTTCTTCATTTCATTTCTCTGCAACCATGCGTTTATTTTTATTAAAGCCAAGGCCATATGAACCAAATCTTCTTTGTGTACTGGTGGGACCGAGACCCAATTGCAAGGACCCACGTGAATCAAGTAGTTCGTTCACTTTTCCCTAAGATTATTATAGCTTGGTGTATGTTGGAGGAATCACTGCATGCATATAACTATTTCATTTACGGTTGTGGTGAAAACATAAAATGGACCAAATGTTAAGTGAGTTCTGGATGAAATTTTAAGAGGGAGGATATTGGATTGGAAACAAAAAAATTCACACGTGAACAAGGCTGGAATCTATATATAGATAGATATAGAATATTATATTATGTATTGAATGGCAGGGTATATATTTACATATAATTAGTATGAAATTATCATATTATGTTACGGGAAAAGATTTATTAGGTGTCAATTGTATAAAATCTTATATATATATATATATATATATATATATATATATATATATATATATATATATATATATAAAGTAAGAAAAGGAATGATTTTGGCATATGATAAAGTGCTTGGAATGGCAATTTAGGTTAGGGACCGTGGTATAGGGTAAGGTTTTAATATAAATTGAAACGGCGCAAGTCCAAAAAGCGAAACGCGTAAGAAGTCAGGATTCTGTTTTTAATAGGTATTGATTTTGTTATTAACCAACCACTTTTCTTTAAAAGGAAATTTCAGTATGAAAAGTTGTGCAGTAAATTGGTACGAATATTATAGAAAGATGGATTACTTG
>Ga0209589_1009755_pt1 | contig 14322 bp, 8 predicted proteins | sample CowpeawhiteBW_FD_187525 | JGI IMG/M metagenome (GOLD analysis project Ga0209589, IMG submission 187525) | Root nodule microbial communities of legume samples collected from California USA - Cow pea white BW (SPAdes) (version 2) | ecosystem: Host-associated > Plants > Roots > Nodule | place: USA... | reverse complement strand
TTTTTTTTTTTTTTAATTTTAAAAACAAAATTGTCCACATGTCAAGTCACAATTATGCCACGTGTCAAAGTCAATACCATACGTCAGTTCGTGATTGTGTAATTTTTTTTGTTTAATTTAGTCTTGATATTCATTATTTTTGTTCAATTTAGTCCCTATATTCACTATTTTTGTTCATTTTCGTCCTAATTTTGGTTAAAATGAATCAATTTTGTCCCTTTCAAATTAACATCAAATTTAATATCTTTTATAAAAAATTATACTAATATTTTTTCTAAAATTGATATTTTATTAATTATTTTTGAAATTCATTTATAAATTATTAAATTTAAGGCTTAATTCATCTTTTGATCCTCTAATTATGATGTATGATTCATTTTGGTTCCCTAATTTTTGTAAGATTCAATTTAGTTCTCCAGTTTTTTAAAACAGTTTAATTTGGTCCCTCCCGTTATCTTTGGTTAAACGGCGTCAGAATAGTGTAGTTGTGTCACTTTGGAATAGAAACGTGCTAAGTTTTTTAATATCTAGGAATGAATGTACTGTGATGAGGTGGCAACGAAGTATATGGAGGGAGAATTGGTCAACCCTAATTTCACAATTCATCTTCTTTGTGCGGGAGTTCTTCAACATTTGGTGTATGTTGATTGTGAATGATGTCGAGGGAGCACTCTTCTTCTTCTTGGTCGTGTAATTGCGGGGAATGCAAAATCCAAACTCATCCAATCATGGTGGTGGCTTTTCCTCTCACGGTGGAGCACCATATTGCAACTATGGGCAGCAAACACTTCGTCTTCGAATCCACAACCAAGACGACAGCGAACACTTCGTCTTCGAATCCTTCTTCTTCGTTTGGTTTTTTCTGGATTGATTATGCTTCTCCACCTAATCCCCAAATTTGATCTTCAATTCCCTATTTTCAAAGAACCCTAACCCTAACAGATTTACCCCCTTTCAAAACAAAGTTAATTTTTTTAACTCAAGTCCACATCACCCAATCTCAATACACTGCCACCTAATGCACACATGCCACACTATCACATTAAAACAGTTTGTGTTAATTTTTGTAACGTTGTTAACGTCAAGGACTAAATTGAACCTCTTCAAAATACTGAAGGACTAAATTGAACCTCAAAAAAATTAGGGGACCAAAATGAACCCCACATCATAATTAGAGGACCAAAAGATGAATTAAACATAAATTTAATTATAAATTGAATATAATTCTTAGATTTAATTGTTAAATAAAATACAATTATTTAAAATATTATTAGAATATAGTTATTAAATATTTTCTTATAACATTTATATTCTTAAATATTGATACTTTTAAAATTGATATTTAAAAATATTGCAAATATTAGAAATATTTTAGAAAAATAAACTAATATTTATAAAATTAATATTTAAATATAAAATATTTTAGATTTTAATATCTAAAATGTAATAAAAATATTAAATATTTTAGATTTAAATGTCAAATGTTAATATATAAATTTTAAAAATATTTAATAATTATATTCTAATAATATTTTAAATAATTATATTCTATTTAACAATTGAATCTATGAAATATATTCAATTTACAATTAAATATAATAATTTATAATTTAATTTTAAAAATAATTAATAATAATAAATAATATTATTAATTTTAAAAATAAATATATAATATTTATAAAAAACTAAATTTGGTCTCAATTGGAAAGGGAAAAAATCGTTCAATTTTAACAAAAACTGTGACTAAATTGATAAAAATAACGAATATAGGAATTTAATTGAACAAAAATAGCGAATATTGGGATTAAATTTAACAAAATAATATAATCACAAACTAACATGTGGCATTGACATTGACACGTGACACAATTGTGACTTGATACATGGATAGTTTTTTTAAAATTAAAAAAATTAAAAAAATATTGTTAAAAAATGTCAACTATTTAAATACCGTTAATAAAAAAAGAACCAAATTAACTAAAATTTAATAAAAAAATAGGATCTAATTCAACATAAAACAAAAATGAATATAAATCAAACAAACACAATAAAAATAATAACTAAATATATATTTAAGTATGTGGGCTTTCGTCATTTCTTATTTTTATTTAACAAAACACCATCTGCACAAAGATCATTAAATATCATATTTCTATAGTTTTTTCTTTTGGATAATTATGTTAATATTTTATACAATCATAACTATTTGTTTTTGTTTTATTAGAATATTTAATGTTTTATATAGTATTTTATATTGTTAAATGAGATGTTAAATGAAAACTTTGGTTACTATTTTCATTAGTTATTAGTTTATTTTTGTAATATTTGATATAAACAGTTAAATAAAATAATTAATGGATAACTTACTAACAATGAATTAGAGGTACCTAGAATTAAATGATATAAAGAAATGAAAAGCAAAAGAGAAGCAAAGAAAAATGTAAGAGGAAATATAAATGAAATATTTTAGATAAGAAAATAAATATTTTTATTATATCTGTATTTAATTTAATTTTTATTATCTGTGTATTATTATAATTATTATTTTGTTTATTCACAATTTTTTAAATTATAATACTTACTATATAATTGATTATATAGTTATGTTTAATATAATGAAAAAAAGAAGATATTATTTGCATATATAATTGATTATATTGCTATTTTTTTCGCATTACCTCTGTCCAAATATTTGATTATTTTTTTTTTAGAAATAAACGCATAGGTCAGGCCTCTCTCTTTGCCTTTTTGGTCTTTCCTTTCCAAAAACAGACAAGAGTGTATACGAATCAATGATAAAGACACCCTATTGGTTATCCTCCATAGTTTAAATGGGGAATAAAGTCAAGTTGAAATAATTGAACATAACACAATAATTGAACAAGTTGAAATAATGTAAAGAGAAAATATTTTGTAACATTTTTTCTTTATTATTTTTAACTAAAAACTAACTTTTCGGCCTAGCATTTTGATAGACATTTTTTATTTCTATTTTTATCATTTTTTTTTCATAAATTTATATATTTTTTAAGACTTAAATATGTTTTTATTTCTTTAAATCGGAGAACTATTTTTTTTTCTTTTTATTTGATTTTTTATTTTACGATATGTTTATATGTAAGACTATGATGATGGTTATGTTGATGACAAGCTAAATGAAGGTCTATTCAATATTTTTTACCAAGATAAAATTAAATGACAGAATTTTTAAATTTTATTAAGAACTTAAATATAGACTTCCAATTTGATAAGTTATTTCTTTTTGCCTTTCAATTAAAGTTTTTCTATATTCTAGTTTTTAATTTTGCAAAATGCTATTTTTAGTTTATGGGTTAGTGATCATCGGTGGAAATGATACTTCTTAAATTGATTATTCTAAACATCATATTTACATGATCGTAGTAGCATTAAGATGGATAAAATCGATGTAAAAAACGTAGTATCTTTTACACTGGTTATCAACTCATGAAAAATACTATATTGATTAATTATGTACACACTTATGGTAGAATGCCATTGAAAATGTCATAAAAGAAGCTCATAGAGTACTTTCTAATTCAATTAAAAAGAAAAATCAGTGTGATAATATTTTCTTAAGAGTATATACTTTAAATCTCACCCAGTATTAATATAAAATTAATTAAATTATAGTTAATGCACTTATCCGACCAATAATATGACCCAACAATACCCATTGAGCCTTATAAAAATATGGAGTATACACACTCTCATATATAAAATATCCTAACATATCCAAAGACTCGACTCAAGTACTTGGTAAGAAAATTTAACTTAATAAAATTTAACTTTATGATTAATCTTTTCCAAATTTATTCTAAATTTAATCAAATTTAACGTACAATTTGTAAGCCTTTCTTTTTTTCAGTTACTTGTGATGGGCCTGGCCCCTCCGTAGGCCCAAGGGGCAGCCCTTCAGAAGGGCACCTACCCTACCAGCCACCCTCACTTTCTCATTTGCTCTGGTCTCTCTTACAGAAGCAGTTCCCCTTTTTCTCATAAATCTCAAGCAAGGTGCTCTGCTAGGGCACACCCTCCCTACGTCTTCACGTTAGCAAAACTCCCTCTTCTTCCAGGTAAGTCGAGCTCTGACCTTGTCCTTCTCTTTCTCCAGTCCGAAGGCTAGTTGTCTTGATTTGGGTTCTCCCTAGCACCCCCCTTTCTCAACTCTGTGTGGATCTGTTTTCAGCTTCGTACCCTGCTCCTGTGCTCCACCACCTTTCTTGAGTTGCTACCCTCTTCTGCTAGCGTTTAACAAGGTAAGGGGAGCTATGTGTTTAAGTTTAAAAGTTATCGTGGCATGCTTATGTTCTGTTCCATGTTGTGGGTGCTTGTATGGTGTTGAATCGTGAAAATAAATGGTTGGCTATGTTCTGTATGTTGCTCAGTGTCGTTTTCCTGTCTTGCATGTGTGTTTGGGAGTAGATCTGGGCAGTTTCCGCCATTGCAAGTGGGTGGGCAGTGGTGAACTCTGCTATTTTTGCCCAAGCGAGCTCGTCTCGCCTAGGCGAGAGTATCAGAGCACTCACTGCCACGAGAACTCGCTTAGGCGACCAGCCCGCGTTCTGAGCGACGCCATGTCTCGCTCAGGCGAGGAGGTCTCGCCTGAGCGAGAAATCGTGAAAAACCCCACGCTGCTCATCTCGCTTGAGCGAGAAATCGTGGAAACCCCACGTTGCTCATCTCGCTTGAGCGAGAAATCGTGGAAACCCCACGTTGCCCATCTCGCCTGAGCGAGAATGCGCTGCGTCAGTAAGACCAGCGTCTCGCCTGAGCGAGTTTGCGAATGTGTGATATGTTTTCTTAACTGTTTGGGTGATTTGTCGTAATTATGGGTTAGACTTTTTCCTCCTAAAATGATGTACGTGGTTATACTTGGGTGTTTTGGAATTCTTATGAACGAAATTGGCATGCTTGGTATGAGATTGATCATGAGTTTGTGGCTTCGTGATGTTTTAACATGACAATTGGATGAATGACCAAAAAGAGTTGGGAATTGTATGAGAAACATGATTATGATGATGAGATAGGCGTAATTCCATGAGTCCCATGGGGAGACTTCATGGTGGCGTGTAGTGTATATATTAGGATATGGATTCAAGTAAGGATCGCATCCCGAAACTCTAAAGGGTCAGTGAGTCTCAGGTAGAGAAATCTGACCCAAGTGGTGAGAGTAGCGGGAGGCCCTAGTCTTTGGCAGGATAATGGCCTTAGACGCTTAAAGGCTAACCTCGTGAGTGGTAGGGTGAAACCCATTGGCAATGGCTCTGCAGAGCAGTAGAGGCCACCACGAGTGCAGGCATCCAGTGAATCCGATCTTAATATATGTATCCGGATAATTGAGTCATAGTGTCTTGTTTGATTGTCATACCATGAATATTGTGCCTCTGTGTTGTATGCCTGGGAATGCCTATGCATTTATTCCTTTATACCATGATAAGTATTGTATTACACTAGCTTACCCTTGCATGTTTGTGTTTGCTTTTTGCTATGTTTTCTCTCTTGCGATGATCACCTTCTGGTGGGAGCAGATGAGAGGGAGGTTCGAGATGGATCTGGGAGAAGCAGCGGTGCGGCCTAGACTTCCTGTTTAGAGGTCTTAGGAATAGTTTCAGGGCCAGGAGGCCTTTTGTAGTAGTTGTCTTAATGGCAACCCTTTTGCAAAACTGTTGCACTTCTTTAAACCTTCTCTTTCTTAGGACCATGTGATATGCCTAAGATTCCTGTTAAGTATTTCCGGATGACTGTAATAGTTATCTCCTGTACGTTTTATATTCATCTAAGTGCTTCTCGTTATTATATCTGTGTGATATTTCATTTAGTAGCGTAATCTATTAAAAATGGGACGTCACACAATTGAACTTAACAAAACATTTAACTTCACACACTAAATTCTAAAATTTATTATCACGAACCCAATAAAATAACAAATATTAAAATAATAAAATGAAATACTAAAGCTTTGGTCGTGGCGATCTCGTTGCATGAAGGTTTGTGGTAGTGGTGGCCTCTCGTGACAAAGGAGGTGGGGTCAGTGAACAGTTTCTTCAGGTTTATCCATCAATATGTATATTGACTCTGAATTATTGACTAACTGGTTAACCAGAAAAATAGTAACAACAACAAAACATGCAAGCCATATTAATGAAAATTGTAATTTCTCCTCCCCTGTTTGTAGTATGTTAAAGACGTGAGATAAGAAAATAAGTATGATGAAGTAGTTTTCAGTATAGTGTACGATTAAATGACACTATCGACTTATTAAAAGACCAAACTAGTTTTGAAAAAAAAAAAACAAAAAAACCAGACCAAACCAAACTAAACCAACAAACATTTAAAAATGTAGATCCAAGGTGAGTGTGTCTGAGAATTTGGTTGCGCATGAGATATGAGTATATATGGTTTTAGAGTACAGGTATTTGCAGACTAAAGAGAAGATATTGATAGTTGTGGTGCAGCAGGGGGAGAAGGAGAAGTACTAGCAGGTTCTATTTTACGCATCATCAATCCTACGCCTCTGCTAGAACCATCTTCATCGTCATGGTACGCATAAGCAAACCCTCCATGCCTAGTCAAATCCATCCCTGCAGTTTCATCGTCCCTCGATATCCTCAACAGATTCAGCTTATGAAGCCCGTAGAACAGCGGTCCCATCGTCGCCGTAACCCACCCACACACCACCACTATTTCAATCAACTGCGCCGCCAGCAACTTCCCGCCGCCACCCATCAACGCCCCGCACGGCCTCCCAATCCCATAAATCTCCTCCACGTACTCCCTCTTCGCGAACAGCCCCGTGAACAACACCCCCCAGGCGCCACACCCGCCGTGAAGCTGCGCGGCCTCCAACGGGTCATCGTACTCCACTTTCGCTGCCACCTTGTTAAGCCCAATCAAAACCCAGGCGGCCACAAACCCACACACTATCGCGGCCCACGGCTCCACAACCGCACAGCCCGAGGTGATGGCAGCGAACCCGCCAAGCAGGCCGTTACACACGTCGATCACGTTCCAGTGGCCCACCAATAACCGCTTGCTGAAAAGCGTCGTCAGAGCCGCTGTGCTCCCAGCCAATGTCGTCGTGACAGCTGTCCTCCCTATGGCACTCCATTGACCATAATAACCCAAGCCCCCATATCCCTTCGCTATAGTAAAAAACGAACCGGGGTTGAACCCGTACCATCCGAACCATAACAGAAACGAGCCTAACACAACCAAAGACGCGCTGTGCCCACGCAGAGCAACGGACCGGCCCGTCCGGTCGAACCGCCCGATTCTCGGGCCTTCAATTAAAGCCCCCCACAAACCCGCTATGCCACCAACCATGTGAACGACGCCGGAGCCAGCAAAGTCGATTACCCCGGATCCAAACAAGACGTTCCCGTCGATTCTTGTGGCGCTGGCCCAACCGTCCCCCGACCAGAACCAATGCGAAACGATGGGGTAAACAAAGCCGGTTAGAAAAGAAGAGTAAATGAGATAAGCCACGAATTGTGTTCTCTCGGCGATGGAGCCGCTGGTGATTCCGGCGGCGGCGATGGCGAAGGCCCACTGGTAGAGGAAGAAGCTGTAGTCGGCGGTGGGAGTGGGATAGTCTCTAAGGCCGAAGAAGTGGCGGCCGATGAAGCCGTTGGAAGGGGCACCGAAGGCGAAAGCGAAGCCGAAGAGGTAGTAGGAGAGGCCGCCTGCGGCGGCGTCAAGGACGTTGGTGAGCATGATGTTCATGGTGTTCTTTGCTCGGACGGATCCCGCGCAGAGCATGGCGAAACCAAGCTGCATGGCGAATACCAAATAGGCGGAGAAAAGTAGGTAGGTGTTATCGACGGCATAGGTGGCGTCGTTGAGCTTTCTGGAAATGGAATCGAATTGGTTACAGAGGTAGTTGGTGGCGTCGGTTTGGTTGATGAGTGTAGCGAGGTGAGAGGAGCAGGAGAGAGAAGCCATGGGTGATGGAATGAGACAGTAAGGAGTGTGAAGAAGAGAAGTAGTATAAGGAAAAGATGAATGGCTGTGAATGATTTTATATGGTAGAATTGAGGAGAGCCACTTGCGGTTATTTTATCTGCTTCTGTTAGGTTTGGTGGTTTTGAGAGCTGCAGAGAGAATCTTTTAATTAAATGAGTTATAAATGATGTTCGCGAATATAGATCCTACTCAAATATTATGTTCAAATCCTACAGATCGAGTTTCCGCTTCGTTGGCTTCCCCTCATCCCCAACTTTTCTTTCTACCTTTCCTGCTCTTCACAAAAAATCAAATTTATTTTAATGGAGGATAATATTTTATCATAAAATACTAAAATTTTTATTTCAAAATTATCAAATTTATCATAATCTTCCATAACAAGTGGATTCATTATCACATTCCATTTATCACATGTCTAAAAAATTTATTTTATTATTAGAGGTATTCGAATTTCTAACATCTGACTCGATACTCAAAATCGGATAAATCGCTTAAAGACCGATTTAATTACGTAAGATATTAACCTTGAGTCCCTTGGAGAATTTGAACATAAATGAAGTCTTTAGGTCAAAAATTGAGTCTAAATCTTATTAGAAGTTTTAATTTAATAAATAAATGCTTTAGTAAAGAATAAAAAGATTTATATTTTATTATTATTTTTTATCTTGGAAATATGTATTCTGTGTGATTGAAATACCTATAAATAAAAAGGTGTATTCAGGATTTAAACATTTTTTATTTACGACACCCGACCTTTTGTCTGAAAATAACTCTTATCGTAATTTTATTCTTAAAGTAATTTAAAAAATTATATTTAAATTATCATTTATCTTACTTTCGTGATATTAAGTAATAAAATATCGAAACAATAACATAATTAGATACGGATATAATTAATAGTTTTGACATTAAACTTTAAACAGATAGTAAAATTATTAAAAATCTTAATATTTTTTCAGTAATAATCGTAATGAAAAAAAAAAAAAGTATTATTTGTGATGCACGAAAGATATTTATAATGTGATTCCAAAACTAAAATGAAGCAGTAGATAGATGAAGACAGAGGCGTCCTTATCTGTCGATATTCTGTGAATAATGTTACAGCACAGAATTGAGACAGCAGAGTAATATTTGTGCCGTAATTTGTAACCACTCTTTTCTCAAATTTCTTCATTGCCACTTACTTTCTGCTTTACTTTTTAATTCACATAATTCCATGCCCTAAATTTGGAACTTTCATAGCCCCTTACAACCCAAACCCACGTTCATAGGTGCATGGACTTTACAACTCGAATATTAACCTTGTGCGTCTTTATATGGATGCACATTATAAATTTGTGGGGACAATGATCCCATAAATTTCATGTTTTATTTCCTTATTACATAAAAAAAAATATTATCACTAAAATTCATACATATATCTTGCCATTATAATTGTTGGCGAAAACTTAAACATAATAATGGATGTATCAAAATGGGTTCAAAGTTGGAGTCCATTCAGATTCGAATAGGTTTATATTAAAAATAAAAAAAAAAATTAGTTAAACTAAACTTGATTTACTTGACTTCTAGGTTAAACATATTTTAAATAGATTAGAGGCGGGTCGACTTGATCGCCAACACTCTCCTTTATCAATTTTTATATATTTTTCATCACTTTTTTTATTATAATTGTTTACTATTTTTAATTTTGTTCGTTGGCAATCTAATTTAAAGATTATATAATATTGTTCAATAATATTTAAATAATTTGGATGTTTAATTTATTTGTTTGAATTACACTTACTATATTTATAATAATAATGTTCCGTGAAATATATGAATAATTTAATTATTTTGTTAGGAATAGATTGGTCAAGTCAATCCATATTGTTTGCATTGCAATTAATATCTTAAGTGAGTCAATTCATTTAATCCACATAACCAAGCACTACAAGAAAAATGTTTATTACCTACAACAAAAATTTGTATGTAACCTAAAAAATTCGTAGAAAATACAATTTTATTTACGAATTATCTACAAACAAAAATTCGTAAGTAAAGTGGTTGTAACAGATGTTATATACGGATTTATTCATATGTAAATTACATACAAATTTATCTATATGTAAATTAGATACAAAATTAGTCAAGATAAGTTATAAAATTTATATTTCATACAAAAGTAAACTATATTGAATTAATTCATTTTAATTCAATCTAAAATGAATGTGTACATGTGAAATCGATTGATTGACTTTAACAATTATGTGTAAATCAAACTAAAGAATTTTATATTTCTCTTTTCCTGAAATGGGTAGTTTATAAAAATATTTAATATTTTCCATGGAGAAAATTTTCTAGATTTGGAATTGATGATAATTGGTTACAAATTTTAATATACAGAGAATCCATATTGTTAGTCATGATTGTAGTTCTCATTATACTATCCAGGATTATGTTAATTACTCAAAAAATTTCATTCCTCACTCTCATTTATATATGTCAAATACTTGAAAACTTTGAACCCCAAACTTATCAGCAAGCTATTAGATTTTCCCACTGAAAACAAGTCATTTTAGATGAGTTTGTTGCCATGGATATGAATAACACCTAGACCATTATCCATTTATCCACCGGTCAAAAGCTCGTAAGCTATAAATGGTTGTTTAAGCTTAAGTTCAGGGGTGGGCAAAAAATCTAATTTTCTTGATCTAATCCACTTTTGCTCCAATCCAATTCATTTATAATCCATTTTATTAAAAATCCAATCCATTTAAAATCCATTTAATGGATCTGAATTTCAATCTAATTTACATTTTATATATATCTTATGGATTGGATATCCATTTTATAAATCAAGATTTTTAAATGTGGATAATCCAAAAAATCCAATCCAAATTTTCAATTTAAATTTTTAGTTGGGTTAGACTAAAGGTTGATATGAACTATGCTAAATTCAGACTTGGACGGGCCTTGCTCGACGACCTATACGGATCGGGCAGGCCCGACGACCATAAGAGGTTGGGCGAGCCTAAAGATATGAACGGGCTAGGCGGGCCCAATGACCCAAATGGGCCCAACGATCCGAAAAATTCGAGTGAGCCCGATGACCCGAACAGGGCAGGCGGGCCCAATGACCAGATGAGCCAGGTGGGCCCGAAGACCCGAACGGGTCAGGCAGGTTCGAAGATCTGAACGGGCCAAGCAGGCCCGATGACCTGAACAGGTCAAGCGGGCTTGAAAAACCGAACGGGTCAGGCAGGCCCAAAGACCCGAAGGGGTCAGGCGAACCCAAAGACCCGAATGGACCAAGCGAGACCACTGACAAAAACAGGTCAGACAGCCCAAAGACCCGAACGGGTCAGGCAAGCCCAGAGACCCGAACGGACCCGAACGGACCCGAACAGGCCCAACGAACTGAACGGGCCCAAAGACCCGAATGGGGCGGACGACCTAGATGGGCTCAGCGACCCGAACGGGCCCGATTACTCGGACGAGCCCAACGACCCGGACGAGCCTGACAACCTACATGGGCCTTACGACCTGGATGACATGACGAAACAAAGACCCGGACGGGCATTACGACCCAAACGCTCCCTACGACCCGGACAGGCCCGATGACCCAAACGGGCCTGACGACCCGGCATGCCCGATGACCCGGATCGGTCCGATGACCCGGACGGGCCTGCCGACCTTGACGTACCCGACGACCCAGACAGACCCCACGACTCGAACGTGCCCGACTACCTGATTGGGCCTGACTTTTTGGACGAGTCTATCCGGATCGTCTGGCCTGTCTGACCCATCCGGGTTGTCGGGCCCATTCGTGTCGTCCGGCCCGTTCGCGTCATTGAGCATGTTCGTGTTATCGGGCTCGTCCGTCCCGTCCGGGTCGTTGAGCCCGTTCGGGTCGTCGAGCCCATCTGGGTCGTCTGGGTCGTCCGGGTCGTCGGGTCCATCCGGGTCATTTGGGCCTTAATGACACAAGTTTTAAAAAATTCAATTTAAATTTCTTTTATAAAAAATGGATTTTGGATTTTGAACTTGATCCAAATATTTGGATTGGATTTAAATCTTGATCCAAATATTTGGATCTGGATTTTAAAAAAATCCAAACTACTTTTACTAAAAATATGGATTTGGGTCAAAAATCTAATCCAATTATTTGGATCTAAAATAGATGTGGATTGGATCATTAAAAATCCAATCCATGCCCACCCCTACTTAAGTTAAAGTATAATGGGACTATAGCTAAACACAAAGCTAGGTTGGTTGCTCACTCAACAATATGGTATTGATTTCATTGAAATTTTTTTCTCCTGTTGCTAAAATCACTACCTTATGATTGCTTTTATCCCTTGTTGCTTCTAAGAATTGGAAATTAATTCAGCTTGACATTAATAATGTCTTTCTTAATGGAAATCTTGATAAAGAGATCTTTATGAATATTCCCCATGGATATAATCATAAAAATTCACACCTACAACAAATACACCCATTGTTTACCATCTTAATAAATCTATATATGGTTGAAAGCAAGTCTCAAGAATGGTTTCATAAATTTCGTTATACCCTTGTTTCATTTGGTTTTTCTCGATCTAAGCATTATCAAAGGTATTAACACTGATTTTATTGCTCTTCTTGTTTATGTTGATGATTTTATTATTGTTGGTTCCAATATTGATAACATCAACTCTGTTAAAACTCAACTCCAAAACACCTTTAAATTGAAAGATATTTGGTGATTTAAATTTTTTTCTTGGTCTTGAGTTTTCAAAATCTAATATGGCAGTTTCATGTGTCAATGTCACTATACTTTATTTCCTCTTAAAGATTGTGGCATGCTCGCTTGTAAACCCTATTTTATTCCCATGCTTCCTAACTTGTAGTTACATAGCAAGTTTGGCACTTCTGTCATTGATTCGGGTATTTATAGACGTGTCATAGGACACGCTAATTATATTTAACTATCTCTCGTCCTGATATATGCTAAGTTGTCAACAAATTAAGCTAACATATTTCCAATCCCCAATTTGAACACATGGATGTAGTCATTGACCTCCTTCTTTAACTTAAGTACACTATTGGCCAAGGTATCTTATTCAAAGTTGCCACAAATATGTTGACGGGGATTAGGGATCGTGTCTTGACAGTAGACGCCCTACTACAAGCTTTTGTATCTTCTTGGGATCTCCCTAATCTCCTAGAAAGGAAAAAATGCAAAAGATAGTTAGCAACTATTCTACAAAAGCTGAGCATAGATTCCCAGCTTCTATTTCTACTAAACTTGTCTAGTTATGCAATTTATTGATTGATTTTCATATTTTTACATCTTTTGTAGTCATTTACTACAATAACAAAGTCAATTTAGATATTGATCTTCACTTCATTAAAGAACAAGTGAAACAAGACATCCTCATATGGATGTTGACAATGTCTTCCTTACAACTTGAAGGGGCCACTAGTGCAGAATGGGGTTTTTAACTCGCCTTATAGGCCTCGGTTACTGCGGGACCGAAGCCTATAAGGAGGCGGTGGCATTTTTGAAATTATTCTCAGCATTTTGCCTCGGGTCCCATATCAACCGAAGCATATAACCAGTTTTATGCTTCGGTTCTCAACCAACCGAAGCCTATAACCCATCTGTGGCCCCCACATTTCCAAAACTGCCACTGACAGCACACTTTTTGGCCTCGGGTGTCAAAGGACCGAGGCCTATAACGGAAGATTTGGCCTCGGGTGGAGCAGAACCGAGGCCTATAGCTGTTTCTGCCTCGGGTGTTTACAGAACCGAGGCCATATCCTCTATTTATGTTCCCAAATCGCGCGAACCCTCACTGTTCATCATCTTCTCTCTCGCGACCTCTCCATCTCCATCAGCGACCTCCGTCAGCGACATCTCCATCGCCGATTGCGCCTCCGTCCACGAAGTTTGGGTCGCCGGTCTTGCTCCGCCACCGAACAGCAGGCGAAAAGGAGGCAGCCACCGCGCCACCGTCGAAAAGGAAGTGGCCACCGTCGCGCCACCGTCCAGCTCTCGTTGCGGCCTCCTGCGCGCCACCGCTGCGTTGTGCGTACGTCGCGCCCCCTCCGTCGTGCATTTGTCGCCCCACTTCGCCACGGTTCCCCACAGCCACCTTGCACTGCTGCTCCGTGTGACTGCTCCGGCGAGTATCTTGCGCCTCGTTCGCCAATTCTGTCCGGGGTAAATTCAAAACGCGTTATTTTTTTTTCGTTTTGTATATTTTTTTATGATTTAGGTAATTGTTTTGCATTTTGATGAGATTTTTGGTTGATTTTTGCGTTTTTCTTTTGCTATTTTTACGGTCTCTTATTTATTTTATTACCTCTTATAGC
>Ga0209589_1009753_pt1 | contig 14324 bp, 8 predicted proteins | sample CowpeawhiteBW_FD_187525 | JGI IMG/M metagenome (GOLD analysis project Ga0209589, IMG submission 187525) | Root nodule microbial communities of legume samples collected from California USA - Cow pea white BW (SPAdes) (version 2) | ecosystem: Host-associated > Plants > Roots > Nodule | place: USA... | reverse complement strand
AAAAGATTCATTTGACATAATTAATGGTTCGGTTCCAGAAGAACCTCAGGTACCTGAAATGGTTGAAAATGATGAGATCTCAATAAATTATGTCATGAATCATATAATATGGAACCAAAATGAAGTCAACATTGATGAAACTTTTACATATAATATAGTGATGAATGCTATGAATGACAATGAGCATCAATAACCAATGATCATTGAAGATTGTCGACAAAGACATGATTGACCAAAATGAAAATATGCAAAGAAGCATAATTGCTTGCTAAATGAAAGATTTTTGGACCTATATTTCGCACACTTGAAGGTGTGAAACCCGTTGGGTACGTATGGATTTTTGCGCAAAAATCAAATAAAGAATGATGAAATTGTTAGATACAAATCACAATTGGTTGCTCAAGGTTGTTCACAAAAACCTTGTATTGATTTGTGAAAAAACATATTCACTAGTATTGGATGCAACAACATTGCAATATTAGATTATCCTAGGCGCACAACAAGGTTTGCATTTACATCTAATGGATGATGTTACAACCTATTCGTACGATTCTTTTGAGAATCATATTTATATGAAAAATCCCTGAAGGATTTTATTTGCCCAACAAGACAAATTCTAAAGAGGGTTATTCAATAAAATTGAACATGTTCTTTTATTGATTAAAGAAATCAAGACATGTGTGACATAACCGTCTTATTGAGTACTTATTAAGAGAAGGATATTAAAATGATCTTATTTGGTCTTGTATTTATATGAAAAGATCCAGATAATGAATTTGCCATAATTATTGTTTATGTAGATGACATAAACGTCGTTGGAATTTCTAATGAACTCACAAAGGCAATTTATTACTCAAAGAAATAATTTGAGATGAATGATCTTTGAAGAGAAAAGTCTTATTTGAAATTAGAAATTGAGTATTTAAATAAAGGTGTTTTTATACGTCAAGAAGCTTATATAATTAAGGTGCTTAAAATGTTCTCAATGGACAATCATTAATTCATAACAAATTTATAATTTTATTCTTTTTATTGATTACAATTTAATCATTTGAATAAATTAATAGTACTAAAAAATATTTTCAAACAAAATATTAGATGCAGCGACCACTAAATTTTTTGACATTAATTATTACATTATAAATATTTAGCATCAACCAACTTTTTGACTACTATTACAATATTTAATTTGGTCGATGATTTATTCGTAGGAAATTATATTTATTCACTAACATTGTTTTAGCACTAATTATCATATCATACATATTTAAGGACTGTCAAATTTTTAAACACTAATACGATTTTAATTAAGTTGAAAATTTGGTAGCTAAAAAGTATTATATTTAGCAACAAAATTTTTTGACCACTAACTATCATATTATACATATTTAGCGACCACAAAAATTTTTTGCCTCTAATACAATTTTTAATTTAGTCCTTAATTCAGTGGCTAAAAATATTATATTTAGCAACAACCAAGTTTTGGTCGCTAATAATCATATTATACATATTTAATGACTACCAAATTTTCGGTGACTAATACAAGACTTATTTCAGTCGCTAGAAACATTACTTCCATTTTTATATAAATAGTGATCGATTTATCAACAAGTTAGTTACTAAAATTTTTAATCATTTATTTACTTCGTAATTAAATTGTTATATTTAAAAGTGCAATAAATTGCTATTTTGGTCGAGATTTTTTGACAAATGTTATTTTGTGGCTATTTCAATTGCAAATAGGAACTTATTTATTTTTTTATTACTAAAAGACCTATTTCTTATTGTGTTCATCCATTCATTTTTAAAATATATGAACCAATATTTACTTGGCCTTGGCCTGACCCAACACATATACTAAAGAGTTTGACCCAACAAGCCTAACAATATTATTAACCTAAACTGACTAATTCATAAATATATTTGCTAGAAGAATTACTATATATTAATTGAATATATGGTCAAAATCGGTAGTTTTATTATATTCCTTACTATCGTATATAATATATTATAAGATATATTTGATTGGTTTATATTATCTTTATCATATTAATTTTACATACATGGTACGTTATTATTATTATTATTGATATTCCAAATTTTATAACCGATTTTCTCAGGATCGAGAAATCCTATAAATACTTATAGGGATTTCAACGGGTCAGGTAATATATGGGTAGTAGCTCTTGCGTATCCTACCTGCTGGATAAATATTTGCCCCACACCCATATTCATGCGGGTATCCATTATGCGGGTATTCACATATTTTTTTAATATCCATGGATACCTACGGGTATTTACAAAAAAAAAATTTAACAACAAATTTTAACCATAAATTCAAATAAAATATAATGCATAACATTTATAAATTTCAAACAAAGTGCAAATAACCCATTTAAATAATGTTAAATGACAGTTTACAAATAAATAGAGATTTTTTAAAACCAATTGATAAAAAATAACACATTCAAAATCAATGTGTTAATGTTTTAATTATTTTTAAAAATATTTTAATTTAAATTAAAGTATAGTAGGTACGGGCATCCACATGTACGAATATTATGATACTCGTACCCACCCCGTTAAAATGTGGGTATAAAAAATACTAGTATTTGTTACCCGCGGGTATCCATTTTCCAACCGTTGTGATTTTTATACGTGGATACCTAGGGGTACAAATTTTTTTGACATCCCTAAATATATCTCATATAGTTAGGGAATGACACACTCTCTGATATTCCCTCCTGCACTCATCAAGAGTTATCAAACCACTTAGATCTTGTTATGCTACAAATCTTGGTAAGAACAAACCAAACATGATCAAAGTTTTGGACAAAAGTAAATTAATCAACTTATAATTTAATAATTTAAGGACTAAGAACTTAATAATCCAATTTAAAATGAAAAATGTTAAAGACAAATATTCTTAATTTATATTTTAGTGCAAGAATCAGACTTTCTAGTAAAAAAGTAAATATGAGTTAAAAACTTAACTATGATTAGGCCGGTTTGTACTTATACTATACACAAAAAATTGTCATTAAGCTACCCATACTATTTCGCAGGTAACACAACCATGGTGAACTCCAGTTATTGTTGGAATAATTTGTGGATAAGTTACACGATCACAATTTCGTTAATATGCATGCAAATTTGTATTAGTGTTTTTCCTGTTGATAATAACCAAGTATAAAAAATCTTTAACCATAAATTTTGTCATCAGATTTTGTTACCAAAAAATTACAATAAAATAGATTAATATCCTTAATATGAATAAATGAGTTGTGATTGACAAAAAAAATCTTAAAAAAGTACCTAAAGAAAAAATTTATATGATTTCAACCAATAAAATCTATATAAAGATTTAAAATAAATTTTATTTATTTATTTTAAATAACTAAAAAGTTATTTTTACACAATAAAATAAAAAATTTGTCATTTTATAAAAATTGAAAAATATAAAGAAAATTTGATAGACATAGAAAGAGAAACTATATATTTTTTATCGAACCAAAATTTTTTTAGAAACTTATTTTACAGAAAATCGAAACATATATTTAAATCTAACTACTACTGTCCTTCTTTCATCTTTTTCACATGTTTAAAAGTTGTAGGATATTATATTCATTTCCATCCACAAAAGAGTTCACCTTATCACCAGGACGTAGCTCTATAAATGTGTTCTCGCATGTACGCTTATTCACACAACCGAACTCATCAAAGAAGAGAAAAACCATAATCTGTTTCATAGCCAGCCAAAGAAATGAGGAGTGCAACTCTCTTTGCTCTCTTCCTTCTCTCTGCCCTAACCTTCTACCCTCCTTCAACCACCGCTCAACCTGTCAAGGACGCCTATGGTAACAGCGTTAAAAATGGTGGCTTATACTACATATTTCCACGCTTTTGGGGAGGCGGCGGCGGTGGAATTAAACGAGCCATAACTGGAGACGAAACATCCCCTCTCTCTGTTGTTCAAACTCCCTTCGAGACCGATCCAGGAAACCCATGGCGTATTCAATCCTTAGTCGCTGCCCTTTTTGTTCCTGAAGGCAGAGTGTACATTAGCTACGATGTTCAACAACCAGGTGTCCGCTCTAACTACTGGACCGCTGTTGAGGGTGAGGCTGAAAGAACCGTCGTTAAATTGGGATACCCAAATTCCCACCCAGGCTTCTTCACTATTCACAAAACTTCCTCAGCCGATACCTATAAATTTCAGTTCTGTTCAAATGACGACGCCACCTCCTGCAGTAATGTTGGGATCGTTAAGGATGATGCAGGGAACAGGCTTTTGGCCACCAATCAAGAAAAACCATTCGAGTTTATTCTTGCGCCAGTTTCGTCTGTTGCATCTAAATGAAGCACTATCCATGAAAAGTCGTACACTTTGTCCTTGTGAGAGACGTGTCTACGATATGCTTTGGATGTAATAAACTACCCAACCCTAAATAAATAATATATCCAAAGCTTATGTTTTCAGTTTCTTTGGCCTGTTCATATTTATAGGGATAATGATATTTCAACAAAAGTTTTTGACAAGTTTTTTACAAAGGTGACGTGGTAGCGGTTTTTTTAAATTTTAATTACGAAAATTTTAGTTCACACGTGCAGCGGAAAGAGAAAAAAAACTGAAATTAAATGTCAGTTAGAGAGAGAAAGTGAAGAGAGAAAAGGAGGAAAGTGAGGTCGGGGGTTGCGAAGTGAGAAAGTGAAGAGAGAAAAGGGGGAATGTGAGCCCGCCGGAGTTTGTGGTTCAGTGAAAGTGAGATTCTGGCAAGCATTTCGCCGGGGGAGGTGGAGGATAGTTATCAGTGAAAGCGAAAAAGATAGAGAGCAAGAGGGATAAAGTGAGAATGAGAATGAGAGAGTGAGAGGAGTTAAGCATTGCAGATTAGTGGTGGATAATTGCAGTCATTGACGTCGTTTGGGTGGGTTACCGGAGACAGGTCGTAGAAGAAGTCGTCATCCCGAACGTACAATCGAACCTTTACCGGAGCCCATTTAATTTATTTAACCCAAAGGTAACGTATTTCGTTCGTATTACGCAGAGGATGTGTATAGAATGATATAATTTAGTTTTGCAAGTTTGAATGAATTGGGGGATGTGTTTGAGGTTGACCATGTTCAGAAACATTGCATCAATGGATCTATCATTATGTTGTTTGAACAATTCTCTTATCATTCAAAGTTAATTAGTTGTTCCGACCTTTTGGATCCATACATTTATGCAATTGGATTTATATTACAGGCTATGAACATTGCATATTGTCAATTGTGTCGTTTAATTTGAACTTGGATGTAAGTTAAATACCCTTGTGTTGAACTTGAAGTATTTAAAAAAAAAAAAGGTGCATTAACTGAAGTATCTGATTTATCTTTCTGTACAATACTGTTCCAAGAACTGACGCAAATGTGGGGACTAATGCATATGTAGATGGGGACTTAAAGCAAAGTTGTTGGCATAAAACTGCAAAAGCAGCCAAAAAACTCAACTTAAATTGTTCTACATAGATCATTCCTAATTCATTCATTTAGACACATATTTATTAATGTTATCCATTTCCAATTCAATTAATTAGGTGGGAGTACCTGTTACAAAAGCGGGGAGTTACTCCCACCTATGTGGGGAGTACAGTTGAACCTTATGATTACTAGTTCGACATGGTATAAAACTTATTTTAACTCTCCTTTTTACAGCATTGACCATCATGTTACTCAATCACGAAGTGCAGTGGACCAATTAAAATTTAATGAAAGGAATTATGTGGTTTTTATATGGACACACAACTGTATAAACAGCTCACGCCGATGTGGGGAGTAAGGACGCTGTATGTGGGGAGTTGGAGCAAAGTTTTTTGAATAAAGTTGTAGGACAAGCAACAAAACTATATTTAAAAGTGCTAAATATCTTATTCCTATTTCATTCGTTAAGAAAAAAATTACTTTGCATGACCCAATTCTAATTGAATTAATTAAGTGGGAGTAGTAGCCTCACAGGACCCCAAGTGTAAACCTAATACAAAAGCGGGGAGTAATTCGCAACTATGTGGGGAGTACACTTCAACTTTTCAAACACATTTGCCACATTGTACAAAACTTTGTTAAACTCTCGTTTTTGGACCATTGACCATCAAGTAACTCAATGACAAAGTCTAATGGACCAATTAAAATTGAATTAACGAAAGTATGTGGATTTAATATGTGCACACAACTGTATAAATAGTTGACGCCGATGTGGGGAGTAAGGACGCTGTATGTGGGGATTTGAAGCAAAGTTTTTTGAACAAAACTGCAAGACAAACCAATAAACTTAATTAAAATGTGGTAAATACGTTATTCGTATTTCATTACTTAAGAAAAATATTTGTATGCATAACCCAATTCCAATTCAATTAATTTAGTGGGAGTGTAGCCTCACAGGACCCCAAGTGTAAACCTGATAGAAAATCGGGGAGTAACTCGCAACTATGTGGGGAGTACACATGAACTTTTGCAATACTGCTTCAACATTGAATAAACACTATTCTTAAGTCGCATTTTTCGACCATTGACCATCAAGTAACTCAATCACGAAGTCTAATGGACCAATTAAAATTGAATTAAGTGAAGTATGTGGATTTAATATGTGCACACAACTATATAAACAGCTCATGCCCATGTGGGTAGTAAGGACGCTGTTTGTGGGGAGTTGCACCAAAGTATTTTGAACAAAGCTGTAAGACAAACCAGTAAACTTATTTAAAATTTGGTAAATACGTTATTCGTATTTCATTCGTTTAGAAACATATTCGTTTGCATAACCCAATTCCAATTCAATTAATTTAGTGGGAGTGTAGCCTCACATGACCCCAAGTAAAAACCTATTACAAAAAAGAGGAGTTACTCGCCCCTATGTGGGGAGTACAGTCAGACTTTTTCAATACTGCTTCCACATTGAATATAAACTCTTGTTAAATCGCCTTATTCGACCATTCACCATGATGTAACTCAATGACGAAGTCAATCACGATGTCCAATACACCAATTAACATTGCATTCGCTAAATTTTGTGCTTTTTCAACTACACAAACCGGTAAAAAACATTTGTGGCAGATATGGGGATTAAAGGCAAACTTTTTTAACAAAACTGTAGAAAAAGCGAACACAATTAATATAATGTGTAAACAGATCATTCGTGTTTGATTTAGCCCAACAAATATTCCTTTCCATTATCCAATCCCAATTCAAGTAATTTGGTAGGAGTGTAGACTTACTAGAGGCAAAATTCAAACCTGTAATGGTAAGTGGGGAGTTAAGTGCACCTACTTGGGGAGTGGAGTTCAACTTAATCAGTACTGCTTGCATATTTACACAACTTTATTTAAATCTCCTTATTGGAGCATAAACAATTATGCAAATTATTGACGAAGTCCATACCTCCAATTAACACTGCTTTCACTGAATTTTGTGCTTTTTAAACTCCACAATCATGTGTAAAACATGTCACGCAGATGTGGGGAGTTATGCATATATATTCGGGGAGTTTGGGCAAACTTTTCTAAGAAAGCTGCAAAAAAAAACCCAATACAATGATTTTAAATTTAGTCAATAATATTCGATTCAGTCAGACATATATTGCTTACAATTATCCAAATCCAACCCAATTAATTTTTCGGTAATGTAGGCAAAGAAGAACCAAAATAAAAAACCTCAAACCAATGCGGGGAGTTAGGACAAAATATGTGGGGAGTAGAGTTAATGATTATGATTACTGCATATGGATAGTCGAGACTTTCTATAAATTTCCTTTTACGATCAATGATGATTCATTCAATAAGTGACAGAGGCATTTCACTAATAACTATCCTCCACCCCCCCCCCACCCGGTGAAATGCTTGCCGGAATCTCACTTTCATTGAACCACAAACTCCGACGGGCTCACTTTCCCCCTTTTCTCTCTTCACTTTCTCACTTCGCAACCTCCCGACCTCACTTTCCCCCTTTTCTCTCTTCACTTTCTCTCTCTAACTGACATTTAATTTCAGTTTTCTTTTTCTTTCCGCTGCACGTGTGAACTAACCTTTTCGTAATTAAAATTTAAAAAAACCGCTGCCACGTCACCTTTGTCAAAAACTTTTGTTGAAATATCATTATCCTATTTATAGAGCCATAGAATTTTAGTGTTATCCCTTCCCGCCACTGCTCTGGTTTACGTCTTTCATTCCCTCAACATAAAACAACTTTTTTTCTAACATATAACTAATTAACATATGCGTATACATGTATATTTACTTTTATTATTTAGGGTAATAAAGATATTATTTTTTATCATAATTACTAAAAATAGATAAAATATTTATATTATGGATAATTAATTATATTTAAAAAATTAAATATAAAATTTAAAGTGTAAAATAATAAAATAATTTATTTTAATAATGATAAAATTGGTCATGAAATATGGGCAACAAAAAAAATTATAAGATGGTTAAAAAAATCAATTATGTATAAATTAAAATAAGATTATCACATACTTTTATATAAACTAGTGTGTTATTTTTTATGATAAGTAAAAAATATTATTATTGTTATTATAATTATAATCATAATTTTTGTAACTTTATTTTAATTAGTTTTTATTTATTTTTGTAATAAGATGGTTAAATTTAAAAAATGTCAAATGAAAAGAAAAACGAAAAAATTTAAAGGAATGGTCACTTGAAAAGTAAAATTGATCAACTAATTACTTTAATTAAAAAAAATCATTTGTTTAAAGAGTAAAATTGAAAAATAAATGTGAACACCAAAACAAGGAATCTCTTATATATAATACATAATAAAAAATTTATAATATTATTATTTTTTTTAAATATTTGAAGACTAAAAAATATAAAACAATAAATGAAATATTAGTTAGTAATTTTAATTTAAATACATATTTATTTATTTATTTTAAGAAAAATTGTAACACCCCATTTAATTAATAACCGTAATTAAAGGAAATGTCACAACGAAATAGTATAGTGGCGTAGTCTTAGAGTTTCCACATAACGCCTTACAATGAACCAAGACATACAACGATGTCAAACTAATCCAGATACAGAAATTTAACTAAAATGAAATGGAAGTTTAAAGGACAGCCAATACATGGGTCGTGGCCTTAAAAGAAAGCCCAAAGTAGAAAATCCAGCCCAGATGGCTAAGCAGCAGAGTCACCGTCCTCCTATTGATCGCGAAGACCTCTCGCATCTGCTCCCATCAATATATTGATGATCATCGCAAAAGATAGAAGAGCCACATACAAGACAACCAGACAAACAAACAGGGTAAGCTAGAGCCGTAAAGATTTCATCAATGCATTCAGATATACTTTCGCAGTCCAATATACATACATCACCCAAGCATATTATAACCTTCTAAATCTACGACTCGACTCAACTCATCCGGATACATATAACCTGGTCAGATTCAGCGGATGCTTGCACTTGTGATGGATACCTCTGCTCACCCCCGAGCTATGTGTTACAATGAATCAATTCCCTCACACACAAGGTTAGCCCTTAATGAGTTTCAGGCCTCCTGCTACTCTCATCGTAGGAGTCAATCCGCTGTAAGTGAGACTAACTGACTCCTTAGAGTGTCAGGATACAATCCTTACCAAGTTATATAGATGGGGCAACACCATGGACACCCACTAACATGGGCCATGGAATTACGTCCCGACCACTGAAGCACGACCCTGAAGTCTCACTTAGAGACTTCAAGGAATTACGTATTGACCAAATACCAAACATATACAAACAACCAAGTAACAAATACATATATCATGCATAGGAACCTCACACCAGCATCCGTAAACAATCCTCATTTATCATATATTGAATCATTATCAACTCGTTATTCCCAACCATGAGTAAAGTGCTTCCTCTCATACCAATACCATGCATATATATATATATATATGTATGTATATATACATATATAGATATATATGTATATACATATATATATATATATATATATATATATATATATATATATATATATATATATATATATATATATATATATATATATATATATATATGTATATATATATATATATGTATATATATATCCAACCTTTCATGTATAATTCATATAAAGATCATGCCAAACTCACAATTCACCACACATAACCCTCTGCGCACACAACAGTGACCTCTGCGCATTCTCGCTTAAGCGAGAATCCCCTCGCTTGAGCGAGACGCTCGGTCGCTCAAAACTGAGTTGGTCGCTTGAGCAACCCCTTGCGTAAAAAGGTTTAGGCGAGTCTCTGCTCATCTTGCCTAGGCGAGACAGGCTCGCTTGGGCGAGATTATCAGATCTCGCCACTGTTTTCCTGCGACAGCCATCCATACCAAGCCAAACCAACATACTAAGATGTTCCAAGCATTCAGAATCTCATATCAACCATAGAATCTTAGCACAACAACAAAAATAGCAGCAAAACGAAAAACATGAGTAGGTTCTAGCTTCCCTTACATGGGAATAATCTACCACAAGACCTTGACGCCGAATAGAGGAACACCACAACTCTAGGAGAGGATTATGGAGCTGGAAAAAGAACAGCAGTGGGTACGTTACAGGAACATTAACATTGGCTACACAATAAGACTAGAGATTGGAAGCTATGCGTTGGGGAATACTTACGTGAGTAGAACGAGGTTGAGCTAGGCTTGAATCTGGTTAAACATTGAAACCCTAACGGAGTGACGACTGCAACTCTAAGCACCAAGGGAGCAGATTCTGAAGGTGTAGAAAGAGTGAATTAAGGCAGACTTTGAGGTGATTTTATCCTTTGGGCCAACCCTTAGGCCCAATAGCTTAAAAGCAGCCCTTAAAACTTTAGGGTAGAAAATTAGGCCTTACAAAAATTATGTTAGATATCATTATATATTTTGACATTTTAGCTAGTGCTCGAAACATGTCTGGTTAGGAAATGTGGTAGACTTTGTTTACATCAAGAGGTGATGAATTGACTTTAAACTGTCATATTTCAAAAACACATTATATATATATATATATATATATATATATATATATATATATATATATATATATATATATATATATATATATATAAATATATATATATATATTTAATTTAAATTAGAATATAGCGGGTATGGGTATCCACGGGTATGAATACTATGATACCCGTACTCGCCTCGTTAACATGTCTGTATAAAAATACTTGTACCCATTACCCGCAGGTATCCATTTTCAATATCCATTTCCTATTCGTTGCGGGTGTTATCTACGAATACCTACGGGTACAGATTTTTTTTGACATCCCTACATCCAACCTAGACTCGATCCCAATTGTACTCAATCGAACTTGACTCGACATGGGCCTATCCCAACTCGACTGAAGTAAACCTATCTCGATTCAGATTGACCCTGACCTGGGTTGACTCTGCCCAACATAGGCTAGAGTTGACTCAGCTCAACCAACCTGGGTTGACTTTGCTTGATCAAGGTTGGATCGATTTAGGACAACCCAAGCCAACTAAAATTCAAAGGAACTAATACTCTTATTACACTAACAAATGAAGGAAAAATGATATCATACAACTTCTATACAAAATAATTAATTTAATGAATTAAATGATATCTAACCTTGGGATATATAATTTGAACTTGCCTTTTTCAGATCCTTTTACATAAAATGTTTGTCCCAGCCACAACTCTACTTAAATTGAGACATGTTAGTCATAATTTTTATATAATTCGATGATATGAAAGTTATAACATTACACTTATAGTAAGTTCTTTGGTTTGTTGTTGGATTTAGAACTAGGCAATTAGGAAATGTCCAGGAATAAGGTTAGTTGAATAATTGTCATAACTTAAAAAAAGTTACACTCAGTAAGACTAACACTTCAATGTAAATTTGTGTTTGACATATAAGGGTTAGACATAAAACCCTCTTTTATGCCTGTCCCTTATAGGTGAGACATAAATACTGATTATTTATTTACAAAATTGTCACCATGCATTTTTTACGTTTGTTACCCACACATTAGATGTAAATTCAATGACGTGGATGAAAATTTTTTTTGTTAGTGTATATTTTGGATAATGCATTTACCATGTTTCTATATGAAGATATGAAAAGGCTAGAAGAATCATACATAATTTGATGCATATATCTTCAACAATAACTTGTTACAAATGGACTTTGTCAAGAAGCATCCTCTTCTTCACAACCTTATAACTGACCTTATCTGATTGTGATAGCAAGATTATCAAATAATTATTTTTTTACATCTACTTCAAAAAAAAACCTATTTATGTGTGCAATATTCTTCAAAAAAAATGTCCACTTATATTGCTTGTTAAGAATAGCCTTCATCTTGATTATGTAGAGGTTGAAATTACTTTTTCATTAAAATTCTCAAACTTAGAAGTAATATATCCATCTTCATATAAATTTAGCTTTGATACCAATATGTTGTACACTACAATGCCAAAATTATGCTCAAGAACAATGTAAGAACTTGCGAAGAGGGAAAAAAAATCATACATTGGGAAATGAAGAACAAATACAGATATAAAGTTATAAATGCATTTTATAACGGTTTCAGAACCAGTATAGATATAGGTATTATAGAAAGTTTTCACTTTTTATACCAATTAGGTTATAACCGGGAAGTGTCACTTTTTATACTAGCCACAACCTTAGCTTCGCTCGCCGCCTAGCTCAAGCCACCACCGTCAACAGTCATTACCAATGTTGGTTATTGTTGGTTGTGCACATGCCCTCCAATTTCTAGAGGCTCAAAGAATTTAAGTACGAAAATAATGTGCATAGGGGAAAAGAATCAAAGTACTTATCTTGCAACCCTTTTTCCAACATTCTAGAGAAAAGAATCATAGTCCCTATCTTGCCGCCCTCTTTCCAGCATTTGAGATAAAAGATTCGAAGTCCTTATCTCGCAACCCCCCTTTCCTAGTTGCAGCGTCAGTGCCAAATATGTCGTCTTTAGTTGAGGCGGCGCTAGTGAGAGAAAAGAATGTGTGTCCACGACTGGAGGCGCTTTGAACATGATCATAGAAGATCAAAGGGAACCTACCCCTCGTGACAATAACCTGATCATAGTGACAATGGTGCAGCACGTCGATGATAACTCCGTCTAGAATTGCCGACGATTGCTCTGTCCCGAAGAAGGAGCAACGCACCAAGACCCGACACTACCTTTGGAGGTAATGAAGGATGACTGAAGATGGAGAGTGGAGAATGGTACTGAAAAAGTGAAATGATTTATGTTTCCAAAATCCTAAAAATGTCATTTTCTGTCTGTGTTCTTGTTTACAAATAAGAAAAATAATTAAATAAGAAACTATTTTCTATACCGATTATAATTAGATTATAATTAGAATCATATAGAAAGTTTTATTTTTTATTACAAAGGTACCCTTGTATCTATTCTTTATACCAGTGTAACCGATATAAAATGTTTTCTTTTTTATTAAGAAAATGTCACGATACCCATTTTTTATACCGGTGATAACTCGATGATATTTTTCAATTGGCGACATCTACAATCCTCAATTGATATAGGCTAGAAAGAGTTGTGCTACTATCCAATTCATAGTTCTATTCATCTAGTATTCCTAAACTAGTTAGTGACTATACCATTTTAGTCTTAACGACATTTAATCTGAGACTATAATTTTTGTATGAATAATTGAATATTTTCTTATGACTATTAATCAAAAAATATATATTTTCTATTTATGTTATAAGCTTTTAATAATAATAGAGAATAAACAAGAGTTAAATAATTTTTAATTTGTAAAATAATTTTTAACTTAATTACTATAATAATTGAATATTTTCTCTAAATTAGTTAGCATAAAATAATTTTTCAGCTTTAAACGATCAACTTGTGTACTGTATGTCCCATCGGTCAATCGGCCAAAGATAACTCTCAGGGGACCATCGGTCTTACGGTCGAACGAAAAGTCATGCAGCATCGCTAAAGCATAAGACCATTGGTCAAACGGATAAAATTTCGGAACATCGGTCAAACGGTTGAACATATAAGTCACGACTTAACCATATTCATGCCATCGGTTCATCGGCAGAACAACAGCGATGGACCTTCTAACCTCGAGGGCCCATCGGTTCATCGGCATAACAACAGCGATGGACCTTCTAACCTCGAGGGCCCATCGGTTCATCGGTAAAACAGCAGCGACGGACCTTCCTAAGCACCTGTCGGTTGATCGGTAAAACACAGATTGTTAGCTTGTTGGAAACATAACGTTATCAACCCAGCCAAGCGGCCGTCGGTCGC
>Ga0209589_1009752_pt1 | contig 14325 bp, 8 predicted proteins | sample CowpeawhiteBW_FD_187525 | JGI IMG/M metagenome (GOLD analysis project Ga0209589, IMG submission 187525) | Root nodule microbial communities of legume samples collected from California USA - Cow pea white BW (SPAdes) (version 2) | ecosystem: Host-associated > Plants > Roots > Nodule | place: USA... | reverse complement strand
AAAAAAAAAAAAAAAAACTGAACAAGATGACTTATAAAATATTCCTTCCTAATTCAATTAAAACAATGTAAATGTCAAATACTTTACAGCTTACACCATGGTTCAAGACCAACTATGACTATTGAGTTTACAATAAAGTTCAGTACAACATGGTCCACTAAGAAAATGTGATTTGTGTCGAGACAAATGATAATGTCATTATAAAATAATGAAATCATACCTTTTTAATAAGTTGCAAAAGATTGCCGCAATCAATGTTACCAACTTCATCTTTGACATTCTTTGTCAATAATTCTGAGCCAACCAATAACTCATAATTAACCTTACCACTAGAAGACAGGGGGAATGATTCTATGAAGAAGAAACGATTGGGAAGTACAACAGAAGGAAGTTTGTTCATCATCCAACTTCTGATTGCAGGTACTAATGATTCACCCAAGCTTTCTTTTTTCTTCAGTATGATAAAGGCTTCAACAAGCATAAGTTCTGCTTTATTATTTCGACAAACTACAGCAGCATCGTTTATATGTGGATGCTTTCTTAACAAATCTTCAACCTCTTCTAGGGCAATTCGCTGTCCGTTGATTTTTACAATGCGATCTTTTCTTCCCAAAAATACAAAGTCACCACTAGGCAACTGTTTGACTAAATCACCTGTTCTAAAGTATAATTGATCTTGGCATCCTTTAACAAAATCACCACAACTGTAACGTGGAAGCAACTTTGCAAATGCATAAGACATTTCCTTAAATTCATTGTAGTAACCCCTAAAGATGCAATGACCACCAACATATAGCTCTCCCTCATTTGATGCACCATTTTCACTAAGAAGAATCACATCACAGTTAGGAATGGGTAAACCTATTGGAACACTGGTTAGCCTTTCTTCCTTAAAAATCAATGGCATTCTCTTGCAATCAAAATATGTACAGTCACCAGAGACCTTAGTTAAAAAAATGGAAAGAAACATAAATGCATTAGCCAATGATAATTATACAAAACACTAGAAAAGTGCAATTCGACAAGCACCGTGTCAACTCCTTTCCAATTAATTACCTTAGTCTATAATATCCAACATGCATGGCTAGATAAGCATTAAATAGCAGGAACAAAGCAACACTAAAACAAGACAGCAGCCAGGAAAAATTTGAAATTACCTTGAGGCATCAAATAAAACAATGCTATATTAAATTGATGGGGAAAGAATGTCATAATGAACCAGACAGCAAATTTAAATTATGAACATTGTTGAAACAGAATATAATGTACAAGATAACCTTCTTCTCTAACCTCAGTGCTTCCATATAAATTCAAGATTGATGTCTTCGGTAATATAGTTGAAAGAATCTCCCACAAGGTCAAAGAAAAAGTTTCACCACTAAGCACAAGCAATTTCAGTGAATTTTCAACCGCCATGTTAGCATTGGTTTTCAATCCAGGAAGAATAGTCTTCATTAGTGATGGAACAGCCGTGAGCCTATTAATAAAATATGCCTGCAGAAGCAATTAATATAACAGGCAAAGTAAGGAATTCAAAGAAATATAATTTTATTACTAAGTACCAACTGATACTGTGACAGAAAAAAATAGAATACAGAATGTTTTCCAAACATGTGATATTTAAAATATAAATTTGTAATATTGTTGGATAATATTGGCAATACATAAATCAGAAAGGCACAATCAGAACTACCATACCTGCAGGAAATCTATAATAGAATACAAATTTTCTTTTAGCTCGTTGAAAGGAGGAATAACCAATACACAAGCAGTCAAAATACCACTGAGAAATTCTTGTAGGTGATCAATGAAGCTAACTGATGACTTAAACAACAACAGTTCCTGTCCATTCAGAGGATACATTCCTTGCATCCATGAAAAGCGATTAGAAAGACCTGGTAAGAATATAAAAGTAAAACAATTGTAATATACTACAATTACAATATATATAATATACATAAAAAAATATTGTTAGAACAAGTTGTCTTAAATAGATCTTATTTAAGACAACTTATTCTTTTGTATTTTTCTCAAATTGGTATTAGAGCATGTCGACCCCCTATCTGACTATCTCTATACATCAAAGAAATTGCCATCCAGTTACGTCCATGGTTTTGTCCGACCTCCGACACTTGGGTCAGGCACCTCGAGGAGCATGACCAAACCTCAATGGCTGTGCATCCATATTCTGGTTGACACACTATCAATGTCTTGACTGACCTAGGTGAGTACATCTAATGCACATCATTCCAATAGTGAAAAGCCTTTTAGACCACCATAGATCGACTCGCCAAAGTCTTCTGAGCTCATTTTGACCCTCTATTCTTTATTTTGGTATCATTTGGCAAGTCATCTAGGTTGGTCATAGTTTCTCTCTTTCACAACCGTAGGGTTGCCATCTGTTTTTTCTTTGTTGCATTAAGGGATATCTCCTCTTCTTCATGGACTCATACTATAACTTTTGACAAAGTAGATGGTCAAAACTACCGTTCTAGGTCTACCTCAGTATGTAATGCACCAATACATTCAGCAAGCCCACGTATTCATGTTGAGGACATATATGACACAAATACGTTTAGATAAGCTTAAAGTACTTATATGTAAAGTGTCATACCCTGACAATTATAAAAAGAAGTGCTTAATATATGTAGAAAGATTCCTTAGAAGTTAACACTTTTGCTTATAGGTGTACAACTAATAATCCTATTGTATAAATGTGCACCATCCTTTGGGTTAGACCTTGATCCAATAGAAGTCTTTATAGCCCATGTTGAACTCAACAACATGCCCCAATATCCACAGTACCCCTTTCACCAAAACTAGACTCAGATATAAGATTCCACTAATATATAAAACAATCACACTATAAAATCGATTTCTGTTTTCTTTTGTTTTTTAAGGCTTCTAGTTTTTTGCATCTGACAAATTTTAAAATAATAATAGCAGTAAATAGAAATAGTTTTAAATAGGTTATAAACTGAATTTTAAAATATTATTAGCAACAAATAAAATACTATAACAGTTTAAAAAATCTTAAAAAGTATAAAAATAAACATTCATATGTGTTAGAATTATTACTTCTATTTTGTATCATTAACCCTATGTATAGGGTGTAGAGTGTGGGAAACCTCCACTGCTGTATCTAATTATGCACCTAGGGTCCTAATGGAGTCTCTTAGTCTTCCATGTACTTGGATAAGTTTTTATTATAAATAGAAGAAAGTGAGAGTGGTCCCATAAGCCCACTACTCATATATTTTCAGTCTCAATCTCAAGTATATGCATCACAACAAAACATTAATTAAAATCTATAATATTAAAGAAATTATAAAAAATTAAAAAACGCATAACAGAAAAAAATTCAACTAGTTAAGCATTTCATTTCAAAATACATGATAATTTAAAATAAAAATGTATAGTTGTTCTGGTTTTGAGAATATAATTTTTGATTTGGTTTAGATTGAGAGAATATAATATAGAACAAATATCCAGATAAGAGATAACCTTAACCAATATGCTTATATATGTCAATTATCACTTCAGACTTTTTATTAAAGTTGTAGCAAAGAAAAATTATTTAAAGTGACATTCAATTCTTTACTAGAAAGTGCTTGACCAAGTGCATTTTATATCTTCTTCTCAAGGTATTCTTCTTACCTTTATAGACTTTTTTTCATTCTTTCCTACTATTTTTTTTCTTTCTATTCTTGATTTCTAAACAAATGTAATATTTTATATATGACTTTGTGAGTCAAAAAAATATCAACAACAATACCAAATTCTTCTAGTTCTAACTCAAAAATTTCCTAGTTTAGTTTATTTCAAAAGATGCTTAACAAGTTGATATGTTCCTTCCTAAACTTTATCGGATTATTATACAAAGGAATACTAGGAAGGTGAATCAAGAGATGGTATTGCTATTTTTGTCAATTTTTTTTTTAAATTTCTTACTCTAGAGTGAGACCTCATTTATTGAAAATTTATGGAACAAAATTAATGAGTGCTCAAAAAGTCAATGAAGAATATTAAGTTGAACGATTGTTCAATTGGTGGAAAATAGAGTGAACCAAAGCATCTTCCCTTACCCAGTGAAGATAATCACGAGAATAATTCATTAAAAAGGAGGAATGGTGGTCATTTAGAGGGGCATTCAACATAGAAGAAAAAGACCATCTCAAAGCTCTTAAGTAGAATGCTTGGGTTGCCTTTTAACCTTGAAAGAAACTCCTATTATGTGAATTCTTATTTGTTTGTTGCAAATCATAATATCAATGGTTTTAATCCTCCCGGATATAATGCATTAAGGACAACTCTAATACAACAAGAGAAAGCACATATGAGAGGTTACTAAACCAATTAAATCAACTTGGAAGGAAAAAGGGGTTAACATAGACTTTGATAGATGAACGGATTCCCAAAGAAGACCTTTATTTAATTTTATGGCCACTAGTGAAGGGGTTCCTATTTTTTCAAGAGTTATTAATGCTTCATATAAAATAAAAATAAGCATTACATAGTTTACAAAATGATTGAAGTTATTAAAAAAGTAGAAGAAGAAAATTTTGTAAAAGTTATATCAAATAATGCTCCTATGTGCAAAGATTGAAGTTTCATTTCCTTAAGTTTTTTGGATACCTTGTGTTGTGCACATTATTAATCTTACCTTGAAGAACATATGTGCAACAAAGAATACAAAATGAAATGATGCCGTTTACGGGGAATGTAATTGGGTTACAAAAATTGTTGATGATGTTTCTTATATTAGGAACTTTATCATGAAAAACTCCATGACAAATTATGATGCACATTTTGCATCTCCATGAGATTGACCATTTTCAACCATTTCTCACATTCGAAGTTGTTTGCTAATGGATTGCAATGAACATCATCACTATAGCATATTCAAAATGTGTATCTTAATCTATCAGGAAGTGGTTTACGATAGAGTTCTTAACATAAGAAACATCATTAGCAATTTTTGTAATCCAACTATACTCACCACAAATGACATCAACGATATTCAAGGCAAGATTTAAATGTTTGAACAACACCACAAGGTGTCAAAAGAAATTTCGGAAATCAAACTTCAACGATATTCCATTTGCACAAAGAAGCATTATCTGATATAACTTGCACAAATTTTCTTCTCCTACTTCTTTAATAACTTTAGTCATTTTGTAGCTATGTAATGTTTATTTTTTATTTCATCAGTAGCATCAACAACTTTTAAAAACAAAAATAGGAACCCCTCACTAGTAGGCACAAAATTAATTAAATGTCTTCTTTAGGAAGTCATCCATCTATCAAAGACTATGCTAACCCTTTTTCTGTTCGAAGCTTATTTAATTAGTTTAAGTAACCTCTCAACTTGTGTTTTCTCTTGTTGGAATAGAATTGTCGTCAATGCATTGTACCTAGACAAATAAAGCCACTATGGATATGATTTGTACCAAACAAATATGAATTCACATAATAGGGGCTTCTTGAAAGGGTATCAGAACACCCATAAGAATAAAATATTTTAGCTATGAAAGCTTTGAGATTGTTTCTATCTTCTATGTTGAATGTTATCTCTAAAGGATCACTATTCCTCCCTTTTAATAAACTATTATCATGTTTATCTTTAGTGGCTAAGAAAACGTACTTAAGTTTTACCCTATTTTCTACCAATTCAACAACTGATTTCAATTCCTCAAATATTTTTCATTGACATTTGAGCCCACACTAATCCCAATCTCATAAATTTTCAATAAATGGCTTTTACTCTAGATTAAGAACTTCGAAAAGTTTTTTAACAAAAATAACAAGACCATCAATTATTTCCCCCTTCTTTTGTTCCATTGTCTAATAAATCGAGATAAGTCTATAAAGGAGCATAATCAACTTGTTGAACAACTTATGAAATAAACTTACAATTTTTGAGTTAGAACTAGAAGAATTTGATATCGTTGTTGGCATTCTTATTACTCACCAAGTCATAACAAATAGAACACTATATATGTGAAAAAATAAATAAATATTACAAAAGAAAAAAAAAGTAGGAAAGAATGAAAAAAATGACCTATAAAGGAAAGAAAAATACCTTAATAACAAGGAAAAAGAAAAGATAAAATGCATTTAGTCAAGTTTTATTCATGAACAATAACAGGAATAAAAGAATTGAATATCACTTGAAATCATTTTCCTTTGCTACCTCTTTAATAAAACTTTAAAAATGATTGCTACCTCTTTAATAAAAATTTAAAAAATGAAAGTTCATATATATAAGCATATTTTGTAAAGTTGTTATTGTTTATTGCCTATTTGTTCTATATTACATTCCTTCAATCTAAACAAAAAACAAAAAATATATCCCTAAACCAAAACAACTATATATTTTTATTTTAAAATTATTATGTAATTAGTGGCTCTAAATCATGTTCAACAGATGATATGTTAGAGAGCTCAATCATACGTTTAAACTGTCTGATTGGAAGGGAATAGAAGACTATCTACTAGAGACGTAATGTTGAGACTAATTAGACTGTCTAGTGAGTTATGTTGTAACTATCTTAATAGTTTTTCATTGAATGGTTTTAAGTTATTCCCTTAGCTTAGGTTTTATATGTAGAAACCGTTATGGGCATAGAAAGTATGATGTATTGTGATACCTTCCAATGATAATAGAGTGTTTTCTTTCAATCTTATTTTTGTGTATCTTGCTTTGTTACTGTTGTGAACCCAACTACAATTGGCGTTGTCTGTGGAAGGTGTTATACAAGTAGAGGACATATGGCTAGAACACTTTTGAGGTGGAATGGGAGTTTGCAATGAGTGGAGGAGACTCACACTTGACAGGAAGATTGTGAGGAATTCAAGTATGGAGTCGGTAGTCCCACCCTGAGTGAAGATACGTAAGATAGGAATATATTAGAAGAAAAACTCACAAACTCATTGTCTTATGATTTTGGATTAATGATGGTGTCAATATAATGTATGGGTTGGTTCATACCTCATGATTTATCATATCCACATATCTCAGGTTGGGTACTAACTCTCCCAAGTATATTCGTTTGAAGAACCCAACATATACTATAATATAACCGTATTTCTAGTCAATGTGAAATTTGCAACAATAATACATTATGCATAGTGTAAACAGCCAAAACATCGAAGAGATTTGGAAACAATCAAGTGATGTTAATAATACATGCTTCTTCTCATGTGTAACAAGGATAAGAAATAATGTAACATTTTAGATAGAAAATATTGCTTTTATATGCAATAATAACAGCTACAAGAAACCACTATAGTAAGTTACCTTGTTCGGTGCCACACACTCCCTTGGGTTTTCCAGTTGATCCAGATGTGTACAACACATAGCAGAATGATCTTTGTTTTTCATTGGCACATGGCCATGCTAAATTTGTTGGACCACTACAATCTAGTAGTTTTTGGTCAATGGAGTAATTCAAAACGGGACAACTACTTGACTTTACCAGCCAATGTGATTCATCAAGCTTCTCCAAATTTCTTTTACCAAAAGAAGATTGGGATCCTATAATGAGATCAACATTTGAAGAAGAGGCAACAAACAATATCCTTTCATTTGGCCAAAACGGATCCAGAGGCAGGAAGGCTTCCCCACACCTAAGTACCGAAAGGACAGCTACGATATATTCAACAGAAGGAGGCATATAAATCCCCACTATCTTTGGCCTATACTCTTCACTTGATTCAGCCAACGCCTCTTCACTGGGCATGACAGTTTCCAAGGACTCAGGTTTCTGTACAGTTCTCTTTTCACGGTTGACACCATTGCTACCTGCAGCAGAATACAGGATGCAACCACAAACTTTTCCACATTCAGGCATATGTAAAATCTTTTAAAATACAGACATTTGGAAGTGGAATCACACATTTTCTTAACCTGGACTAACCATCAATAATTCCTTATTCACTTTTTTGTTACCATGTAGTAGGCGTGAAATATAACTGATTTTGCCGATAACTAATTTTGATTATAAGACCTGATTGGCCACCTTAGGCAGAGTTTTCCCATCCAACCACATTTTTCCATTTGCAAAAACTAAAACACAATACCTTGAATAAGAAACTCGAGTCCAGTTCTACTCCAAGCAACGTTATGTTGCTGCGTTGTTCACTTTTATAAACATTTTCATAATTTTCACAATTTTAAAAATGAAAAATAACCTACTCCCTTACTCTCCCTTCAATTTCATGGAACCAAACACATCAAACAGCACAAGAAAAACTCACACGACAAGTTCACTCAATGCTGCCATTTACAAGCAAGTAGCTTGCTTTTGGAACTGAAAACTGACTGACTGACTACCTATCTAACCGTTGCAACCCTACCGAAAGTCTCACGTTGATTAGGTGCTAGGTCTTTGTTGCCAAGGGCGGTTTTTAAATACCCTTTTCCCTTAAGTGAAGCACTATGTTCGAATAAATTCCTCCATAAACAATTCTAGAAGAAGAAAACTGAATGGGCTAATATGAGAGAACTTTACCAAAAAAACTTATATGCATAAACTAATTTTAACTCGTTTTATTTTTCTCTGTTTAAGTGTTCCTTCACAAGTTTATACACACTAGCTTACAATCTAAGTACCAAAACATTCCATCGTCGAGTGAATAACTAACCTGGAGATTGTGCAGTGATCAAGTGTGGGTCATCCCCACCAAGCAGGATAGAGCGGAGGCGTGAGCTGAGGGAACGAACCGCATCCAAGACATGAGAGTAAGTGAAGCACCGGTCCCCGTCGTAAAATGGCGGAGATATGGACTCGACGTGCTTCTCTAAGAGGGTGGCAATGTCGCCGTTGAAGTCGGTGGTGGCAGAATTTTCGCGGCGAAACTCCCGGCAAAGGTGCGCCCCGCCGGTAGCGTGAATCACTGCTATTTTGTTAGGGTTTGCGTACGCTGTTCGAAAGAATTCGTGAGAAATACAACAGAACTGTTCCTTACTCTTCTTCCCTGCGCGAGTCGTTTCATTGTTCATTGGTTTCATTCCCCAGTTACTGTGTGGTTTCGTTGTTTCAAGTGAAGCGGGTTAGACCTTTTATACTAAAGTGAAAAAAACTATTTCTTATCTTATAAATTTCAGTTTTTGTTTCTTTAAATAATTTTATCCGTAATTTTTTAAAATTGTTTTTATCTTATATATTTTACAAATTTCGCAATTTTATATATATATAGATAGATAGATATGTAGGTGTTTATTTTTTTATTTTACTAATTAAATATTTATGATAGATATAAAGTTTAATTGGATTAAAAAGAAATAAAATATTTATAAAATTAAATTAAAGACTTAAAATAATCATAGATCAATCTACTTTATTTTCCTGCTCTTCTTGGTCCTGTAAAAATCGCATGTAATCTCAAAATTACGGAGCATAAAATTATTGAATAAACTTAATTAAATATCAAGTTTTAATATGTACCATTTACACAATATATGTCATTAATTTTTTTAAAAAAAGTGGTCAAACTTAAAAAATAAAAGTGGTCATAAAATGATAAATTACTTTGACGGAAATTTGAATGTATTATTTCAAATTTTTAATATAGTTTGATTGTCAAACTTAGAAAATAATAAATATCTTAAATTTATTTTACACGTAAAAACAATACTTTACATTGAACTTTAAGTTATTTACAAATTTCAATCACATGTCATATTATATCCTATCCTGTAAAAAAAATTAATAGATATGATTGTTTATTTTGGTTAGTATTTTTATTTAAAAGTTAATATATAAACTAAAATTATATTTATTAAAAATAAAAAAAAATATATCATAATAGATAAAATAATAAATAAAGAAAAAAAAAATATAAATAATCGATTTTATAAGAAACTTGTAAAAATAACAATAATTTTTAAAAATTTAAAAATTATTATATTTAAAAGATAAAATTGATATTTTAAAATATAAATACAAAATCAAAAATCCTCTTTATATTTTATAGATTTGAATGCATTCATATTTAAAAATTACAATCATATTTAACCGTTATACGTATAATTGCTTATTTTGGTTAGTATTCTTATCCAATTTACATGAAGGGCTTCTCTATCAATAACTAAGTTATCGATAACTCGAAATCTTTAGAGAAATAAAAGATTCAACTGCAAAGCAAAAGTCTATATGCCCTAAGTTAAAAAGAGATTTAAGGACAATTATAAAATATATGAATATAATAATGAATAAAATAACCGAGTGTATATCTTTTATGTTAATATCTTGTATTTATAGGTTTGTTGAACAAATGTTATAAACAATATATAACATAAGTAGATTCTGTTACAAAAAATAAAATTGTATATAAATATTTTAAATTCCTAATATTTCATAGTATAATATAGTTAATAATTTAAATTTCAATTAATTATAGAAATACATCGAACGTATCTACATTTTTTTTATAATATTACAAATTAAAATTAATTTAAGAATACCATTCAAATTTATATTGAAAATATAAAAACTTTCTTAAAAGGAGAATCATACAAACTATTCTCTTTACTTTAATTTTGTTAATGTTATAGTAAAAGTAGTTTTAATTTGTTATCAAAATAAAAGATTAAGACAGTCACATTGAGTATTTTTAATTTTATACAGTATTATTTTTTAGATGTTGCGCAGAGTTTCTTAATTCGTGATTGAAATATAAAACCAATAGGGAAACAGAAACAAAATTGTAATCCCGTTAGAACAAGGAGGTGCAGGTAGCAAGAGTGGGGGTGCAGAAGCAATTGTCTTCCCCTTTTCCTTTTCCTGGTCACAAACGGTGCGTTTTCATTCTGTGTCTTAATTTTGCCTTTCGTTTCCGCCACCAAATACCAGTCTTTTTATTTTCTTCTCTGAACCCGTTAACCGTCTTGTTCGACATTGGCCCTAAAATACTTGATTCAGGTACTCCTCCCACAATCAATTTATGCATTTTCAACTTCAACAATTTTGTTTTTTCACGTAAAATTCATAATTTTCTTTTTTTCTTGGGGACTAATCGATTTCATTTTCTTGTCAAAAGGGAAAAGCAAGGAGCCACAGTCCCAGAATCCATGGAAACGCAGTATGAAAAACTCGAGAGAGAAGACTCTATTACCGACAGTTCCTCAGAAGATGTGAGTAACTTGAAAAGGTTTCATGAAGTTATAATTTGTTGTGTTTTTATTTATTTTTTTTGGGGATTTCTTCAAAACTAGGTTTATAGTGAGTGCGAAGTGTGATTGATTTTGATGATTACAGGAGGAGGAGGAGATAGAGAAGGAGTTAGCAGATGTAACGTTTGAGGAATTGCAGAAAGCACGCTCGAACGGGGCACATGCTTTTTTTCAGAAACCCAAAGATGACAAAAAGTTAAAAAGGGCCAACAAGAATAGGTATTGCATTTTTAACTGTTTAATTGAGTTTTTTTTTTCTTTTTTAATTTTGTTTCTGGTGTCCATGAAACCTGATGCAAAGAAACTTGTAATGTTTTACTAGGCCGATGGAGGCCAGTAGCAAGAAGCCAGTTTCTGCTTTTAGAGAGGTCATCCAAGCTCCAAAGAAGGTAGATTTATTTGTTCCTTGTAAAGAGTGTAACTTTCTATTAGTTTTTTCTTTAAATTTATGTTACTGTCTTTCTTCGTGAGGTTTAACTCAAAGTCTAATGAGGCCCTGTAGAAGCTTCCATAGCATTTTAATATTTTAGACCTACTAGGCTACTACCCTATAGGGCCATTTGCAAGCTTATGTAGAGTAGGAAGACCAATTGCAATCTATATCTTGTTTGTTTTTCACATGCACACACATTTTCACATATTATGAAGACTATGAGTGTCATGTATGTAGACTTTGGATATGAGATGGGTTAAGTGAATTATTGCAATACCTCTGGCTATGTAAGTGTTTATTAGAAGTTTTAAAATGTTTGTGCTGGTACTATGATGTTGAGTTGTGGAAGTTATGTTAAATTTTAAAACTGATATGATGAATGATTTTTTCATCATTTTACATACATGTATATTATTCTGAGTTTCTACACCGTTAATAATGTCAGGTTGTACGTGATCCACGATTTGAATCTCTCTGTGGTACACTTGACCCTGATGGGTATGTTCATCTCTGGACATGTGCTCTTTGCTCTTCTTCTTTGCCTTTTTAATGTTGTCATCATGTACACTTGTTTAGTTGCAATGCAGTTATCATTATAAACTTCAAGAAATTTCGTGCTATTTTTAAGTTGTGTTAGTTCTGGTTGCCTTTGCTGTTTTAGAGCATCTCTAGCCAAGTGCCACTACTTAATATCTAAAGAAGACGCTAGTTCCGTTCTTATATAGGAGTCAACTTACTGAGAGTGGTTAAAGCAGTGAAGAAAAACATGTAAATTTAAAATGAATGACTTTCTTAATGTGAGGAAATTTTAAACAGTCAAGTTTGAAATAATCCTTGTTGTGGATAATAATCTTTTCACTGTCATAAATAATTATCTTTCTTGATATAAAAAGCTTCTGATATCCTTACTTGAAACATATTATGCCTCTACTATGTTGAAGGATCCTTATGTTGATCAGTATCTTAGTGCATAACCAAGTAGTTTAATTTTAAACAATGCTTTCAACTAAATCTTGGAACTTCTCTTGTAATATATGTACTTGGACTTGCAGGTTTAAGAAGAGGTATAATTTCTTATATGAAAACGATCTCCCTGCTGAAAGACAGGTAGTCTTCCAGATTATACGTGTAGAATTTTTTGTAGGGCTTACTCTATGAACTCTGATTACATCATCTTGCTGTACCAGGGTCTGAAGAAGCAATTGAAAAAGTATAAAGATCCGAAGCGCATAAGTGAAATAGAAGAACGTATATCATGGATTGTACGTACTTCACTTTTACTAGTTTGTCTTCTACCTCCAAAAGTATGATATTTATTGATTTACTCATCATATCTGCATGTTTTTTCAGGATAAACAAATGAAGTCTGATTCAACGAAGAATATTGATACAGAAATATTGGCCAATCATAAAAAGAAAGAGAGAGAAGCAACAAAGCAGGGGAAACGTCCCTTTTATCTGAAGAAATGTAATCCTTGCTGCCATGCTCTCTTCCATTTACAAACAGATAAATACATGTTAAATGCATTGATGAAGCATCACTATATATGCTGACATCCTTTTCCATTCCTTGCAGCTGAAATACGGAAACAAAGGCTGATTGAGAAATATAATCAGCTCAAGGTATATATCTTAGAACATCTTTTTGTGTTTACCCCTGCCCCCACCCTATTATACCACTTGTTTACTGTCTTTTCTGCTAAATCTGTCCATACATCATTTTTAGTCATCTGGCAAACTTGAAGCATTTGTGGAGAAAAGGAGGAGAAGGAATGCTGCCAAGGACCACAGATACATGCCGTATCGTAGATCTGGTGATGCGGAATAAATTTTGTAGCTTTAACATTCTTTCTTAAGCTATAATTATATACTGGAATATAGCACCAAAAAGAAAAGTATCTATGTGTTTTGGCTGCCCAGCTTTGGGGATTGAATATTGTCGTTTGTTGATGGCATTTATTAATTATTAGGGAATGGATTGGTGACACTAGGCTACTAGGCAGTCTTTTGTTATGTACTTGTGGGAGGGATGCCTTTTCCATTATCATTAGGTCACTTGTTTTAGGCACCGTTTGTTTAAGATTTTTCTCAGAAATGAAAATCTGAATTTGAAAAAAGGCTTTCTTATTACTCTCGGATGCTACTTTGTTGAGTACCACATGTTAGAAAAGAGGTTTGTCCTTAACATACCTCAAATCACCATTGATGACTTGATTAACAAACTGCTTTTTGAAGACTGAATTTGAAGATTCCCCTGAACTTTTTAATGTTCTTTTCATGATTTGTCATCCGGGTGAAGAAAAGTATGACAGCTTATTTGTTAATTTGCTTATTTGGAGAGATTCATGTTTCACTCCTAGGTGTATCCCTCCATAACTGGAAATGCAAATAACCTGAAAAAAAAATGGTAGAAAAGTATGTTTGAAGTTGTAGGCTGGTATGGTGTACTTTTAACCTATGAGGAATTCGAAGCATCAGGCTCCAGCTGCAAGTGCTCGACGACATAAGCAGATGATGTAATTGAAGCATTTGTAACGATGCAAATATTAGCCTAAACAATTCATTTTGAATGCTGCACATTCTTACTTTACCCCTCCTCAGAATACCTCTTAACCCATTAAGGTTAAGCAAGTTCAAAAACTCGTTTAGTATCTAAACCAAAACACATGCTTGATTAACTTCGTCCCCTACTACGTGGAACAACACATTGGTAATC
>Ga0209589_1009750_pt1 | contig 14329 bp, 11 predicted proteins | sample CowpeawhiteBW_FD_187525 | JGI IMG/M metagenome (GOLD analysis project Ga0209589, IMG submission 187525) | Root nodule microbial communities of legume samples collected from California USA - Cow pea white BW (SPAdes) (version 2) | ecosystem: Host-associated > Plants > Roots > Nodule | place: USA... | reverse complement strand
TCTCCAAATTAAAACAAAAATTAATTTTATATAAATGTTATACAAATATTTTTATTAAATTTGATATTTTTATTCAAATTGATATTTTTATTATATATTTTTAACATAACTAAGTTTATTTAAAATTGTGTTTCACATTCAACTTTACTTAAAATTGTTTTCAAATTTTAAATTTATATGTGTTTTATTGTTACATGAACTAGTTAATTTATGAATTTTTTTCTATTAACAACTTTAAAACAATTTTAAATAAAGTTCATTGTAAAATATTAATTAAATGAACTTAATTTGGTTAAAAATATTTACTTGAAATATCAATTTTGATGGAAATATTTCTGTACATTTATATAGAAATTAAATTTGATTTCAATTTGGAGAGGGACAAAATTGCTAATTTTTACAAAAATTTGGACTAAATTGAGACAAATTAAAATAAAGGGATCAAATTGAGACTAAGGAAATGACACCTGGCATAATAATGACATGTGTCACTGTCACTGCCACATCACTCTATCACTGCCACGTGGCACGATGACAGCTTGACACGTGGCAATTTTTTGATTTTTTAAAAAGAATTCAAAAATAAAAAAAATTCAAAAATTCAAAAAATCGAGGAACTGACACGTGACACTCGCTCTAACGGCGTCAACCTTGACTTAACAGAAAGGGCAAACTTGAGACATTTTAACAAAAAAGGGGACCAATTTGAGACTTTTAAAAACTTGGGTACCATTTTGAAATTTTGACTCCAAAATGGGGATCAAAGACATAATTAAACATATTTTATTTTATAACATTTTAATCCGTATATAGTTAATGATTTAAAGTTCTTGGTTTGATTCTTATTTATTTTAAATATTTATATATCCATAATTTATAGATAAATGTTAAAGTTGCTTTAAAAATAAAAAATTTATAAATTCAAATATAAAATTAAAAAAAAAATTATAACAATTCTAACATTTGTCTATAAATTATTGATATATAAATATTTGAAACAATATTTAAATAAAGTTCAGTGCAAAATATACATTTAAATAAACTTAATTTTGTTAAAAATATCAATTATAATAAAAATACCATTGTAAATTTATATAAAAATTAAATTTGATATAGGAATGAAATTGATTCAGTTTTAAAAAAATTGGGACCAAATTGAGACAAAATAACAAATACAGGGACTACATTGAGACTTTTGACATCCAATAGTGACACGTGGCACTGCCACTGCCACATGACACTGTCTCTGCCACGTGGCACAATGTCAGATTGACATGTGGCAATTATATTTTTTTTAAAAAAAATTAGAAAAAAAAATTAAAAATTAAAAAAAAATTAAAAAAATTTAAAAAAAATTTAAAAAAAAATTAAAAAAAATTAAAAAAAATCAAAAACACCACGTGTTGACATGTGGCACATAATTAGCACCGTTACTGGACAACTAACGGAAAGGAACTGATTGCAACAAATTTTCAAAAATAGGGACTCAATTGAGTCAAATAAAAATGGGGGGACCTACTTGAGATTTCGCTACAAAAATGGGGACCTCTGTAATGATTTAACCTTTGTTTTATCATTATTTTATACTTTGAAAAATATAAAAATAATGTAAAAGCAAATATTATTTTATTCAATGAGCTTGGATAAAAGAAAGTTACCTATATGTTTTATTGTTATTTTATATTTTTTGTGTATCGTGTACATATATTATTGGTCAAGGATGACCTGACTTGATAGTCATCACATTTTATGATCTTTGAATATGTCTAAGTGTATGTAAGTTAAGAAAGAATCTTAAGTCAGATTTCAATAAGTTGAGACAAAACTAATGTCAGAGTGTTTGTATTTGGGGAGTCATAGTTTGGTACACTACATGATGAAAGGTAGGGACCATAGTGGGGTTTAAGGAAGTTTTACAAAGTAGGTGAGTATCTTGATAGTTCAGAATAACACCCTAAATTAGGATATTCATAGGAAAAACTTGGGACTATCCGATATCTGCTCGTCATCGCCAATGTTAGGTAGTGAGTATATATCTCTTTTATAGGTTTGTAAATGACTAATATTCTCGAGAAAGAAATAATTATGATTGTACCAATGTTTTGATATTCATAATGGATCATCAAAAGTGGAATATTGATCCATATGTTTGATAAGATGAGATTGCGTCATGTGGTTGTAAGTCAAATTCTAGGCCCAATGTCTGTATTGTTTTTTGAGTTTATTAAGATTGAGTCATGTGTTAGGTGAGATAAACTTTGGAATGCTGGTCAATCTGTTCTTCAACTTTTGAAACTCTCTTTACACTTTTCTATTCATCAAAAGGATTGGTCTTTTCGCCCCAGCAATTCCCAAGCAGCCACCAACCTTGAAAACTCCTTTAATAAATCTTATATAATGATCAAGAGAAACCACAAAGCTCCCCACCTTAACAAAAAAATTTAGGACTTCCCCTTCCTAAAATTGCCCCCACCTTGACAAGGTTTACAGCTATACCTTGAGCAGACTTAACATGTCCTAAAATTACACTTCCCTTGGCAAAAACTCACACTTTAATAACTCGTCTTAACTAGTTCTCCTTCTAGTTTTCCAACATTGTCCTTAAGTCTTTCATGAGTTTCATAATAGGCATCCATGTTGTCTATGAAGACTGCTACACATTTATCTAAAAGGGGATAAAAGATCATGTTCCTTTACTTCATGAATACGATAGAGCATTATTCACACCGGAAGGCATCACCATAACTCGTAATGCTCATACTTAGATCCAAGGGTTGTCTTCTAGATATCCCTAGCTTCCACCAAGATCGATGCTACCATTACCTTAATCTATCTTTGAAAACATTGTAGGACAATGCAATTGATTCTTTAGATTGCCCTTCCAAAACTAGAAATACATATTCTTGCTTGTTGACTTATTAAGTAGATTGTAATCCACACACAATCTTGAATTACTATCCTTCTTACTTACTAACAACATTGGAGCTCCTAACACTAACACATTGGGTTTTAATCAAGAGTTTCTGTAACAGGTCTTTCACTTACCTTTTCAACTTGACCAACTCAATAGAAGTCTTTCTATAAGGTGTTGTTGACACTTCCCCAAGCATCAAGTCAAAGGAAAACTCCACCCCTCTTCTAGGTGGCATACCAAGTGCTTCCTCTGGAAACATATATAGGAAATGTTTCAAAACTATAATCCTAGGCATTTGCCCTTTATTGTCATCCTCAAACGAGTCTAGATTATCTAACATTCAACCCCTTTCTTCATCTCACCCCACACTAAATTAACCTTTACTAACCTAAGCGTTATTCAGTATGGTAACGTAACTCCTTATTGATCACAACCATGAGAATCTAATTAGTAGAGAGCCAAATCTATTCCGGATATCATCCCATAAAGGTAAGAAGATCAAGTTGGCCTGGAATTTGTACTCCTCTACTACTTTTGAACACTCCACATAACCACAAAGGCGAAAACTTGTCTAGAAGCTGATGTTGAAACCAAAACTCAAACTACAACTATTCCTCTAACAACCCACATCTACTAGCTACACAATATACTTTCTACTTTCTACTTTCTACCAACTACTTGTTGTCTTTTGCTATTTACCTCAAACTTTTGGAATCAAGAAGGGAAAGCATATTTGATGTAGTCATAAGTGTGCACCCTTATCATTCTATCAATATTCTTTCTTTCTCGATACTTGTAGTGTTAGGTGCCATATCTGTAATCTAAACTTAGACACTTATACACAAAAAAGAAACACTACAAACCCATAACCCTCATATTGTCCTAAGGACGAAAAAACCTTAACTTTTAAACACTTATCGGTAAGTTGAACATACAATCAACACAACAAAAACATAGCACCCCACTTCCCACTAATCACCTAAGGTTCGACTTGCTCTAATATCATAGTAGGACTACAATACTAATTTAAAGCATTACAAGTTAGGTACTAAGCATAAACAATCACATAACATATATCTTGAATTTACAATCCTCCATGAAAAATTTAAGAAAATCTTACAAAGTTAAACTTCCTTTGTGTACTAGGAGGGGTATAACAATCATATGTACATATGAAGCTACTACACTACTACACCTTATAAATCTTCCAAGCAGTCTCATGCTACCCATCTCTCACACATGCAAATAACAAACAAATGAAGGGGTAAACTTATTTATTTTTTATAATGTTCTATCATGCATTTCATCTCTTACAATTCATCTTTCAATCATATATTCATCAACCACCCAATATATAACATAATATCATCCAATTCCAAATAATCATTCACTAGTACACTAACACATATAAAACTAGACTCAATAACGAAATACATGTATTGAATTGAATACACATTAAGTCTTGCACCTATCGTATGATGCTTTATAGTGGATTCGAGCACACTAACCATTGTGGTTCCTTTAGGCTCACATCTATCATGACATGGTCAATTCTTTATAGCAATTTCAATCTGGTTCTCTTTTAAACCAAAATCCCACTATAGGAACTTCCTTAAACTCTCTCCACCTAAACTTCATTTTCTATATGAGTCTGTGAGTTTAGTAAAGTTAGGATGACTTTAAATTGGGACTCTCGTTCAATACATTTACTAACACATGCATAATGAAGAAATTCTACTTAGAATTACTCTCATTAATAAAAAGCCATTACCTTCAAATTTCATAACCTTAAACAGAGCACATTCGCCTTAACGTAGGAACTAGCTCCCAATGTTACCACTGATGCCCAACACTAATACCACTAGAGCTCTCTGTCAAACGAGCGTCCAACAGTCCCTACAGTGCCAATGCCCCAATCCACTAGAGCTCACTGTAAATTGAGCTTGATGATGTTTGGCTTACGCTTAGTGTCGAGAACCCTTGGGACTAACTATTTAGAGGGCACCTTAGAGCTCTCTACTTGAGGGCGCTCATCGATACCCAAGCTACGCTCAACGCCATATCATAATGTAGATTTCAACTTTTATGCAATTAATCTAATTCAATGATCTACTTGAGAAATTTTCCTTTCTTCATTTTTTAAATAAGTGCCATTTAACTCAAAGTATACTCAGATAGTATCATTCAACCAATTTGATCACATTACACCTCAAAATTCAATATTCGAATCACACAACCCATCACAAAGAAATCAATCAAGTTTTACAATTTCCATAATACATCTATATCAATTATCAACCAATACATTCACTACATCACAATTCACAAGCAAATTAAGAGATCGTTTAATACATTCACATGCATCAACTACGCATAAATTTAAGCTTGAACAAAATAAAAATTTTAAACTTACCTTACCTAGAGTAATAACCCCGACTCAAAGGTTGGTCCTAAAGCTCTAATCAACAAATGCTCTAACTACACAAAGAAAACCCTATCAAAGATCATAACATGTCTTTTTGATCACAAAAAAACATAGATTCACCTTGAGTTATTGAGTCACGTGCATGAACCAAAGATCCACATGCAACTCAAAATAGTACACTAACTCAAAAAAGAGAGACAAAGTGAACTTAATTTGTTTTGAATCCTAATCGGTTGGATGTGTAGAGATCTTTGAAGGATCCCTCCTACGGTCTCTAATCTTCAAACATATGAAGGAGTTAAAGATTTAGAGAAAGTAAAGAAAGGTTTTTAGAAAATAGTTAGAGATGCTGATTTTTATTGAATGAAACTCGATTTATAGAAATTCTATTTATATTATAACATTTTAAATAAAAAAAAATGAGTGTCACCTTTTTAAAAGTCAATATATAAAAATTCTATTTTCTTGGCCATTATACCACTCAATCGAGACCATGTTTTATTTTGTTATATGTAATGCTTTTCATTGTCTTATACATTGAAGGTTAAACATTTATGGCTCATTTCTCTTGTGTATTCATAGTTGATTTTAAGGTTATATACAATTAATGTATTGTTTTTCATTTATTCTTCTTGAATTATGACTTCTGCTCTTAAAATTGTTTTAGAATGCTCGTTGATAATTGAATTTTATTCTTGAATTAAGAATTATTGTTAGTTTACTTAGCTCTAAGAGTCTTTTGTTTGTTTAATTCAAGAGATAACAAGATAAACTTCATAGTATACACATGGAAAGAGTAAGGAACTTAATGTATTGATTGCCTCATGCTTAATTGATTCAAGTTTGTTTGAAAATTAAATTAATGACAATCATATAATAACTAGTTAAGAATTCAGATTTGAAGAATCAATTTGTCTTCATATAATTATTCTATTTTTATATCATCTATAACAAATCCTCTTTTTACTATTATTTCAAGATTTTAAGCTCTACGCAAACACTTTAAGTGTTGACTTATTGAGATTGATATTAAATTCGTTCATAGACGACTTAGGTTGACTAACTATATTTGTACTTATTTTAAATAGAGTAAACAGTCCCTTGGACAATCTAATCAATGATTACTTGATCTACAAAGAGTCTACTAAGGTACATAAATGTGTATTAGACAATGTGCTTCTACTTAATTTGATTCTCGACATCGATCACATGATTCTCATAATTTTGGTTTTTAAGCATCAGTCCATGCCACGACTGTAGGCTCACATTAAACAATAAATACTTTTTATTTTTAGTCAAAATAAATCTTATTTGAATTAACATATGACTCATTATGAACTTATCAGTTTGTCAAGTAATTGAGAACGTGTTTATAGTAATGATATGATCTCCATTACATTTTGCACATTTTCATGAATGTTTGGTCCAATACTTGAAGGTGACACATAAAATGTTAACACTTGTACTGTTTTATTTATATTATAATTCTAATTGTAGATACAATAAATATTCGCTTAAGTCCGCACTCATTTAAGTCCACATCCTGCCAAAATTCACATTTGGAAAGAGAAAATTCTTGGATCAATAATTTGTGACTTTATTTTCTGAAAAAAATTACGTAAAGTCATTCCACTTTATATTCTGTTACATTTTGTTATATATATATATATATATATATATATATATATATATATATATATATATATATATATATATATATATATGTATTGATAGATAGACAAAGAAAGAAAATATATGAATAAAATAAAATAACAAGTTCTTCTTGCAACATATATCTTATATCTCTCATATTTTTACAATCTCTACAAATTTTCAACACTCATAATATTTCATATTGTAATGATATGACCCCTAATATTTCCTATTGTAATATAACTCTTAAAATTTCATAAGCCTGCATCTCAATTAAGTCCGCATCAAACTCTCAAGATTAAAATACAGACTTAAGCGAATGTTTACTATACTACAATTCTACCACTTTATAATTTCGTACAAGTATAAAAACCACTTTAACACACATTCAAAAATAGATAAATAAAATGTTCAGAAAAAAATATAAAACTACAATGTCACCATATGTAGCAATTTATTTTCGATGAAATTTATGAATAAAAAATTCGATGATAAAACCAACAAAAACACAAATAATTTCATGTATATTTTTTTATCCTACCTAGCAACTTTAAAACGTTTCTAATTTGAAAGGATTAATGGAACAAACCAATTGCTTCCTTGGACTTAATATTACTTAATAAAAAAAATGTATAGATATATTGATGAAAAAATAATCAATTTTGACATGACCTTTTTGTTGATTTTTAAATAATATGTTTGACTTTCAAAACAAGCATTAATGATGAAAAAAAATGGTGAGTTGGACTCTGTCATGGTAGAATCTTTTTTGTTATTATAGGGGACAAATGTCTCCCTTTGGTGAACCTAACCATTGTAGACATGGTCTTTATAAGACTAAATGTATGAATAAAATGACAGAAAGGAAGCTTTTTTTTTTATTTCTTTCTTTATTTTTATCCTTCCCCATTCTTTGTGTCATTTTAATGCTCTCATGAACCTAGCTCCATGCCTCCTAAGCGAAACAAAGAAATGGAGGAAATCCTTCAAATGATCATGGAAAAATTAAACTCTATCCATACCAAATACGATAATACCTTAACCCACATGAAACTCGTCTTATTGCTTTCCATAATGCCATGGATACCAGCCAATCTACCCTAGAAACTAAACACGACCACCTACAACAAACCATCATTACCCTATTAGCCAAATTCCCCCCTTAAACACTACCATCCATTTCATCCATAGGTCCACCTAACCTATCCTTGGGTCTCCACTTCATTATTCCCCCACTTGTTTCCACCCCTTTTCAAACAATTTTTACCCTAGTTACATCCACCACCACCACCATCACACCTCCTACCAATACATCTCATATCCTTCCTCCACCTTTCACACCCCCAAAACTACAACTAACATTCTTTGATGGCTCAAAGCCATTGGATTGGCTTTTTCAAGCTGACCAATACTTTCAGTTTTATAACATCCCATGAGATTCCTGTTTGAATATGGTTGCATTTTATATAAAGGGTGAAGCTCTTAGTTGGTATAAATGGATGTACCAAAATCATCAATTGGTCAATTGGCTTTCTTTTATTAGAGCCTTAAAACTACGTTTTAGGCCTTCTACCTATGTCAATCATCAAGCAGAACTCTTCAAACTGCATCAGCATGGTTCGATAACAAATTACCAAACCACCTTTGAAAAGCTCTAAAATAGAGTTATTAGGCTCACTACAGACATGATTTTGAACTGTTTCATATCTGCATTGATCTTATATATCCGTCGTGAGCTAGTTGTCCTTCAACCATCCTCCATTTCTCAAGCTATAGGATTGGCTAAACTACTTGAGTTTAAGTTTCACGACAACAAACCCAAATATCCAAAGGGTCGAACCTCCTTTCCTTTCCATCACCCACCTTTTTACCCAATCCTAAACCAGTCATTAGCCCTACCACCTTACCTACCAACCTTACTCCACTCCCCATTAAAGTTTGACATCTACCCAACTTCAAGAACGACGAGCCGCATGTTTATGCTATAATCGTGATGAAAAGTTTTACCCTAGCCATAAGTGCTCCACCACATTAGGAGATGATCCCCCTTTAACCCTGACATCAACACATCTCCTGAAAATTTCTTTATTCTCGAATCCGATGAATCTATCCATTTCCATTTGTCTTTCCACGTTTTTTCCAGCAATCTGTCCCTACACACTTTCAAGTTCCATGGTTACATAGAACACCTCTTGGTTACTATTTTGGTTGACACCGATACTTCCCACAATATCTTATGACCTCAGTTAGCTGTCCACCTTCAAATCTACATTGTACCTATCACCCTATTCTTTGTTATGGTGGGAAATGGTGAACGCCTTCATTACTCCATCGCTTGCCCTATTTATTGTTACCATTTAATCCCAACTTTTTAGCATTCCATTTTACCTCCTACCAATTGAAGGTGTCGATGTAGTGTTCGAAATGGACTAGAGATCGAGGCGTACCTGATCAAATAAAACATTTAAATGCAGTACTCAAGAATTAACCCAAGGTCGTCTCCTAGTGACTATTGTTTTCACTCAAAGGTTCTAGATTGCAGTTCAACACAAAGGGGGGGGTTGGTAGATTCACAATGCTAATCAACAGATTAAATTAAATGCAACAGTGATTAAAAACGTATTGACATCCTTGATTCAAACATAATTTCACTTATCATAGACCAGCAAATTAACACCTTTGCCTTCCCTCAATCCACTAGATAATAACCCACTAAAAGTTACAATCCAGCTTCATTATGCAATTAAGCAATGCACACATCTATAAATTCATGACAGCCAAGCTACATACATTAAGCATGAACATAACCTAACCCAAACATATGCAATTAATCTGTAAATTAAGCATAAACAGATGAACCACATGCATTCCCCAAATTCAGGACAAAGACATGGTAGATTTTACAAAACAAGCACAACCTCAAAGCTCCATTGCATTTTTCATTAAGGAGTCAATAGACTAATTTAGCTAGACATTGAAATAGGGCAATTAAACACTTCAAAACGAAATTCACCAAAACAGAACATCAAACCCTAACTTAGGAATTATTCAAACGCAGATTCAAGAGCAAAAGAGAATTCTAAAGCTTTAAATGAACGAAAATCACTGCTATCATATAAAAATCGAAAACCCCATACATGGGTGTCGTTCCAAGTCAATACAATTCAAAAAATGAGATGCCCAAGCTAGCAAATGAGTTCAAAATGTAAAACCCACATTAGGTGCTGTCAAATGTGCATAAAAATGGTAAAAACAAGTTCTAAAACGTGAAAAACAAAAGAGGCACCTTCATGGTCACCCACCAAAGCTTCAAAACATGAAAATAGAGAATGGAGAAGATGGAGTGCGGCTGCCATGCCAGAAGACCCTAAAATCTCGTAGTCACATCAATTATGCCACTCCTATTTACAAAAATGCCACTCATGGCTCCAAAATTACAAAACTACCATTCTGGTCAGCAGAATTACAAAAATGCCACTATAGGCAAATATTGCTGGCCCAATGACGTGAACAAGTTGATTGACATGACGCAGATGTGGCAATGATGTGGAAACTCTCTTCATCTAAAGATTAATGTTCAAGTTCCAAAATTGCTTCACCGAAATACCTAAAAATAATTAAAACCAAAAATTAGGCCAAATAATGTGAAATTAACCCAAATTAGGAACATTGGCCCACTTAAGCCCAATTGACGAAAATGCACTAAGAACAACAAGGTAGTGGAATAAGGAAAAATACTGACTCATCAAGGTTACGCTCATTGGGTCCCATCCAAGCAGATTTCTCCACTCCTCAACTGTCCTTTACCCATGGTCTCTCTACTGTTACTCTAAAAGGTACCATTGATACTAAACCTCATCCAACCTCTTTTCATCAGCTTTCTCATTTTATACATACAAATGCAATTGGATCCTTCCATATACTCACATTTCAACTTACACCTTCCACCCCCTCGCCTTTCATTAGTCAACCCATCCCCAAAGAACATAACCATATTATCCAAAATTTTGCCACTATTTTTTCAGTTCCTTACAACTTAGCCCTTAACTGCCCCTACAACCATCACATTCCTCTCCTTCCCCAACCCACACCAGTTAACATCAAACCATATTGTTACACTCATGCTCATAAAAAAGCAATGACCTCCTTCATCAAGACTATGTTGGCTGAAGGCATCTTTCAATCTAACAAATACACCATCTCTTCCCCAGTATCTTGATAAAAAAAGTATGACACCTATAGATTTTGTGTCGATTATAGGACATTAAATTCCATTACCATTAAAGACTGCTTGCTGATTAAACTATTAAGGAGTTATTCGATGAGCTAACAACAACTCATGTTTTCATAAAGCTTAACCTATGTTCTGGGTATCACCAAATCAGGGTAGCCCTTGAAGACTGTCATAAAGCAACTTTTTGCACCTTTGATGGTCATTATGAATTTTTGGTGATACCCTTTGGTTTGTCGAATGCGCCTTCAACTTTCCAAGCAGTCATGAATGACTTTCTAAAACCTCACCTTCGTCAATTTGTGCTTGTTTTTTTTTATGACATCCTCATTTACAGTACATCAATGAGGGTTCATCTTCATAACCTATAGGTTGTTCTTCAGTTGCTTAAGGACAATCAATTTTATGGAATTTAAATGTTCATTTGGTCAATCTTTTGTTTCCTATTTGGCCATGTTATTCATTAAGGCACAATGTCCCTTGACCTAAATAAAATCCATATTATTCAAGATTGGACCACCCTTAATTCATTCACCATTCTACGATTGTTTTTAGGCATTATAGGATTTTATCGAAATTATTAGCTGTTATGCCACCTCTTGCCTTTCCACTCACGAATATCTTTAAATTATCAATTTTTACATGGTTTACAAAGGCAGAAATTGCATTTACTAAATTAAAAGAAGTTCTCGTCCAAGTTCCCGTTCTTTAACTTTTTCGGTTTATCCCTTCCATTCGTGGTGGAAACTGATGCCTCTAGAGTCGTCGTTGGTGTAGTGTTATCTCAAAAGGGATATCCATTGGCTTTCTTTAGTAAGAAGTTGTGCTCCAAAATGCAAGCTGCTTTTGTGTATGCTAGAGAAATGTTAGCTATAACAGAGGCCGTAAAGAAATGGCATCAATATTTCATTGGTACACATTTTTTTATTTTAACAAATCAACAAAGCCTAAAGGGCTTACATACTAATGTATGCCATACCCTTAAACAATAACGCTGGCCACCAACTATTAGAATTCGGCTTTGGTATCCAATACAAACAAGGTCATCATAACCAAGCAACTGACACATTGTTCAGACCACCCCCTGTTTCCTTATTAATGGCCATCTCCTCCCTTACACCTCAAATCATCCAAACTCTTCAGTAATACTACATTAGCTCAAAAGGAAAAGCTTTAATACCACCACAACTTTTTATACCATTACAAGTGTTTATTTTTACTCGATATCTCCATTGTCCGTAACACAGCCTTGCACGAATTCCATGCAACTCCCACAACTGGTCACTATGGTTTAAAAGCCACAATGGCTCATCTTGCAATGTCATTTTCTTTGTCGGGACTGTACTGTGACACTAAGAAGTTCATCGAAGAATGCCTACCCTTCCAAGAAAATAAACCCATTATTAAAAAACCTTTCGGACTACTCTAACCCCTACCGCCACTAACCAACTTTGGGATGAACTTACCACAGATTTCATAACTCACTTGCCTTCATCCTTTGGCCACACTGTCATTTGGGTCCTCTATGACAGACTATCAAAATCTGCTCACTTCATTGCCTTTCCCACCTCCTTCAACGCCTCCCATTTAGCTAGCTGGTTTTCTATTAAAATTTGCAGGTTACATGGAGTCCCAAAGTCAATAACTTCTGATCAAGATATGTTGTTTCTCAGTAATTTCTAGAAAGATTTATTTAAAATCCAACGAATCAAACATAAATTCAGAACTGCCTACCACCCCCAAATTGACTGACAATCTAAAGTCATCAACAAAAGCTTAGAAATTTACCTTAGGTGCTTCACGAGTGACAATCCAAGAACTTGGTACAAGTATCTTCATTTGGCGGAGTTCTAGTATAACTTTTCATACTATTCGACCATCAATATGTCACCATTTCAAGTGTTGTATCGTCGTCCACCACCCACACTACCAGACTTTGTTTCCAGCACCACTAGTACTCTCGCACTCTATATTACTTTGCAAGAACGCGCCCAAATCTTGCATAATCTGAAGCACATGTTGGAACAAGCTCGATATCGCATGGCTTCCATGGCAAACAACTCCCGTCGTTAGCACACCTTCAATCCAGGTGACAGGGTTCTACTCTAACAATGCCCCCACCTCCAACACTCCTTGTCCGCTCACCCCCACAACAACTCTTTTGGAAATTTTATGATGCATACTCAGTGTTACAAAGAATAGGAGAAGTTGCCTATAAAATCGACCTTCCACCCTCATTTTGAATCCACCGGTCTTTCACATTTTTGTCCTTAAAGCTTATCATGGACCCATGCCCCCTTCTTTTCACTATCCATTAAAGCCTCATTCTCCTCCCACTTCTAACCTTTTACCCACTTTGTTTCCCCTACTTAATAAAATCCCAAACTCAACCCACGACTTAAATCATACTTTAGACATTTCAAAAGTTTCTTCCTAACCTATTAACTCTCTTTCCTTACCAACCACTACCATGATACCCACCCCAATGGTTTAGATTCCTTCCCATCATCCATTTAACACTCCACCTGCCACGTACGGTCAGCCCATAAATTCTACCCACACCAACGATTGAGATTACTTCATTTCATCCAATTAAGCACCAAACTACCACATATGATAAGCCATTAAATGCCCCACCCAATGATGAAGGATTGACCCCAACCAAGGATGGAGGCAACATGCTAATCTATTTTTATTTGCTTTGTAGGTTAATTAGGAGTAAGAAAGCAATGCTAGGTGGCACATGGTGATTGGAGAGCATAAATGATGTGGAGGAGAGACTAAAGCAAAGGCATAAAGCATAAAGTAAAAGGCATAAAACAAGTGTACCTATGTTCCTTTGGTCTCTTTTGTTTTTAGCACACTTTGGCCACTTTTTGGAGACATATGAGACACATTCTTTGTCTCCTTTTGTACTAGAACGAAATTAGCCTTGCACACACCATAGTTAGCTCTTTTGTCTCTCATTTTTTGTAACCGTATTTGACCTAGTTTCTAGAAGCTAGGGTTAGGTTTTTGTAGAGGCATCCTTAGGTATCTTTTATTTGCTTAGAGGCCCCTAAACTCTTCTATATAAGGGGTGCTCCTAGACATGTAAAAGGGTTGA
>Ga0209589_1009749_pt1 | contig 14331 bp, 8 predicted proteins | sample CowpeawhiteBW_FD_187525 | JGI IMG/M metagenome (GOLD analysis project Ga0209589, IMG submission 187525) | Root nodule microbial communities of legume samples collected from California USA - Cow pea white BW (SPAdes) (version 2) | ecosystem: Host-associated > Plants > Roots > Nodule | place: USA... | reverse complement strand
TTTTTTTTCTTTTTATCTTTTTCAAAGTGGATGCCATGCATCTCTACATTTTTTTTGGACAATTTTGTTTAAAATATTTTCAATCAATATATAATTTTTTTTGACAAAATTATTCTTATATAATTTATATTAATTTTAAACAACACATCTTAATTTAAAATATCTATTTAATCTATAATATTTATCCCGTCAAGTCGTAAATATTTTTCTCAATTTTCCTCAAATCTCGTCATATTTCTCTTCATCTAAAGAACTAAAACTTTCACGTCATTTTGTCCGAAAATCAAATACAAGGTAAATGATCTCTCTCTCTCGGCAGCATGTGGGCCCCACTTTCATTTTCTAATTTCTCCACCATGGAATCTTTTTGTTTTTATTTATTTATCATCTTTTTAATTTCATCAATGTTAGAAGCTTATAGAAAAACTATAAGGTATCTTTTATTAAAAACAAAATAGAATTCTCATCTTTGTATACTTTTTATTCTCCTGTTAAAAAGCGAGAAGTATGTTCTCCTAATATTCTGGTCACCGGAATGTGAAAAATTATTTTTCTAATTTCATTCCAACTTATTTTAATATTTATTTAACTGAGTTTAACTACAGGTCGTATATCTTAAATATCATTTGGTAGATTACACTAACTTTTATTGAACTTTTCAGCTTTTAATTTCCAACAAGTAATTAATTACATATTAAAATAATGTAAAAAAAATCAATATAATTAAATGTTAGATTTGACTTTTAAATTAATATAGTTTTTTTGTAACATTTTTTTTAAGTAGATGTTATTTTTTGATTTGAGAGCGTAGTTATTCATCTGGCGTTTGGTTGACCTTTCAAAGAAGGAGTGTGTCTCCCTCACTCCACAGCCACTACCACATTCATAAATTATTCCACGCTCATCACCCACATGTTTGTGCCACACGCCATCGTTCACACAGGACCCAACAACACATAACCGCTTTTTGATCACTTTCATGCCAGAAACTGATGAAACTAAGACCAGACACCCACTTTCAACAGCTCCCACTCTGCAACTAAGTCAACGACAACTATTTTCATTCTTGTGTGTGGAGCTTGCGAGCTTATTTGGAAAGTAGAAAAATCTCTTTAAGACTTTTCACAAGTTTAGTACAAAATCATTATTCCTTCACAAAAACATCATTTGCAGTACAATACCCACTACGTTGTTGTACTACATGCAGCGACACAGACCCAAAGTGTCTTCTAAGGTTAGCTAGCTTTTGGTTCCAATGACAATTATAAATTCCGCGTTTCCCCTTTCAATCTTTACCTCCCTCCATTCTTTTCTACCTCTCTTTCTTCTTCTGCGTCGTCGTTTTTGTGGCTTTCTTTGCACGCGCTTAGTTATTCTCGCCGCTTCGTAATTCAATTCAAGCACTGGTCCCTGTCACCACCGAGAGATTGAATTCTCCATCATTGAAATTTCTATACGCAACTGAGTCGTAGTGAGGTAACATATTTGACCCTGTTTCATCTTTCACTCATCACTGCTTTTTTTTCCTTACGTGGCATCAAATATTTGAACCGTGGAACCCGATTCCGATTCACTTTCTTCTGCTATTTTCTATACAAAGCTTCCACCTTTCTTTATATATTTTTGTTCTTGTGAACTGTTTTAAAATTATTTTTCTGATTTTACTCTATTTGTTTTGTCGGAATCACGAACCTGTAATAAATCTTGTTTCTTTATATGTTGTCCGCAACCTGGTTTGTCAAGCAATCATTGAATATTGCTTTTATCCTCTCTCTCTCTCTGATTGAGTGCCTCTTGTCCCGTTTTCGTTTCTTTGGTGACTGATCATTCAATCAGGGTTGAGGATTTAATGAATCCAATGGGTACTAATGCAACAAGCAACGAAGAACTCAAGGAGATTGAGAATCTCGGAAGAGAAGATATTGAAGAGGCTCCGGTTGTGCCTGATGACGTGAGTAGAATAGCACCATGGCCAAAACAGATTACAATTCGGGGACTGGTGGCTAGCTTTCTGATTGGAACAATTTATAGTGTGATTGTGATGAAGCTGAACCTCACAACTGGGTTAGTCCCCAATCTCAATGTCTCAGCTGCTCTCCTTGGTTTTGTGTTCATAAGAGCTTGGACTAAGATTCTTGCGAAGGCCAAAATTGTTTCAACGCCATTCACTAGACAGGAGAATACCGTAATCCAGACTTGTGCGGTCGCTTGCTATAGCATCGCGGTAGGAGGTGGGTCGGTCTTTTCCAATTGAACTTTTAACTTGTGTTTGTGTAAATGATAGTGTGTGTGTGTGTGTGTGTGTGTGTATTGAACTGAACTTGTGTAACTGTAGGTGGTTTTGGGTCTTACCTCTTGGGTTTGAATAGGAAGACATATGAGCAAGCAGGGTTTGATACAGAAGGGAATAATCCTGCGAGTACTAAGGAGCCTGGAATTGGATGGATGACAGCCTTTCTCTTTGTCACCAGCTTTGTTGGGTTGTTGGCGTTGGTTCCCATTAGAAAGGTATTTCATTTAGTCATATGATGTTTCACATGGTCATTGAATGCAAGTACTTGTCCAGATGTTGTTCTTTTGTAAGTTGATTTGTCTTGTCCTGTCATTTTGAAGTGGCGGTCTCACTTTTAAGGATTTTGGTTCTGCTTGACTTGAGTGGAGGTGCTGATAAGTTTGTGTAATTTAACAGATTATGATAATAGACTACAAATTAACTTATCCAAGTGGAACTGCCACTGCTGTTCTTATCAACGGGTTCCATACTCCTAAAGGAGATGCGATGGCCAAGTATGAACATGTTTTGTTTTGTCCTACTGCTATTTTCAAGTTAGACAAGTGAGTGTTTATTAGAGCTCGACCAATTCAACTTTTGCAGAAAGCAGGTTCATGGTTTCTTGAAATTCTTCTCAGCCAGTTTCTTCTGGGCTTTCTTTCAATGGTTTTACACGGGTGGAGATAGTTGTGGATTTGTTCAGTTTCCCACTTTTGGATTGAAAGCATGGAAAAATTCGTATGCTCCTTTGTCTTTATTCAAGTAGGAATAGTCTCTGAACCCTGAAATAATTGCTCCTGGTTTCTGATTAAAGCGCTTCAACTTGGCAGATTCTATTTTGATTTCAGCATGACCTATGTCGGAGCAGGAATGATCTGTTCCCATCTTGTAAATTTATCCTTGCTTCTGGGTGCTGTGATTTCATGGGGCATTATGTGGCCGTTAATCCGGGGACTAAAAGGAGAATGGTTTCCCTCAAGTATACCAGAAAGCAGCATGAAGAGTCTCAATGGCTATAAGGTCTAAATTTTGCCAGAATTTGTATCAAAGCTATGTACTATTTATATTTATTTTAGTTCATCCAACTTTTAAAGCCTTGATTTTTATTTTTACCTTTTTTTCATTTTGTTGCTGCAGGTTTTTATTTCCATTGCATTGATTCTGGGTGATGGGCTTTACAATTTTGTCAAAGTCCTCTATTTCACTGCCACCAATATCCACGCCTCCGTGAAAAGGAAAAACCTTAATACATGTAAGTAATCTCCAAGTCTTACTAATCACAGCTTTTTCCCATATAAAAACAATTGCTTTCATCGTCTCAGCAGACCACCAGCAAAAGAAAAAGAGTAACATAATCAAAGGCATATGAACAAACATTTACACTTTTTCTGTTGTGTCTATGCATGTGTCTGTGTTTGAAAATCTAATATCTTTGGCTCTGCAGTTTCAGATAACCAGAAACCGGTACCTATGGATGATCTTAGAAGGAATGAGGTGTTTGCAAGAGAGAGCATACCCATATGGTTGGCATGTGCTGGGTACATTTTGTTCTCCATCGTTTCTATCATTGTGATCCCTTTAATGTTCCCGCAGTTGAAGTGGTATTACGTGGTGTTTGCGTATCTTTTCGCACCCTCTCTGGGCTTCTGCAATGCGTACGGTGCAGGCTTAACAGACATGAACATGGCCTATAACTATGGGAAAGTGGCTCTCTTTGTGCTTGCAGCCTTGGCAGGAAAAAGTGATGGTGTAGTAGCTGGACTTGTGGGGTGTGGTCTGATAAAATCCATTGTCTCCATTTCATCTGATCTGATGCATGATTTCAAGACTGGCCATCTCACTTTCACTTCCCCTCGTTCAATGCTTCTAAGCCAAGCAATTGGGACAGCAATAGGCTGTGTTGTTGCTCCTCTCACATTCTTCCTTTTCTACAAGGCTTTTGATGTAGGAAACCCAAATGGGGATTACAAGGCACCGTATGCAATCATTTATAGAAACATGGCAATTCTTGGTGTGGAAGGCTTTTCTGCCCTTCCTCTGCACTGTCTCCAACTCTGCTATGGATTTTTTGCATTTGCCATAGCAGCCAACTTGGTCAGAGATCTTGGCCCCAAAAGGGTTAGGAATTGGATTCCACTTCCAATGGCCATGGCTGTTCCTTTCCTAGTTGGTGGTTACTTTGCCATTGACATGTGCATGGGTAGTTTGGTTGTGTTTTTGTGGCACAAACTACACAGAAGTGAAGCAAGTTTGATGGTTCCTGCTGTTGCTTCTGGTTTGATTTGTGGAGATGGATTGTGGATTCTTCCTTCATCGATTCTAGCTTTGTTAAAAGTTCGTCCACCAATCTGCATGAGCTTTCTGGCATCCAGTGCCAGTTAGAACTTCACAATACCATTCAAATATATCTAGAATAGATACCATGAAACAGATGCAATCAAGCTTAGTAGTTGCTACCATGATTATTATTATCAATTACATTCATAAAATTCAGCTCTTAGATCTTGAGCCATGTAAATATTTTGACACACTTCAATCTCTCAGCACAAATGTGTAAGAGTGAACATCTTCAAAATTTAAGCATATAACTCTACGCAAGTATGTCAAATTTTGAATCTTTTAAGCTGTCGGCTTTTGGAACAACGTCTGAAAAATGCTGTTATAGTATTTCTAATATGTTTTTTTATATTTAAGCATTCGTATAGGAAATTATGATTTTTTTTTTCTTTCTGCGCAAATACTTAAAATAGAAAATGAATAAAAAATAAGATAAAAATGATAGTTTTTTTTATTGGAAAAAGGATAAATAGTGTTACTAATTGCACCTCCTAAAACGTTTGAGTTCGCCCCCTTTGTTAGTTTGTTTTCTAATTCAGCTTAACAAAGAAAGGGCCTACTTTTTTTGCTATACGAACTACCCAGAATATACATTTTCACCTCTCAACTACAAGTCTTGTACTCCATCCAAAACTAACTCAAACTCATACATTATTACAGGCACACACACACACGTGTACCTTAAATACATGGTCAAATAATCAGAGTTTAAACAAACACTAAATTTAATTATCGTTTTTTAATTTATGTCGCAAAGCATAAAACAAGTTCATGTACTTTTTTTCATCTTGCTTTGCCATTGCCTTATTAGTTGCCTTACACTTGAAAATATCTTTTAGGTCCAAGTAGAACCAGTATCCCAACACATCCTTGATCCAAATTGAGGGAGTGAACACTAAAGAAGAAGTATGATGGTATGTTGGCAAGAGAATGTCCTATATTTACAAGGCTAAGGTGAAGAAGAATGGAAGCCACTACCGTTGCATTTGGGGTAAGGTTACAAGGCCTCACGGTAACAATGGTGTTGTTCGTGCTAAATTCAAGTCAAACCTTCCTCCCAGATCAATGGTAATTATTTGACAACATTGTTTTTATCAAGTTGCTTATTTTTCTGGTATTTGAAGTTTTTGAGTTTTTGATGCATTGCAGGGAGCACGAGTTAAAGTGTTCATGTATCCAAGTAACATCTGAGGTAATTAGGTTGTCATTTGTCTTTTTGCTTGATATTTGGAAACATTCCTATTATATTTTCATGGTTATGTAATTGGGTGGACTTCACCTTTAAATCTCAGATGTGGTTCTTGACATACATATTAATTATGGATTTGTTGTACATCGTTGCTTGACTTGTTCTCTTGTTTTTCCTTTTAGATTTATTCTCCTGTAAGTTGCTTGTATAATATGAAAAGTTATATAACAATATTTGTACTCACATGGTAGCAAAGTGAATAACCTATATTGCAATACAAAATGATAGATGTAATATACATTTGTGGTTTTGTATATCTGCCCGTTTTATGGTGCAATATTCAACAAGGATTTGTGGTAGACATGGTCTATTGTTTAGAATGCTATCAAAAGATCATGAATTGATTTGTTTACATAGATTTGTAGAAGTCCTATATTCTTAGTTTATTGTGATGTTTTATGTAATTTTAGAAAGTTGTATGGCTTATCGTATTTTTATTTTCTGATGTTATTATTCATTATTTGATTATGAAAATGGAAGATGAATCCTAGTAAAAGTTATCCATGTGGATGTCTGGTTTCCGGATTGTTCATGAAATTTGTGTAATTAGTACTACTTACCTACTTGTTTTCTATTAATGTATATTACAGTCCCCTTATTGTACATCGAATTCTTTGTTGCAGATACAGGAGGGAAGTCGTTTAGTAGAATTCACAGCTTGTTTGTAGGCACAAGGATTTTTGTTTTACCTTTCGATAATTTTGTTATCTATCAACCTTTAAGAATTTTCTTTACGATTTAGATTTCATGGGACCGAATGGTTTTATCCGTTATCTTGGCTACTGTCCATGAAGATTATATATTCGTTTTTATGAAGTGTGTGGATTTACTTACCCTCAAAGTTTACATTTAAGTCTGAGTATCAGATTTTAAGTGTTTGCTAAGTGTATTTAATTTTGACTGGGTATCGAAGCATATCGAAGGAGATCAGAGCAGATTGGAGGAAATAGAAGGAGATGAAAGGAGATATGAACAAGTCGAAGAAGATGAAAGGAGATATGAACAGATCAAAGGAAATCAGAACAATTCGAAGGAGAACGCCTAAGATCGAAGGAGATCTAAGGAAAGGAGATTGGAGGAATCAAAGGAGATCGAAGGAGATGGTTCACATGCATGAGACGTCGCAAGTTTCGTAGGCAATTTCACTGTCTTCTATGACACTCCTTCTTCAAAGGTAAAATCATTTCTCAAACTGGGGAGGTGTTTGAAGGTTTGGATTGAAGAAAGAATCACAAGAAACAAAGAGACATTTGTGCTGCGTTTGTGTTCTATGATGTTGGAAGATGGCAGGTGTAGAAGATTGAGGAGATGAGGCGACTACAAATTAAGGTTAAGAAAAAATTTCCTTTAATGTGGGTTGGGTTGGGTATCCACGAAAATTTAATTTGATACCCTTAACACGACCATTTATATCCGTATTTACTGGTATAGTTTTATTCAGTTAATTCGAATAAAAAATATCGTCACTCGAATCCTTATTTTTTCTTTCGGGTTTCTCGGTTTCAAACAGATTGAATAATTTTGCTCACCCTTACTTGAAAACACTAGAGATGAAAAAACACTCCTTTTGAATCACATAAAGGATGACCAACTTTTCTAGTAACAGTAGTAACATGCAATCTCCCAATAACCCACTTAGGAAAAATTATCCCTCTACCCACACTAGGATTTTCAAAGCAATTTTTAAGAATGCTCAAAGAAACACTTTGCAGTCACAACACTTAAACTCTAATTCTTAAAAAGGTGATTTTGGAAGAGGAAAATAGTTATATTTAAATAGGTATGAAAACTAGGTCAAGAAGCTGGAAAGACAAATTCAAGTGATAATCGATTATCCTAGTGAGTTTTCTAAAATTGAACACAACTTAAGATAATAGATTATTCTAGTGAGTTTTCTAAAATTGAACACGACTTAAGATAATCAATTATCTTAAGTGATAATAAATTAGTACAATGAATTTTACAAAAAATAAAAGGATCCTAGATAGATTTAGAGCTGGCTGCTGTTTCTAAACTAATTTAAACTATTCAAAACATAATTAACTTATTACAAGAAAGCTTTAAGTATCAATTAATTTGTCTTCAAAATATACGTTACGGGTCGAAGTAGATAAACTATAAGGTGAAGTTAAAAATGTTTATCTACAATTTGCTTCAAATTCCTTGTCATCAAAACCTTTTGAACTTAAATCTTCCTCCTTTGCCAACACATTCATGATGGTGATGTAAGTTTGAGTTTTCCTATATTCTTAATTCAATTATAAAAAAAAACTACTCTACATGATATTAAAACTTGAAAATTGTAGTTATTAATAATAATAATAATAATAATATTATTATTATTATTATTATTATTATTATTATTATTATTTTAGGAGAGCCCAAAGGGTTAATAAGATAAGTGTTGAAAAAAAAATTACTTAAAAGAGCTTTATTAAAAAGATGTTTTAACTATTATTTTAAAGGAATGAGCATATATTTTATTAAAAAGAAATTTTTAAGTTGATTTTGAAATTTTAATTTATTTTTAATTTCTAAACTAATTTTTCTTTTTTTATGCTAAAAAATATATAATGTTAATTTAAATTATTTATACATCTGAAAAATGAATAAATATAATTATATATAAAAGAGGTAAAATTAAATGTTGACGATAAATATATTAAGAGAAACAAAGCTGTCAACTATTGTTAAAAAACTTTTTAGTTCATATAAAAATAAAACCTAGCAAGATAAGATTTTATTATCAATTCTAATATTTTTGTAAAATTAAAGAGAAAAGGTTTCTCATTAATAAAAATTAAATTTTGTGACCCATTAAATATAATATTTTCTCTCTTATTAAATTATAAACAAATGTCTTATTATTATTATTATTATTTCTCTTCCTCCTTCCTTTTTCTATATTCTTGATTTCAACATTATTATAAAAAGAATAAGATTTGATCTCAACATTACTATAAAAAAAATAAGATATTTAATTTTCGATGATGATATTGAACATGAACGATTTTCCATTTAAGCTCCTAGAATTTCCTTTACATTACTTTTAATAAAATATATTTTCATTCAAGTATATTTAATTTATACGTACCCACAACTTCTCCGTATGTTTCATTCTTCATATATAAATACTTTTTTTTTTCCATAACACAATGAATCAGTTAATGTGGGCTAACAGCGGCAGTGCCAATAAACAGTTGTTATTGGGCCTAAATAAAATCCAAATTCGCAGGTTTCGGAGGGTTTCTAGAGATTCTTATAAAATCCCTAAAAACCCAATTCTCTGAAAGTAGGGTTACGCCGCACCGCACCGCAGTGTTGCTGTTGTTTCGTGTGTTAGCTGCAGCTGCGAAGATGGTGAAGGGACGTCAAGGAGAGCGCGTCAGGTATGCTTCTTTCATTCACACAGGCTTGTGCCCATCGCTAAAGTTTACCTTCTATCTTCAACACTTAATTTTTCTTTTTCTTTTGAAACTCCAATCACAATCTCGAATTCGTTTATCCTAGTTCTAAAACCGGATGTTCCTGTTTTTGTTCATTGTCTGCATCGTTGATTGTTATTTTACCCACTAGGGTTCTTGGAAGTTGAAGGGATTTTGGGTTATTGATGGTTGTTAGAATTGGAATGTTGTTGGTGCTACAGATTTAACGGGTTTTATGGAATGGATTTCTTTGAGACAATAAGAGAAAGATAGATAAGGGATTTTTCTTTCCCAGCCGTTGCCCTTGTCAGAGATATCCATTTTTTTCTTTAAATAGCGAAATATTGCCCTTGTCACACATCTGCTGTCACTGAATTTCTATCTCTTAGTCCGTGGTCTGTCTTCCCTTTCCATGCTCCTACTACCAAGGGATCCCCGAGGCATTACCTTAAGCCTGACAAAGATAGCATGTTTCACTTTCCTTTTCATTAGAAACAAAACGATTTGATAAAATGATTTGAATACATGTTTTGCTTTTGTATTGATTCAGATGTTATTTGCTGCGTATATAGTTATTTTCATATACATCCATTCCTCATTCCTCAATCACTGCATGACTTTTAGTTGAAATTAACACCGCTACTTTTTTCCTTTTGTTTTAGGCTCTATGTGAGAGGTACAGTCCTTGGATACAAAAGGTAAATGCTTCTTGCCCTGTTAATTTTATTTTCATTTTGCTTTGCCATTGCCTCACACTTAATATCTTTTAGGTCCAAGTCAAACCAGTATCCCAACACATCCCTGATCCAAATTGAGGGAGTGAACACCAAAGAAGAAGTAGGATGGTATGCTGGCAAGAGAATGGCCTATATTTATAAGGCTAAGGTGAAGAAGAATGGAAGCCACTACCGTTGCATTTGGGGTAAGGTTACAAGGCCTCACGGTAACAGTGGTGTTGTTCGTGCTAAATTCAAGTCAAACCTTCCTCCCAGATCAATGGTAATTATTTGACAACGTTGTTACTATCAAGTCGCTTATTTTATTGGTATTTGAAGTTTTTGAGTTTTTGATGCATTGCAGGGAGCACGGGTTAGAGTGTTCATGTATCCAAGTAACATCTGAGGTAATTAGGTTGTCATTTTTGTCTTTTTGCTTGATATTTCGAAACATTTCTTTTTATATTTTCATGGTTTTGTAATTGATGGTTATGTAATTGGGTGGACTTCACCTTTAAATCTCAGATGTGGTTCTTTACTGAGTATTAGATTTATCAGATTTTAAGTGTTTGTTAAGTGAATTTAATTTTGACTGAGCTGCATAGCTTAATTTCGTTGCAGTGTAGTTTAATTTTTATTGGTGCAAGGGAGAGAAGTATGATTGATTGATGAAAATATTATTTTCCCTTTAACTATTTAGGTAGAACAACGGATTAACTATATACTCTAACCTATATAGTTGTGGTTCTTCATAGCAAAGCAAATATTTTATTGCGTTTATGAATAATTGTTCTTAAATTTTAGTTGGCTTAGATTATAGGCCTTGTAGTTTTATTTATTATTTTCAAAATTAAATTGTATTTGAAAGTATAATAATCGTAATAATGTTAAGGAAAATAATTATTTCGTAGTGGATTATGTTTCCATTATATTACTTTTGGTAGGATTGACATCTGTACCTTAAACGTGATACAGGAAGAAAGCTTTAACCTTTTCTCCAATATTAATGATAAACCTTCTCACGAATAGAGTTGGGGCACTTCTTTTTCCTCACTGAAGGATTTCTTTGCATCTCAAAATTTTCATGAACTCTAAAATAACTTTTAAACTTGTATCTAATCTGCACTTTAAAATGGATTTCAAAAAAACAAAAAAGCATGTTCAGAAAGTTATTTGATTTCGAAATTCAGATGAAAAATCACCGGATTTAAATCCATCGATTAAGAAAATTATATATATATATATAAATTTTTCTTTATTTTTTTTTCGTTTTTATCAATGTTAATTTTAATGTTTTTAGATTTTTTTAATTTTATTTATATTTATTTTTATAGTATATATTAATTAAATTAAAAAAATATAACTACATATTTTAATTTTGAGTTTCAAAAAAATATATAACTATATATATTTTGTTCTAAATTTTATTTAAAGGTTAATTTTTTCAATTCTAATTATTTTTTTCTTTAGTTTATTTATTTTATTTATTATTTACTCTTTTTATGGTCTATTTTTTTAAAAATTTATTATTTTTCTTAATACATATTTTAAAAATAATATAAACTATTAATATATATATATATATATATATATATATATACATTAAATTCGTTAAATATGTTGTCAAACTGACTAAGAACTGGTAATTAGTTTTGCATAACATATAAACTCGTTCATGTCATTATAGGATGTACTTGCATTTAGTCATTAAAATTCTAAGCGCTAAGGGCTTATGTACCTAGGCAGCTTATTGTTATAATTAATTTTGTATGTTAACTCAGTCCGAAATAGACACATTATCTAAGTATCCAAATAAGAGATAAAAAATATATTTCAACCATCGCAAAATAGGAAAGATATAGTATGTATATGATATATGATTTTCAACCTAAAACATAATATGTTAATTTACATATGTTGATACACACTTGATATTCATAGGCCTAATAGTTATATGTCTAAATAACATAAAGTTGGATCCATCTCATTATCACTTATACTCGCTATAATTATTTATAAGGTTCTTACTGCTTTGAGTGCCAAAAAGTCTTCATGGGTCCATTTTTCTTCCTTGTGATTTGGTCATCATTCACAAGTCAGCAATCATGCAACCCACCTCCAAAATTGCTTGGCCAAACTCGGTAAGAACAATGAAAAAATATATATTTTACATATTTCTTGCATTTGGGGTTTAGGGTTTGCATATGTTTAGCACAAACAATGGCAAACTTGTTTTGGGTGTTTACGACCAAAAGCTTTGCAATGACCACCTTTCCCACATGGATGCTTTTGGCAAAGGGAATTATAATGTTTATCGTCATTTGTTCCTGGGTTGCAATTTCGTACCTTGTTGTCATAACAACATTTCACATTTGTTTGTATATCTTTTACGTCCATCACTTCAGCTAAATCCATCACTTCACTCTCTTTCATCGTTTTCTCTTACCTTAATTCTGCTGCAACTGTGTTCACACAACAACATTATATTTACAATAAGCATTTATAACGTCATAATCAACTCCTCTCACATGCATACGTGATCAACACAACTATACATTTTAACTTCAACATGCATGCGTCACTACATGACCTTAAGTTAAATTAACCTTGGATTCAGTAAATCTTAAATGTTTAATCCATGAAATGTATTTCTATTCATTGAATATTAAATGCTTAAAGCATGAATCATATATTTTTGTGTGAAATAAAAGGAGAATTGCAATATATACATATAGACAGAGGAAAAAATTGGCCTTAATTAGTTAGTTGTTGAGAAAATTGGCAACTCAACAAAAACGTTAATGATTTGTAAAATACCTAAAAAAAGTTAATAAAGTGATTCAATTTATAACTTACAAATAATAATAACAATCACAAAAAAAAGGCTTAAAGATTTAAAAAAAAAACTTGATTTTCCAATCATTGTTTGCAATAAACTACACGAGTCCAATTAAATAAAATACTACTCAAGCTCAAAAAAGAAAATATGAAGATAGAAGCATAATAAACTTCATGAAAAACATTTGTATAAGGACAACAAAAATAAATTAGTGACCATTAACCTAATTTTAAATTAATCAAACTCATTAAATGAATTTAGGTGTGTTAACTTAAGAAGTTGCATGTAGGTTTGAAAGAAAATGGATAACTAACTTTATAAAACTAATATAGGATACATGAATATATATTATCATCTCAATTATATATCCAAAGAATATGAGATCTCTATTGTTTTGAATATTATGTTTGGTCAACGTTAATAAAAGATACAACTTTATGCTTACATGTGGGGTTTGATGGGTAAAAATGAATTATGTTAAAAGATGACCTATAAGAGCTTTGGTTGGAATGGTTGTAATTTTTAGTTAAGTGAAATTAGTTAAAGTTTAGCACCTTAGTGTAGATGATCCAAACTTGTGAAAGCGACCTTATCATAGTAATGTTTTATGTTGGCATGCTGTACATTTTGCAAATTTGTTAGAAAGGTTTAGAGATTATAATAGTGATTTTGATAATTTAGAAGTTATTTGAAAATTTGATAAATTATATCAAGTTTGTTGTAGTAATTCAATGGGATTGGTTTTGATTTGAATATTTAATAGAATTAAATGTACTTTTGTTTGATATTTTTAGTTATTTGAATTGTTGGATGATGTTTTCAATGTTAGAATCACAACTTAATTATATTATAGGATTCATTTGAAATGTTACGATAGATCCAAATGTGATTTAATAAAATATGATGATTTATTGGTTATTGCAATAAGTTATAATAAAATAAAATAAAATTGATTTGATAGACTTTGATTTATAAAAGGGGATTAGGTATTTGTATCTTATCATAAGGTTCTTTCGCAATAACCTATCAAAAACGTGTGAGAGAAGAAAAAAAAGGCTAAAAGATAGAGTGAGAAAAAGAGTTGAAGAATAGAGAAATTGAATAATGCATACTCATTAGATCTCTCGTGAATCAAAGTTAATATCATATTATGTTGTATGATCTGAGAATCTTAAATCCTAACTTAGATTAGTTTTCTATAATGAATTATGATGGATGAAAACTACGAATTAACTTACATTCAAAATGTAAAAGTGTATGATTATAAAAAAATTGACATTTTAATTGTAATTTCGTATTATGAAAGTTGTTTAGAAAATGTTGAATAATGTTATTGTAATGTTGGTTGAAGAGTTATACATGTTGTGCATGTTGTTAATACAAGTCAAAATTTTGAATCTTGATAACCTATTTTAATTTTTCTTTTTTTATTTACATAGGTTTTGTTTTGAATTATTGGTTAAACTTTGTTTGATCAAATTAGTTTGAAATAT
>Ga0209589_1009748_pt1 | contig 14331 bp, 6 predicted proteins | sample CowpeawhiteBW_FD_187525 | JGI IMG/M metagenome (GOLD analysis project Ga0209589, IMG submission 187525) | Root nodule microbial communities of legume samples collected from California USA - Cow pea white BW (SPAdes) (version 2) | ecosystem: Host-associated > Plants > Roots > Nodule | place: USA... | reverse complement strand
ATATTTTGCTCTATATATAGAGTATATCAATAAAATACAAAAACATGTTCCTCCGTATAACATATCACATATATCTCTCATATATCTTTTATATCTCTCATATTATCAAAAGCCCTAAAAATCCCAATATATCAATAGTCAAAACTACTCTTTATAAGATTCAACCAATTTTGTGATTAACTTTTTTCTTTGTTTTTTCCTTCAATACGAACTTTTTTTTAATTAAATTTATCTTTGACCAATAACCAACATAATAATTATATTTTGTTAAAGATACATTATTTGTTTATTTGATTTTGTATTGTATATATTAAATAATTTAATGTATACGAATTAAATATTAATATCACATTCATGCTTCTATAGATAACATGTCGTCATATAAGTTAAAAATTAGTTGGTAGCAAATGCAGGATTAAAGTTACCGACTTTTTAAATGCGTGGACCAATTTGAAGTAATTAAAACTATAAGATTAACAATTGTTTTATTTTAAAATAAATGATATAAAATGACGAATTAAAACTAGAAAAACCAAAATTTCCCATTCTTAAAATTAGAAGATCCAAAAATACAACTAACCTTTCTTTTTATTTTCTCGTCATTCTTGTTTACTACCTTATTCTTTAAAAATGGTATTCATCTAATTAAATCAATTTCTAACTAACTCAACATAAGTTTTATATTTAACACATAAATATAATTTGAATATTTAAACAAAAAATATTGTCAAGTACCATTGTTAAAAGGCATTTTTTTTAAGTTGTAGTATATCGAAACATCATAATTTTTTTCTCGAAAAATTTAAGGATACATAAAAATTTCTATTTATATGTATATCTTGAGCGTGGTATTAGATACTGCAAACTACAATTTATTGATGAATGGAACAGTTCATATTTAAAAGCGTTGACAAAATTTCTTTACATTTTCTTGCACTGTTATTTTACTTCTCTTGAAGCTTTAGATAAATAAATACAAAGAGCCACATATCTATAAATATTTCGTAGAACAATGCTCCTTAAAGAATGCCTAGAGACATGCTTACCACATAAAGGTCCTGAAAGGGTCAAAATTACCCGTTTTAGAGGAAGTTTCAGATCAAATTTACATTCTCTTTGACTTGCACTCACTTTATGCATTTTCACCTTGTTTGATGAATTTTCTGTAGCATTTATGCCACTACCTTGTTATTGTTGCAATAAAGTTTCAACTGGGTTTGTTGCGTAGTGTGCATTTCTTGGAAAAAATGGATGGGGTTTTTCGATGTATTGATGGAAGATATGATGTATCTTTGGCAGATTCTACCATGATGTGGATCGTGCACTATGCCATGAACAAAGCTCAGGAGAAAATGAAGGGAAAAACAGGAGTGCTAGAGCGGTTGAATGAGATATCAAAGTTCTATGAGTTAGCAGTGATGCAACTTGAAGGTTGTCTAAGCATTGTTCATGCAGAGACTGAAAGCAGCTTTCTTGAGAGCAACCATGAAGAGGTACTTGATGACTTGAGAGACATAAAGCATCGCCTTCAATGGCGTTTGAAGGAAACGGAATTAGCCATAGTAGAGAAGGACAAAGAGTTGATACAGAGATTAGAAAACGAGTTGCAACTTAGGCATGCTTTAGAGCTGAAAGAAAGACAATTGGTTGCTTTGGGAGTTAGCCATGAGGTTGAAACAAGAAGTTTCGATGCTGAGAATGATCAAACAACAAGAAATGAGAATAAAGATGGTGGTGGTGATGAAGGTTTTTGTGAGCTGAGAGCTGGTGAGGATGAACCACAACATGAAGTGTTGAGTAAGGTACAAAACAATGGTGTTGGTGGGAAAAAGGTTGAGGAGATGGGTTCTGATATTGAGATACTGAAGGAGACTATGGATCTTGCTTTTGGGAAGATGCAATCTGCACTTTTCTTGTGCGAGATGAGGCCAAAAGAGAGGGAATGGAAGTTGGCAATTGAGAAAGATGTGATGTCTATATTAATTGGAACCTCCATAAGGAGTTTTCAAGAGAACATTGAAGAACAAGTGAAGAAAGATGAGAATCATGTTGTGAATGTTTGGAAGGAGCAATGGCCAAGGTTGATGAATGAGTTTACAAGTTTGCAGCATGAGTTTTCCTATTTCTATGACACATATCCTGAAGATTCTGATTGTTCATCACTTTCTTCCCCAGTAAAGCCTTCTTCCCCAACAAGGCCTTCTTCACCTGAAGGAAGTCATGAAATGCCTAACAGGTTCTCTCAGAGGGTGGAAGAGACAGAAAAGTCTGCAGAAGATGAAGAAAATGAAGATCGGAGCAAGTATGTTGCAAAGTTGATAAAGAGTCATGAGTCCATTATTCGCCGGAAGAGTGAAGAAATGAATTTGAGTAAGCATGGAATATTGCAAGAAAGAAAGGCTTCATATTCCAGGAGAAGAAGGGAACTGAATCGTGTGAAAGAAAGAATCCATGTTGTCACTGAAAAATTGGACAATTTTATATATCGGAATGTTAAACTTAGTGAATCTCTTTTCAAGCAAAGATGTGTTCGTGACACAGAACCATTTTCAATGGGGCAGTTATCAGAAGTAGATGAGAGTCATACTAGCAAGGCTGCTGAAAGTCAGAGAAGTTATGAAGAGAAGTTAAAAGAAATTTGTGATGCTGAAACTAAAAAACTGGAGGAATTAGAAATGGTGTCACCAAGAGACAAGGAATTTAACGTAAATCAAAATTTGAAATCAGAAAATGTGTTTGGTTCTATAGATGATCAAGCAGAAGAGTTCAATAGAAAATTGCTCAACTTTGAGTTGGAGAAGCAAATACAGGAGCATGTATGTAAGTGTTACTTAAGGGAAGTAATGAATGAGTGGAACGAGAACATAGAAAAACAAACAATTGAAAGAAAGATCAGAGAGGACATAAATCTGATTTTCTTGTCTGAGGCAGCAAAGCAAGAACTTTCCTTAATCAAAGAACAAAGCAGAGAAGCTAAGGGAAGTTGTTTACAGTGCTTGACATGTAGTAACCAAGTAGATGAAAAAATAAACAGCACCATAAGTGAGGATATATCCATGTTTATCATTCGGAAAACTGTGGATGAATTCAACAAAAAGATGGTAGATTGCGAAGTAAACAGTGTCATATCAGAACAGATACATCAGATTGTCTTTGGTGAAACATTGAAAAACTTGGTCAATGTTGCAAGTTTTGTTTCAAAGGAGCATAGAGAAAACAGGAAAAAATTTCTGGATCAGTTGCAGTTTATGTCTATTGAAAGTTTTCTGAAGGAAGATGTGAACATGGTTGTATTCAAAGTCATGCTTGAGGAATGGAGATGGGAACTAGATGACTACTATATGGAGAATTACATCAAAGAGAAGGTAGACCAAGTTGTGATGGTTGAAACATTGAATGATGCCTTTTTCTTGAGCATGGAAGTTAATTCATTGGTTGAAGACAATTCCATGGAAGATGATTGTTCTACCTCTTCTATGATGTTAAAGCAACTTTGGAAAGATGAGGGAGAAGAAAACTTGACAACTATACTGTTAGAGTCTCTACTTAGTTGTTTTGAGGCAGAGGAGAATCTGATGCTAAGTGCAAAGTGTGAGATCAAGGAACAATGCAGGCAACTAGACTTGGGTTCAGAACGTGGAGACCTACATGAGCATGAAATATTTGAAGATTTGATAACTGCAGAAGAAGAAACATTCTCTTCACTGACCAGCAAGGTAGAAAATGTGTTGCAACAATTAGGTATAGGCAAGGCACTTCTGAGGCACTTAGGCACCAGCTTAGGCCACAGTCTACGTGATTCAAACAATTTTCAGAATCAAATGTCAAATAATGAAGAAGGTCAATTGAGGCTGTCTTCTACTGCTTTCATGCCCCTTTTGAATCTTTTACTGACATTTGGAGAATTTGAGCCAATGATATGCCAGAAGTTTGAGATGATGGCTTTGAGGTATTTCACCATCATTGTTCATCACTGTTTTTCACATGGATACCATCTACCTATTATATGATTTTTCCTTCCTCTTACATTTTCTCTAACTATTCATACAGATTGGAAAAGATGAAAGATTGTTTGGATCCTCTTATTGAGTTGATTGGTTGCTTCAGAAGCAAGGAATTACTTTATCAGAAGGCTTTCATTAAAAGGTGCCAGAATCTCCAAAAGGCTGAAGCTGAGGTCTGTAGCATAACCTCAAACTTTGTACATTCATGAAATTTAAAGGGTCATTCAGTTTGAGAAATGATTTTTATGTTTCCATTTTTAGTTACAAAAATATCACTTTTTTCACTTTTTTTTTTCTTGTTTTCAAATGTTTGAATAGGAAACATTGAAAGTAAAGACTGAAAACAGCAAACATAAGAAAGTTGTTTTCACTGTCTTTCTCAGACCAAACTGTCCTAATATTTAAGGTTATTCACCTTCTTGCAAATGCTAGTAATCATTGGAGAAACAGTCAAAATCTAAAGCTTTTCTGTTTAAATATAGGTTGATCTTCTTGGTGATCAAGTTGATGCACTTTTAACGTTACTTGAGAAGATATATGCAACCCTTCATCAGCATGCACCAGCTTTGCAGCAGTTCTTTGAGGTGAAAAGTTCATATTCTAGTTGATTTTCCAGTTAAAACTATGGCCTGCCCTCAAATTATTTTGAAAGATCATGCTCTTAGTTTATATCTTAATTCTTAAATTTGTTGCACCATTATTCTTTAATTATTTTTCTTTTTCATTTGTTCTAATCTTTGACAGGTCTATAACATTTTGGAGCTGATAAAAAGAGAACTGATTAGTGGATCTGTTGAATCTGTAATTGGTGTCGTGTCATAAACAAATGTATGTTGCAGAACATTTATATTTCTGTTAGCAATATGTGGCTACTATTCATAAAAGCACAGAAAAATGGTTTCCTCTATCAGAACTTTTACAAGAAAATAGGAGCTCATACCAAAGCAAAAAAATAAGAGTTGGAAGTATCAAGTTCAAGAACAATTATACTAACCAAACATTTACATAAACCTTCTTTTTGTAAATTCTAGAATTCATTAAAGAGTAGTTTATGTACATACTGAAGCAGAAAGAACCAAATCTTTTAGTAAGGCTTCAAGCTTTGCAGCATTTTCTGCAACTCAAATGTAATGAGCTTGTTCTATGTTCCTTTAAATGCTTCATTCCCAAACTTTGGCACCATGTCTTCAAATATCTCCTACTCTTCAAATTCAACACAAATGTGACATGATTCTATTGCAAAATCAGGCATGAGAAGGAGAATTTTGGTAGATGTTTGAACAGGAAAAAAAAATGGCATTTATGAGTGCAGTGCTGGTATATCTTGCAGGATTTGCTCCACCACAATGCCACATGCAAACAATTCAGCCACAAGAAGTGCTACATTTGCATTTAAAAATTCCTTTTGACCATAAAGCTCAGGTTCCCTCTTGTGCATTGCCCATGCCATAGCTGGTGGAAGAACTCCATAGAGCACTGTCATGCAATATCCCCCCTAGTACACAATAAAACATCAACAACCACTAACCACAGGAAACAGAATTTATCTATGTACATAAAGAGCTTTTGATTGATCAATTGAATTGATAAAACAGTTTTTTGGAAAAATTTAATTACAGAAATTCCACCTTATTTTCATTTTAGGATAAATGATCAACTAGGTCCATGAATGTGTAATGTTGTCCATTTAGTCACTGAAAGAATGAAAAATCATATCTAGTCTTTGAAAGTGTAAAAAGGGTTTTGCTCCTGAATATTAAAACTCAATGACAAAATAGTCGTTTATTTAGTGTCAGATTGGTCCTTAAAATTTCATTTTACTGACAAAATGGTCCATAAAACTTAACTGCAGAATGCAATTGTCACACTTTTTACAAATTCAGTGACCAAATCAAATTTCTCATTCTTTCAAGAGCTAAATTGAGAGTGTATCATATTCATTGTTCTTGTATAAATTTTGAAAACGCAAAATAAGGTGACATTATTGTAATTAAAAGTAAAAACAAAGAAATGTTTTCTCAAACCAAAACTACCACTTAATCTTTCAATGCCACACAGACAGAAAGACCTCTTTCTCAGCTTACAGCAATATCTGTGGCAGCAGAGAATGCATCCGGAAATGTTGTTGAGACAAACAGTGAGGGAGCAACTACCATTGTTACAGCTGTGAAATTTGTTTTATTCCTGCTCCACCAATTTCCCTGTCCAAAAAACTTCATTCATTACAGCATAGCATGATTCTTTGTTAACTGTGTTATAGGGTAAAAGAAGTAAAGAGTAACACAAGGTTTGCACCCACTTATATACCGTAAATTGACTTTATTTCTAGTCGATATGGGATTTCCAATAACGGTTGTAATTAGCATAGATATTAAAGGAGCATAATTTAGTTTTACCTTTTCTGTGGGAGGGGAATGCCAGGTTCCATTTTTAAGTTGCTCCTTGAAGAACTCTGTGAAGGCTAGGAGGGTGCCAATAAGTGATGTACCTACTACCAAAAGTGAGAAGGCAGCGACCATAATTGAAACCCCATTGTTTCTCAACCTAAAAAATTGACATTTATGAGTTTTCGTTGATTGAGGTGCAGCTTGAGAGGCTCTATCGCTCTTTGTTTCACAAAAGTGTAAAAGCTTGCATCAATACTTTCATATACATAATATATTAGAAGTCTAATTACTTTGTGTAGTTCATGTAACCAATCTTTTCTGCTAGGATTAGACTTTGTTACAGAAGATTTTGCTGAGTGAGTTTTACACAAGGTTTCTCAAAATTGCCTCTAACTTCATATTTACATTACATAGCAACCAGGGGCGGATCATCATGGGTGCAGGGGCCTTGACCCCCCCCCCCCCCCCCCCCCCCCCCCCAAAATTTTGAAACTTTTTTTACAATAAATATTTTGATTTTTTTATTATAAATATTAGGTATTTTAATTTTATTTTGTTATAAATATTAAATTAAATATTTTATTTCTTTTATAAACATAATAATTAATACTAATAAATAATAAAATATAAAATCAAATATAATAAAGAATAAAGATTAAAAAATTTATCAAGATATTTTTAATTATTTGTTTTCATTATAGATTGTGTTTTTCATAAATTGTTTTCATATTTCATTCTCATCTGTTTTCTTTTGTTTCTAAAAAGAAAAAGATCTATTATTTTTTCTCTTATTTCTCCTTTATTTTCTTCCATCCTCAAGGAAGAAAAGAAGAAAGTAATTCTTTCGTCTCACTTGATAGTGAAATATTAATTCAATAATTTATTTAATGAGCCTATTTTATATGTCTATGTCTTGAATTTCTTACAAATTATTCTCATCTTCCATTCTTACCTATGTTCTTTTCTTTCGGAAGAGAAAAAAATCAATTATTTTTGCTTTCATCTCTCAACTGTTCTCTTCCATTCGAAGAAATAAAGAAGAAGGTAATTCTTTTTTGTCTCACTTGATAGTGAAATATTAGTTTAATAATTTCTCTTTTATATTAATTTTTTATTTTATCAACATAGAAGAAAAAATGATTGTACTGTGTATTTTTTATAATTGAATTTTAAGTGTGGTTTGATTATCATCGAATTTTCTTTTGGTATTTATGTCTCTCAATTTTTTATTAGATTATGATAAATCACTTTTTAGTATTTTTTTCTTAAAATAGGTATATTGATGAAGAATAAAGGAATAGATTATTTAAATAGGTATATTGATAAATCATTTTTGGTATTTATGTCTCTCAATTTTCTTCGTATACTTCATTTTTTATTGTGTTAGTGACAATAATGAAATGTATAAATTTTGGATGTATTATTTGGACACCCCCATCAATGTTGGTCAAGATCCACCACTGATAGCAACACAATTGTTCCTAAAGTATTTTACTAGGGAAAAATTACCTGTATAACAAGGCAACAGGGTCAACCACTTGTTTTGCTTCAGCTGCAAGACCAAGAGAAACTGCATTCCAGACAAGCACTGCCACCAGTGGCACAAGAGCACCAATAAAAACTGAAGCTTTTATACGACGAAGGTCACCTTCCAAATAAGTGCAAATGACTGCAATGTTTGTAAAGCCAAATGCTTTAGCAAAACCATACTCATAGAATTTAGAACAACCCAGAACAACTCATGAACAAATTCATATAAGAGATCAAGTAGCAACATCCAATGTACAACCTTAAGATAATGAATTTATAACACTGTGTGTTTATATGGCTTATATTGCTGCTTTTGTTCATCATATAAGAGATGAAGTAACCAACCCAAATGCTTTTGTTTTCATTCTTACATGGGGTTATATCATGAAACACAAGGGAAAAAATAATAACAGGTATGGTTGGTGGAATCTTTGTCCAGTCACTAAGGCCTTCAACTCCTGACCATCCCCCAAAAACAACAGCTAGCACCTCAATAACCAGTAATAAACCTGCAAATAAGAACTTATACAATATCAGTTTTAGAACTTATGCATCAGAAGAGAAAGGTTGAACATAGTTTAGTACTTACATTACAAGTGCCATGTATTCTCAATTTAGTTGTTAATTATAGTAAGAACTTAATAAATTAGTCCTTGTATAAGCAAACATTGTGCATTATGCATTTAACATAATGAAACAATATTGTGCAAAATATGGTCAAATTAGCACAATGCTAATTACAATTTAGAAACATGCATAGCTAAAATATTTATGTACCAATCAAGGAAGCAGTGAGATACTGGTTCACTCTATCAGTGGCTTGGGTTCCCCAAATTGAGATAAGCATTGTGAAGAGAACGGTGAATAGAGAGCCTGAAACTGGTGCTGGGAGATTGATGAGTTGGAAAAGAATCTCCCCAGACTTGCAACTATATGCAACCATGGAACTATATCCCAAGAAAACATAAGCAACAGTGGCTACTGTTCCACCCCACTCACCAAGTGTCTCTTGGGCCATGGTTCTGATAGAAATAACATCCAACTCATTTTCTTCCTCTTTCCTTCCTTTCTTGTTCATCAAAGCCACATTTATTTCAACCAGCAAAAATGCTTCAACGAGGAGAAAGATCCAACACACTATTACTGATATAGAACTTGGAATAATTCCCTGCAATGGTGCATAAATGTTTTGGACATGTTAAAATAAAGAAAACTGTTTTTTTATTTTTTTTCTTAAGTAAAACATGTTTTTCCCCTCAAAATATCTTGAAATTCGGTTTTAGTCTCTTATTATAAAGTAAAAACACATGTTTCCATGCAAAGACTAAAAAAAATTATTGAATTTTTACAGGAACTAAAGCTCAAATTTTTAGATATTTTGAAGGACAGAACATCTTTTTTCTGCAGGTGATAGAGAAAAGGGAGTACAGCAGGGAAGGCTTTCTCTGGAAGTGCAAGAATTCCAGTACCAATACTAGTACCAATGATAAGGGCAACTGCACCAACAACAGTACCCTCTTTCTTCTCAGCTACTTTGCTAGTTTCTTTGCTCAATTCATTGGAGAACTTTTGTGCCTTTCTACCATAGATCCTCCTTCTAATCAATGGCTTTTGTTGTTGCCAATGGAGGTAGCACAAATACTTGTGATAGCTTCTGCTGGGAGAAGTTTGAACTCATCATATAAGATGCTGACACAAAAAGAGTAGATACACTTCTACAATACAATATTATAGAGAATGAATCATGTAAATCATGTCATACTTGCTCATTTTAAAGACAAATTTTGTTGTTGTTGTTGTGTTCCCATGTAGATTTCTTGTCCATGATGGATTTGGTTTTGCATTTCTGTGGATTTTGAGATGCAAATGTGAAGAGTGAAATGAAGTAATGCATCTAGAGTCCATGAGAAAAAGAAAAAGGTACAAATGGCTAAGGTGAACCAATTTGTTTGGTCTCCAAATATCTTGTTAAATGGTCCCTACAATAGATTCTAAAGAGTCGAGTGTTCTTTTTCCCTTCACAAAAGCATACTCATATATTTAGATTAGTGATCAATAAAAATATGATAGAAAATAAGGCTTAAATATGGTCCTTTTTTTTTTTCTTGTAAGTTACTTTTGGTATATGTATTTTTATTTTTTAATTTCAATTACTATTATTTTATTTTAACTTTTTTTTTCTATAAATTTATTTTTCTGTTGTTTTTATAATAAGGGAAGAATTTACTTTTATTCCTTGTCAACTTTTTTAACACCACCAGTTCAAATATATAAATGGTTTAATTATTCGGATAGTCCCTACTTTGGAGGTAATGTGTTAAATTGGTCTCCACTTTTAAAAAAGTGTCAATTGGGTACCCAAATTCGTTTAAGTGCATCAATCAAGTCCATCTCATTAGTTTTCAAGAAACGATGTTAAAGGTATGGTGATGTGGAAGATGATGCTGTAAGAAGTAGTTCCTCCTCTGATTTATCTTCCACAACCTTAACATCTTCTTGAGAGTCTTGGGATTTGCATACCTTATTCACATATCCCAATTGACCGCATTTGTGGCATTTTACATCTAGCCTCCACCCACAACATTGAGGTTGATTACCTTTTCTCTTGCAATATGGACAAGATGGAAAAACCTGTGTGTTATTATATTTGCTCCCTCTGTTGTTTTTAACTATGAGATAATTCTCTTCAGTGTGATTTTAAAACCTTCAACCTCTGCATGATCTTCTCTCATTAATTTTCTTTGTTCTTATGCTTGTAAGGCATGTATCATGATAAAGGATTGATCCCTACCAAGGATGATGGTCCATGGCACATGCTTAGAAAAAAGGGAGTTCCTTGATCCCTTTGCTTTTATTTTCTTTTATTTAAAATTCCATTAAGTTGGCTTGGTTGACTATTTTTAAGTTGACTTGTTGACCTTGACTTTGGGTTGACGTGTTGACTCAAAGGATTAGCTTAACCTAAAGCCAACATGCTAATTCAAAATTAACTTGTGTTTGTAGGTTCATTAAGAGGTGGGACAAGGAAGGACAAGTGACCCATTTAGATGGCTTTTGGAGAGCACATGTGGAGAAAAGAGAAGTAGCAAAGCTTTCTAGAAACATCTAGAAAGGATGACCAAATGCCTTGGCCTCCAAGAAGTCTAGAAACATCTAGAAGGAGCATCCACCTTGCCTTGGCCAAGAAAGCTTCTAGAATGTGTCCATGTGCTCCTTTTTTTACCTACTTTCTAGACTCTAGGTTTTGTTATTTGCATTATAATCCTTTTTAACTTATTTGTTTTTGCTAAGAGGCCCCTAGACACTTCTATTTAAAGGGACCTCTAACACTTGTACAAGGGTTGATCATTTTGGAGAAATTAAACACCTTTGTGTATCAACCATTGTGAGAGTCTTCCTCCTTAGGAAGTGGAGTTCTTTTAAGCCTTATCTTGAATCTTGATTCAAGTGGCGTCACACATCCACTCATCTTCAAGGTTGCCATGGCTTCTTCTAGCCTAGCCTTGTAGTGGCGTACTTCTCATATTTTTATCATTCCTTTCCTTTCCATTTTATGTTTTCTTCTTCTTTGTGTGTGTGACTTGGGTTTTACTCTTTTTATGTGTTGTTCACTCTTTTTTTTTTTGAATCAATCCATTCTTCTCTTCTCTAGAACCTTGGAAAGGAACTTTCACATCTAGATAGCTTGCTATCTTAATGTCCAGTGGGGATTTCCTTGGTTTTCTTAATCAACCATCACCATATTCAATAATATTCTAAAAGGAACAAGATAATCCTACATCATTTGATATCAGATCTAGGTTGTCCTTGAATATGATGTTTTCATGTTCTAACCTTGTCTTGTGTAGCTATCTTTGAACGGTCCACATAAAAATAGTGCTGGCAGCAATGTGTGCATTTTTGAAAACAATATTGCAGCTAGCTCAGTGGTCCAAAAGTAACGTTCTTTGTATCAAAAGAAAGCCCTGTGAGTCTAGTTTCCAACAAAAAAAGAATGAACGCATTTGGAGTTCTTTGGAAAGAGTTATGATGAAATGAGTGAGCACGGGTTAAAGTTGCTGAGAATACGAAAAACAACGCTTTCAGGTTATGTTGTGACAATTTTGGCTTCGATTTTGTGACTCTTTTGCTCCTAAATGTGGTTGGATAACATGTCTTTGGATGCTTAGTCATGGAACTTCAAATCCATGAGTTTAAATGCATGATAGCTACATGTTTGTGTCTTTGTGTATGTCACGTTGAGTCTTTAAATGTGCCTAACTTTTGCTTGAGTCATATGTCATATGTTAGCTTGAAGTTTTCTTGTTCTTGTTATTCCAAGTATTTGGATATTGCATTCACTTTATGTCTTGCTTGATGTATGCTCCTTGAAATTGATTTTGGCCTAAAATTTGAGGAACTAAGTGTCCAAGACACCTAAAAACATTGTCTTTCTATCTTATGAAATTTGTGAAAGAAGAAAAATCTTAACACCTTTTTTACTCATTTGCCAAGGGAAAACTTGCTCTTTGGTGAACCAAAAGTGCAATTTTGATTAGGTGTTATGCTACTAGTTTTCATATTAAAATTGTGGGTGATATTGGCTAATTAGTTTCATTCTTAACTTGGCTATTATCTTTCTTAGTGTATGCATGATTTAAGACTTAGTGTGACATGTTCAAGTACTTTCCATAGGGTCTTTAAATGGGCTTTTCTTGTTTGTTTTGGTAAAAGTTTTGTCATATAATTTTCTTTCATTAGAGTTTAACTTGCTTGGCTTTGTGCTTTTCTTGCTTGTCCTTAAGTAATCTTTGTTTTGTCTTAGTTGTTTTCTTCCTTTGTTCTCTTTTAAGTTTGGTGGCCGACCCACTTGAGTTTGTGGTTGAGAAGGTTTCAAAAACTTTAAAAGTATTTCACTCCTTTTGGTGGATTTGAGTGTAGCCTTGCCTTGTGTGGGGGAGAGTGATCTAAACACTTGGGTGAAATTCTTTGGACCATACTTAGTCTCGCGTTTGGTTAGGGATGGCAAAACGGGCCAACCCAACCCGTTTCAGCCCAACCCGCTGGTGGCCCAAAAAAAACGGGTTGGATCGGGTCAGCCTATGTAATGAAAACGGGTAGAGAAACCAAACTCGTCCCGTAACTGACCAGGTTCATGGGTTAACGGGCTGACCCACCATCTTTAAAGAAAGAATAGAAACCCTAATCTGAAGAAGGGAGTATCAGGCAAATCAAAACAAAATCTAGCGAAATCAGGATCTGGCGAAATCAAAGCAAGATCCAACGAAATGAAAACAAATAAAGGCAAGATCTTGGAAAAATCAAAGTAAAATCAATACAATCCCAAACATATTAATAACAATCACAACAAAAATTACAGAAATTGGGACAAAATCAAGAGAATCACAAAACAAAATAAAGTTTTAAAGAAATTGTCGTCTCTCTGCGGCGTCGCAACATCGTCGCTTTGGCTTGCCATAAATCTGTGATGTGAGTGCGGTGGATCAAGTGGTGGTAGCTTGCGTGAAGGTGGTTCAAGTGGTGGTGGCTCGCATGAAGGTGGTTTGAGTTGTGGTGGCGGCTCGCGCGGTGGTGGTAGTCACTCGCGTGGTGGTGGTCATTCAAGGTGTTTTTTGCATGGTGACAACTCTCTCTTGTGTAGGGGTGAGAATGATGAAGTGTTGAGAATAGGTGAGAAAGATGAACGGGTGAATGAGATGGAACAGAGAAAGTGAGAGTGGAAGAGGGTTGCGAAAAAGATGAAAGACCAAAGTATTGATTTACTGAACATTCATCACCACACAAAGCAACCACTGCACTGCACCTGCTCTGCACGTGGTTTTTAATTAATTAAGGCAGGCTACAGGTTAGCCCGTTTTAGCCTGCGGGTTAGCTCGTCGGGTTGGCGGGTTGGGCGAGCCGGGTTAAGTTGGGCTAACAGGTTGATTTTCTTATCCTGACCCGCATTATTAGGGTCGGGTTAGCGGGTCGGCCCATTGGCCTCGGCCCTTTTTGACATTCCTAGGTTTGGTTACCTATTGTCACTAATATCTTCTTTTTTTCTCGGACTTTGAGTTTTGTGATAGGAAAGTGAGATGGTGACTCCCATGGCCACTCAAGTTGCATTGGGAGACCTTGGTAAAATATTGCAACAAATGGAGCTAAATAGAAGAGAAGATAGAGCTCATCATGAAAGAGTTCTCCAAGCACACATTCAAATGCAAATGCAACAAATTCAACAAATGCAACAACAATTGCAACAATTCCAACAAATAGAGGCTAGGGAAATAAAGCATTCTAGGCGCCAACCATCACAAAAGAAGGAAACTCCAAAGATTCCTAAGTTCTATGGTGGATGTGATCCCAAAATCTACCTTGATTGGGAAGCTCAAGTGGAACAAATTTTCAATGAAAATCATGTAAAGGATCAA